>OGIE01003238.1_pt1 | contig 18019 bp, 17 predicted proteins | sample 1571581 | NCBI WGS metagenome assembly OGIE01 (sample SAMEA2582021, study PRJEB24529) | metagenome | biome: Human gut stool | place: China | collected 2011
AAAGGAAATGAAGTATGAAGCTCCGGAAGTGGAAGTTCTGGAGGTAGAAGTAGAAGCTGGTTTTGGACCTAGTGGTGATGTACCTGGTGGTGGCGAAGATCCATTTTAGGTCATACTACTTCAGTGAAACAATTTATACTCAATAAAAAAAGAAACATTTAAAAAGAATACAGATGAAAAAAATTTTATTTTGCGCAGGCTTATTAGCCTTAGTTGCAAGTTGTGCTGAGAACGAACTGGATTCAATCTCCGGACAGAAGGGTGCTACTAAAGGAATCTCATTTGAAGGTGCATTAGTAGAAGCACCGACTACAAGAGGGGATTTGGCATATGATGAAGTTTCAGGAATACACAACTTCTTCTGGTATGCAGAAAAAGACCAGATTAGTATTTGGAGTACAAATACAAAGGATGCTACCAATTCTAATAGCACCACGGCTTGGAATGTTGCTAAGGTTGTTAAATACAAAGCTACACAATCTAAAGCTAACGGTGTATTTACTGCTATTCAAGACGATAATATTTTGGACTTCCAATATGAACCGGGAACATATGATTGGGCTGATCCTGCAAATGAACAATACAAGTCACAGTTCATTGCAACTTATCCTTCTACTGTGACTTTAGCAGCAGTTGATAAATATGAATTCTCAAATCTACCGACATTAAACGATCAAGATCAATTAACTCTTGATGGGCAGGATGTTACAAAGAAAATCATGATGATTTCTCATACTACGGCCGTTAAAGAAAACTCTTACGATGCTGTAGGTGAGAAAATTGATTTGAATTTCATTCGTCCGTTTACTGCCGTAGTATTCAGAACTAGCGGAATTGATGAAGAATACGCTAACATTTTTGGTAAGCTTAAATCTATCACATTGACAGCAAAAGGATATGATGCAAACAATAATGGTAATACTACTGACCCAGACGATATTGCACCTTCTTACATTGATTATGGTTCTGATGCTCACTACCTCTATAACAGTGAAAAACCGGAAGAGTCTAAACTTGTACAAGCAGATGGTAGTGATATTACTGATATGGCGAGTGATATTACCGGTGCTGGACAAGAAATAGAACTGAATTTGAATGGTGGTACAGGTCTTGAATTTATGGATGGCAATCTTGCATACATGGCTATCAATAAGATTGATCGTAAAGTCTTTAAGGACGCTGGAGTTAAAGAAACTATGTTAATGAAGTTCTCTTTTGAGCACATTGATCTTCCTAAGACAGTTGAGACCGATGCTAACTGGCCTTCTACTATGAATAACAAGTTTATTGGTGGTGTTCCTACTACTCTGGACATCAACTCATTCCCTTACTTGGTGACAAATACTGCTGGTGCTCGTACCCTGATTGTAAACCAAGGAGCGTTCTCTCAAATCTTTAATGCTGCTAAAGACAAAGTAAAATGGAATGATGGTGCAGAACAGGAATATGCACTTACTGAGTTTACAAACATCATTTCTAAAGTTGAATTGACTACTGAAGAATTGGCTACATTGAAAGGATTTACAGCAGCAACTTCAATCAAATTAGCAGAGAATGCAATAATTCCTGCCAATACTTTCAAGAACTTGACAGCTTTGACAACCATCAATCTTCCGAAAGCAACTACGATTGCAAAAGATGCATTTGATGCAGCTACCAGCTTAGTAAACGTAAGTATGCCGTCATACAAATTTGCTGACGAGACTATCAATCCTCAGATTTTGAAGCAAGCAAGCCTCGTTACTTTGGATATGTCTGGTGTAGATCAAATGAGTGCTGCTTTCCCTGCTAAGGGATTGAGCCTTAGTGGTTACAAGCAATTAAAAACAATTAAAGTTAAAGATGGCTTGTTGGTAGGTGCTAGTTCATTCAATGATTGCTCTGCTTTAGCAACTATCAATGGTGCTATCGAATTCCGTGAAGATGGTGCTGCTGCATTCAAGGATTGTAAAGCATTAACAGAAATCAACATTAAGAACACTGTTATTCCTGCTGATGCATTCAGCGGATGTATTCTACTGAAAAAAGTTTTGAAAGATGGACAGCAAGTTTTGCCAACTTCCATCGGAAGCCAGGCATTCATGAATTGTACAGCATTGGAAGAAATGAATTTAACTCTTGCAACTACAATCGGTGAAGAAGCCTTCAAGGGATGTGTAGCTCTTTATGGCGTAGCAGATGCAGCAGAAGATGGCAAGAAGATTATGTATGTGGGTGCTACAACAATTCCTCTCGGGGTATTCGAGAATTGTACAGCTTTGGAATATGTACATTTCATGGAAGCAACTTCATTTGATGAAGATATTTTCAAAGGCTGCACAGGCGGTAGTAATCTGAAGGAAATTAAGTTCAAGAAAGCGTTCACAATTGCTTCAAGTGTAAGCTCAAATGCTACATTTGGTAGTAATACCCAGGTAGTGAAATTGTTCATTAATCCTGCTCAAAGTGTAAAAACATTCAATAATAATACTCTTAAATTGAATGCTACAAACATTACTTTCTTAAGCATTACTAAAGAATAATCCTTAACCAAGATAAGTTCACTGAACTATTTTTTTAATGCTATTTATCAGAAAGGTGAGGCTATATGCCTCACCTTTTTTAATCACCCAACTAATTTCTTACTCTTATTTTTATGAAAAGAGAAGTGCTCACTTCTTCCCCAGTGGACTATGTACTCTTGCTATCCAAACTATGGGATGCCAGAATATTCTTGCTGAAAGTATGTGCAGCAGGATTGCTTGTGGGAATACTTGTGTCCATCAGTATCCCCAAGGAATATGAAACGAGCATTTATACGGTTCCAGAAAGTACAGCAGGAAGGATAGATACGGATGACAGCTTTTCATCAGAAATTAGCATCGGAGGTAAGAAGATACAGGATGCCATCATTCCAAGTCTATATCCGGAAGTGATAAGTTCTACCCCTTTTCTTCTATCGTTATTTGATATACCTTTAACATTGTCCGGCAGTAAAGAAGCCAGTACGTTAACATTATCCGAATACATGTCCACGCACCAATGCTCACCTTGGTGGAGCACTATTCGTTCCGGTATATTTCAAGTCGTCAGTTTTCCATTAACCCTTTTTAGCGAAAAAGAAACAGATAAATTTAACAACCCGCAAAGCATAACTGTCCGACACGACGAGCCCATAGAAGTTTTCCACCTTTCAAAGCATGAGGCTGCGATAGCTGCTGCCATCAATAGTAGAATCAATGTAGACGTGAACAAACAAAAACGGACAGTGACCCTGCACGTACGTATGCAGGACCCTCTTGTCTCAGCAACAGTAGCAGACAGCGTAATGGCAAAATTACAAGCATATGTCTCTGACTATCGCACCAGAAAAGAACGTGTAAATCTGGAATATACAGAGAATCTTTATCAACAAGCACGTAAAAAGTATTATGAGGCGCAAGAAGCTTACGCTCATTTTGCAGACGCTAACCAATTCTTATCACTCAAGCTTTACCAAAAGGAACTGTATAATTTACAGGTGACCAAAGAACTTGCCTACAAGGAATATACAGAAACATTACAACAGTTGCAACTTTCCAAAATCAGAGTTTATAAGAAGCGTCCCGTATTTGCCGTCATTGAACCTGCCACAGTTCCGCTCAACCCGGTTTCTCCCTCTAAGATGAAGATCTTGTCAGGATTCTTCTTGCTGTCTTTGGCTTTGGGATGTGGATGGATTTACTTCAAAAATATGCGTTCGACACAACTATGATTAAAAAGATATACGAACTTTTATCGAAACGTCAACAAAAACGTGGCATAAGGATAGTGTTTGTCGTGTTATTACGTGCTTTGCTCGATTTTGCAGGTATAGCCGCACTGATTCCTGTAATACTGGCTGTACTGGGACCTGACAGAAACCGAGGTACGATGTTGGTACTATGTGGTGCAGTATTACTGTTTGTAGTACTGAAAAACGGTCTGGTGATGTTGCTGGCACGTGTGCAAAGCCGTTTTTTGTTAGATATATACCAGGATTTCAGCCGGAGAATGTTTGTAAATTACTATCGTCGGGGATTGCTTTTCCTGAAGGGGGCAAGCAGCCTGCAATTAGGACATGAGGTGAACTATGTGTGCTATACATTCAGTTTATGTGTATTGGCACCCGTTTTTCGTTTATTGAGTGATTCTGTGCTTATATTGCTGATGGTGTCGGCGCTAGTGGTATGGGAACCCCTTGCAGGACTGTTACTCTGTGTTGTATTTCTACCACTGACAGGAGGATATATAGGATTAGTACGGAAACGCCTGCGCCATTACGGAACGGAGGAACAGGAAGCGAGGCGTAAGCAGTTGCGAACAGTGGTGGAAGCTTTCCGCGGCTTTGCGGAGTTGGAAGTAGCACATGCTTTCCATGCCTCCACTGTTTCATTTGACCGCGGCATGGAAAACATTACTCGTAATCGTTTGCGGATGGAGATATGCCAGCTTTTTCCACAGTTCCTGTCGGAAATAGCTATGGTTTGCGGGTTGGCGTTGTTAGTGGGTGTGGGACGTGGTAATTTGGGGTTGGTGGGCGGTGTGTTTGCCGTTGCGGCCTTCCGTTTACTGCCTGCTATACGAAATTTGTTGAATAGTTGGAATATGCTCCAGAACGCTTCACATACCTTAGAAATAGTAGCTGAAGGGATTGTCGATGTGTCACAAAAGGAGATAGCGGCAGCGGTTCCTTTTACCTTTGAACAAGGTATTGAATTGCGTGGAGTGAGCTTTGCTTTTCCAGATGGTTATATGCTTTTTCAAGACCTGAATCTAAACATCAGACGTGGTGAATGTGTGGGTATACGAGGTGCGAGCGGATCGGGAAAATCTACCCTCTTTAATCTGATGCTGGGTTTTCTGGAGCCTGTTGGTGGAGAAATCCGTATAGACGGAAGGTTGTTAACAAACACCAATCGAGAGGAATGGTATAAGTTGGCAGGGTATGTGCCGCAGGAGATTTTTGTAGCAGAGGGTACTCTTGCCACTAATATAGCTTTGGGGCAATTGCAGGTTGATTACGAAAAGGTGATGCACGTGCTGGAACAGGTGCAGCTTAAGGAATGGGCAGAACATTTACCGCAAGGATTAGATACACCGTTGGGCGAGTTCGGCAGTCGATTGTCGGGAGGACAGAAGCAACGGATCGGAATAGCCCGTGCATTATATAAACAAGCAGAAGTTCTGTTCTTTGATGAAGCAACTTCAGCACTGGACCACCAAACGGAGCAGGAAATTAATCATGCTTTACAAATGCTCTCCCGGCAACGCCGTGAACTAACATTGGTTATCATAGCCCATCGGGAAAGTTCACTGGCTTTTTGCGACTGGATATTCGATTTGAATAGTGGTAATATATACTAAGGAAAAATAAAAAAGATGGAACAAGATTATTTAATTGCCGGACACCGTATCAGGGTTGAAAATAAAACTTTGATGTATGCAATGGATAAAATGCCCGGTTTCGAAGTTTTCAAAGTTAATAAAGAAAATGAAACTCCCTTCCGTTTCACTGTGATGGATGGCAAAATGCCTGCTTGGAAAAAGGAGCTTTATAGTATTGATATTAATGGCACCGTAAGCCGATTCGGTTCTTGTGATGGCGGATATGTTTTCGATTCGGCTCCTCCAGTGGGAAAGATGTTAGAATTATGGGTGGACCCAAACGGACATACAGCGCGTTTAACAGGCAACTTTGAACCACGTCTGCTACGTTTTGCTTGTTGGATGGCTTATGGTATGATGACCGTACCATATCAAACGGTTGCCATCCATACCAGTACCATTGTATGCCAAGGCAGAGCGGTACTCTTTCTGGGTGAAAGTGGCACAGGAAAGAGTACACATACACGCTTGTGGCGTGAGAATATAGAAGGTGTTATGTTATTGAACGATGATAGTCCTATCCTTCGTATCATTGACGGAAAGCCATGGGTATATGGCAGCCCATGGAGTGGGAAGACGCCTTGCTACAAAAAAGAGTGTTATCCGCTGGCTGCTTGCGTACGATTATCGCAAGCCTCATTCAATCAGATTAGAAAATTAGCTGTAGCAGAGGCTTATGCTTCATTACACCCTTCTTGTCCACCAGCTTTTTCTTATGATGAGTCCCTGTATGACTCTATTTGCGAAGTGCTGAATGCTGTACTTACAAACGTACCTGTGTATCACCTTGCTTGCTTACCAAATTCAGATGCTGCTCGTCTCTCTTACGAAACAATTTTTGGCACATGCGAAAAATAGTGGTATCCAACGATTTCTTTGTCGGAGCGGCAGAAGCACTGAAACAAGGGCAGACGGTGAAACTCCTTATCGGTGGGCAAAGTATGTATCCTTTTATCAGGGGAGGTATAGATATAGTAGAGGTGGTTCCTTGCCTGCCCGAAGGAGAACTGCCTGCTTGGTGTTGTCCTTTCTATCAATGGAATGATAAATACTTAATTCATAGGTATATTGGCCGAGAAGGTGACGACTGCCTAATGCTGGGTGATGGGAATGTGGCTCGTATCGAGCGAGTAAAGCGGGAGGATATTATCGGCTTATTAAGAACTATCTATCGTCCCGATGGTACAACGCAGGATTGCTGCGATGTACGTTGGTTGAAAAAGGCGGAATGGTGGTATCGGTTGAGATTTTTGCGGCGATGGTTGTTGCCGGTCTTTAAGATGCTGCATGTCAGATAAGGTATTTAACTAAAATTATTACGGAAATATTTCCTTAATTACGAATGTCGTTGTACTTTTGCCACAACTTTATAACACTATAAATAAAAAATTGAAGATTATGTCAAAAGTAACCGTAGTAGGTGCAGGTAACGTAGGAGCTACATGCGCTAATGTGTTGGCCTTTAATGAAGTGGCTGACGAAGTGGTAATGCTGGATGTGAAAGAAGGCGTTTCAGAAGGTAAAGCAATGGATATGATGCAGACTGCTCAATTGTTGGGTTTTGATACCACTATTGTTGGCTGTACCAATGACTATGCGCAAACTGCTAATTCTGATGTAGTTGTAATCACTTCAGGTATTCCTCGTAAGCCGGGTATGACTCGCGAAGAACTGATTGGGGTGAACGCTGGTATCGTTAAGTCGGTTGCACAGAACATCTTGAAATATTCTCCCAATGCTATCCTCGTTGTTATTTCTAACCCGATGGATACAATGACTTATTTGTCACTGAAATCTCTGGGTATTCCTAAGAACCGTATCATCGGTATGGGCGGTGCTTTGGATAGCTCTCGTTTCAAATACTTCCTGTCTCAGGCTTTGGGCTGCAATGCTAACGAAGTAGAAGGCATGGTAATCGGTGGTCACGGTGATACGACTATGATTCCGTTGGCTCGTCTGGCTACATACAAAGGTCAGCCGGTTAGCACACTGTTGAGCGAAGAAAAACTGAACGAAGTTGTAGCTTCTACTATGGTAGGTGGTGCTACTTTGACTAAGTTGCTGGGTACTTCTGCATGGTATGCACCGGGTGCAGCAGGAGCGTATGTAGTTGAGTCTATCATTCACAACCAGAAGAAGATGATTCCTTGCTCTGTATTCCTGGAAGGCGAATATGGTGTATCTGATATCTGTATCGGTGTTCCTGTTATCTTGGGTAAGAATGGTATTGAAAAAATCGTAGAACTGGAACTGACTGCTGACGAAAAAGAAAAATTCGCTGCCAGTGCTAAAGCTGTTCACGGAACAAACGCTGCTTTGAAAGAAGTAGGTGCTCTTTAATTGGGAAAACTTTTTTTCATACAATAATAGATTTTTATAAGGGGTTGATTCCATGCGGAATCAACCCCTTATTTTTATTGCGTATGTTTGAGAAGATGTTTTGCTACCTTACATCTGCCCCCCACATCAACTTGTTGCGAAGTGTATCGAAGAATATATGATTAAACCGCTTTACTACCTTGATGCTGTAATCTGCCCGTGAGATTCTCAAACGGGTCGTCTCTTTGCATGATTCGCTACGTCCATCAATGGCAACAAGAAAACTATGGCTGCGACTTTCAACGTCGAGAGTGACTTCCCAATCGTCGCAGATGACGATAGGGCGGACATTCAGGCTGTGCGGGGCAACCGGAGTAATAGCGATTGTCTTGCTATGGGGCACAATGACCGGACCGCCGACACTAAGAGAATAAGCAGTGGAACCGGTAGGAGTGGATACGACTAATCCGTCTGCTTGATAAGTAGTGAGGTGTGCACCATTGATAGCTGTATGGATACTAATCATAGAAGAACTGTCACGTTTTAATACCGCAATTTCATTGAGTGCGTAAGGCGATTTCATTAAGTTCTCATCATCGCAATGTAATTGCAATACGCTGCGTTCCTCTACTTTATAGTGGTTATTATAGATTTCATCAAAAGTTTCTTCCATTTCTTTCGGGGAAATATCTGCCAGAAAACCGAGACGCCCGGTATTGATACCCAGAATGGGGATATTCTTTTTGCCTACCCGGCTGGCTGCTTTCAGGAAAGTGCCGTCGCCACCGATGCTGATAACCATATCGGCTGTAAAGTCATCTCCGTCGAAGAGTTCGGCGGAAGCGATATTCATGTGAAGATCCGAAGTCAGGAAGTTATAAAACTCTCTGCATATACAAAGCTGGGCATTGCGCTGTTCCAGCAAACGGAACAAAGTCTCCGCATGTGTTGATTTTTTAGCTTGGTAGGTATTCCCAAAAATGGCAAATTTCATCGTCAATACTTTCTTAATGAAATGCAAATATGGTATTTTTTTCTCAGAACGCTGCCAATATATCGCTATTATTTGTACTTTTGCGCAAAACTATGGACCGAATTATGACTAGATTAAGTGTAAATATAAACAAGATTGCAACGTTGCGTAATGCTCGTGGGGCTGATGTCCCTAATGTGGTGAAAGTGGCACTGGATTGTGAGAACTTCGGCGCAGACGGGATTACCGTGCATCCGCGTCCTGATGAAAGACATATACGCCGGAGCGATGTGTATGATCTCCGCCCGTTGCTTCGTACGGAGTTTAATATCGAAGGATATCCGTCTCCTGATTTTATTGATCTGGTGCTGAAGGTAAAACCTCATCAGGTGACCTTGGTTCCAGATAGTCCTACTCAGTTGACTTCCAATGCCGGCTGGGATACCAAAAAGAATCTGGAATTTCTGACTGAGGTGCTCGATGGGTTTAACCATGCGGGTATCCGTACTTCTGTGTTTGTTTCTGCCGATGCGGAAATGATAGAATATGCTGCTAAAGCTGGTGCCGATAGGGTGGAACTCTATACGGAACCTTATGCAACAGCTTATTCCCAGAACAAGGAAGCTGCCGTGGCACCTTTTGTGGAAGCTGCCAAAGTAGCGCGTAGTTTAGGGCTGGGTTTGAATGCCGGACATGACTTGAGTTTGGTGAATTTGAATTATTTATATCAAAACATTCCATGGATGGATGAAGTTTCTATCGGGCATTCGCTGATAAGTGATGCTTTGTATCTGGGACTGGAACGTACTATTCAGGAATATAAAAACTGTCTTCGTTGATGAATGCAATGTTGTTATTGGCCCAAGTGGCTCCGGCGCTGACCGACTCTATTTCCGGCGCCAATCCGGTATTGACCCAGGTAGCTGGTGCTGAAGAGATGAATTTATGGAGCATGGCTGTCAAAGGTGGTTGGATTATGATTGTTCTTGGACTGCTGTCCGTGCTTTGTTTCTATATCTTGTTCGAACGCAACTACTTTATTCGCAAGGCTGGTAAAGAGGATCCGATGTTCATGGACAAGATAAAAGACTACATTCTGGATGGAGAGATAAAGGCTGCCATAGCATATTGCCGCAGTGTGAACACTCCGGCGGCCCGTATGATTGAGAAAGGTATCAGTCGATTGGGACGCCCGGTGAATGATGTGCAGGCAGCTATCGAAAATGTGGGAAATATTGAGGTAGCCAAGTTGGAGAAGGGATTGACGATTATGGCTACAATCTCCGGAGGTGCACCGATGATTGGTTTCCTCGGTACGGTAACCGGTATGGTACGAGCTTTTTATGAAATGGCTAATGCCGGTAATAACATTGATATCACGCTGCTTTCAGGAGGTATTTACGAGGCTATGATTACTACAGTAGGTGGTTTGATCGTAGGTATTATTGCTATGTTTGCCTATAATTACCTAGTGACATTGGTAGACGGTGTGGTGAATAAGATGGAAGCTAATACCATGGCATTCATGGACCTCTTGAATGAACCAGCGTGATTAAATTAAAAATAGAGAATTAAAAATTAAAAAATAAAGAGGGTGCTACAACGTAGAGCTAAAATATCGCCTAATTTCAGTATGGCATCTATGACGGATGTCATCTTCCTGTTGCTGATTTTCTTCATGATCACGTCTACGGTTGTTTCGCCGAATGCTATTAAGGTGCTGCTTCCGCAGGGAAAACAACAGACGTCTGCCAAACCTTTGACGAGGGTTATTATTGATAAAGATCTGAACTTTTATGCGGCATTCGGAAATGATAAGGAGCAGACGGTTTCTTTAGAAGAATTGACTCCTTTTCTACAGTCGTGTGCAGCAAAAGAACCGGAAATGTATGTGGCGCTTTATGCGGATGAATCTGTGCCTTACCGGGAAATCGTGAAAGTGCTGAACATTGCTAATGAGAATAAGTTCAAGATGGTGTTGGCTACACGCCCACCGGAAGGAAAATAAAACGTAATACGGAAAACGGTGAATCCGAAAAAGAAAAGCAAATATATAGGAATGGTAGGTGCGCTGCTGGTACATGTGGCGTTTATTCTCCTGTTGATACTGGTAGGCTTCACTATGCCGGAACCGCCGGAAGAAGATGGTATGCCTGTGATGCTGGGTGAGGTGCCCAATGCATTTGGAAGTGCCGATCCTTCTTTGGTAGAGGTGGACGTGATACCTGAGACTGTTGCCCCTGAGGTGCAGGAGACGGTGGAGCAGGAGATGCTGACCCAGGAGGATGAAGAGACCGTTGCTATTAAACCAAAAGCGGAAACCAAGAAAGAAGAAGTAAAAAAGAAACCTGAAAAAACAGAAGCTGAAAGAGCCGAGGAAGCTCGGAAATTGGCAGAGGCCAAAGCTGAGCGTGAACGTAAAGAAGCGGAAGAAGCTGCCCGCAAAAGAGTGGCAGGTGCTTTCGGAAAAGGGGCGCAAATGGGAAGCAAGGGTACGACCGAAGGGCAAGGAATTCAGGGCAGTCCTACCGGAAACGCGCCGGCTGGTGCGTCGAGTGGAACAGGTGGTTATGGAACTTTTGACCTCGGTGGACGTTCTTTAGGACAAGGAGGTTTGCCGCGTCCGGCATATAATGTACAGGATGAAGGAAGGGTAGTGGTTGCCATTACTGTAAATCCTGCGGGACATGTGATTGCTACCAGCATTGACCGACAGACCAATACCGTGAACCCTGCCTTACGGAAAGCTGCCGAAGAGGCGGCAAAAAGGGCTCGTTTCAATGCCGTGAATGGCTTGAATAACCAAACAGGGACGATAACATATTACTTTAATCTAAAATAAAAGGAGAACAATTATGGGTACAGTTTATGTTTTTTTTGCAGACGGATTTGAAGAAGTGGAAGCTTTCACTTCTGTAGATGTGATGAGACGTGCAGGGCTGAACGTGGAAATGATAACGGTGACTCCCGATGAAATAGTGACAGGTGCACATGACGTGCCGGTACTTTGTGACAAGAATGTAGTGAACTGTGATTTTTATGACGCAGATTTAATCCTTTTGCCCGGAGGGATGCCCGGAGCCGCTACGTTGGAGAAGTGTCCGGAACTTCGTAAATTGATTTTGGAATTTGCCGAAAAGAATAAACCGATTGCAGCAATCTGTGCCGCTCCCATGGTACTAGGTAAGCTTGGCTTGCTGAAAGGACGTAAGGCAACCTGTTATCCTGGTTTTGAACAGTATCTGGAAGGTGCTGATTTTACAGACGCTCCGGTGGAAAGAGACGGTAACATCATTACTGCTAAAGGACCGGGAGCTGCAATGGAATTTGCTCTGGCTGTTGTAGACATGATGCTGGGTAAAGAAAAAGTACAGGAACTGAAAGAAGCCATGTGCGTTATCTAACTTTCATTTTTTCATTTTTAATTTTTTATTGATGAACTATGCTCTGATAGTTGCCGGCGGTAAAGGGTTGCGTATGGGGGGAGAACTTCCCAAACAGTTTTTGTCCATAGGTGGGAAACCTGTGTTGATGCGCACACTGGAAGCCTTTTATGCCTACAATCCGGAGATACATATTATATTAGTGCTCCCGCGTAGTCAACAGTATTATTGGGCACAACTATGCGAGGAGCACTGTTTTTCTTTACCGCACATGGTGGCGGACGGGGGAGAGACCCGTTTTCATTCAGTGAAGAATGGATTGGCTTATGTAACCACGCCGGGATTGGTGGGTGTGCATGATGGTGTTCGCCCGTTTGTCTCTCAGGAAGTGATAGCCCGTTGTTATGAGCTGGCTGCTGAAAAGAAAGCTGTTATTCCTGTGGTAGATGTGGTGGAAACTGTGCGCCATCTGGAAGGAGAGGGGAGCGTAACCGTTGGGCGGGATGAATATAAATTGGTGCAGACTCCACAAGTGTTTGATGCCGATTTGTTGAAACAGGCTTATGAACAACCTTATACTTCTTTTTTTACGGATGATGCTTCGGTAGTGGAAGCGATGGGAGTGCCCGTATATCTGGCGGCGGGTAACCGGGAAAACATTAAGATAACGACTCCTTTTGATTTGAAAATAGCCGCTGCTTTGTTGGATTCATGTTTGATTTAGCTTCTCGTGACATAAAATACCTCTCGGGTGTGGGGCCACAACGTGCTTCAGTGCTTAATAAGGAATTGGGTATCTATTCCTTGCATGACTTATTATATTATTTCCCTTATAAATATGTGGACCGTAGCCGTATCTATTATATTCATGAGATTGACGGCGCGATGCCTTATATCCAGTTGAAAGGGGAAATTCTTAGTTTTGAAACGGTTGGGGAAGGACGGCAACGGCGTTTGGTTGCTCATTTTTCAGATGGTACGGGAGTTGTGGACCTGGTCTGGTTCCAAGGCATTAAATTTCTTATCGGTAAGTACAAGGTACATCAGGAATATATTGTATTTGGTAAACCCAGTGTGTTCAACGGACGAATCAATATTGCCCATCCGGATATTGACAATGCTTCAGAATTGAAACTTTCGACGATGGGGCTACAGCCTTATTACAATACATCGGATAAGATGAAGCGGAGTTCTCTTAACTCTCATGCCATTGAGAAGATGATGAGTGCCGTGGTGCAGCAATTTCGTGAGCCATTGCCTGAGACGCTTTCTCCTGCAATACTGGCAGAACATCATCTGATGCCGTTGACGGACGCTTTGAGGAATATTCATTTTCCTGCTAATCCGGAACTGCTCCGTAAGGCGCAGTATCGGTTGAAATTTGAGGAACTTTTTTATGTACAACTGAATATCCTCCGTTATGCCAGAGACAGGCAGCGGAAGTATAGGGGATATATATTTGAAACGGTAGGCGAGATATTCAATACTTTCTATGCCAAAAATCTGCCTTTTGAATTGACTGGTGCCCAGAAACGCGTCTTGAAAGAAATACGTCGTGACGTGGGTAGCGGTAAGCAAATGAATCGTCTTTTACAGGGTGATGTGGGTAGTGGAAAAACCTTAGTGGCTTTGATGAGCATGTTGATAGCGTTGGATAACGGTTATCAGGCCTGCATGATGGCCCCTACTGAAATTCTGGCTAATCAACACTATGAAACAATCCGTGAGTTTTTATATGGAATGGATATACGTGTGGAGTTGCTGACTGGTTCCATTAAAGGTAAAAAACGGGAAGCCATCCTTACCGGCTTGTTGACGGGTGATGTACATATACTTATCGGCACGCATGCCGTGATAGAAGATACGGTGAACTTCTCTTCACTGGGATTGGTTGTAATTGATGAACAGCACCGCTTCGGTGTGGCACAACGTGCACGTTTATGGACTAAGAACGTGCAACCCCCTCATGTGTTAGTGATGACTGCTACTCCTATTCCACGTACTCTGGCTATGACTTTGTATGGCGATCTGGATGTCTCTGTCATTGATGAACTGCCTCCGGGGCGTAAACCTATCGTAACCATTCATAAGTATGATGCACATCGTGCAAGTTTGTATCAATCTGTTCATAAACAACTTGCAGAAGGCAGGCAGGTCTATATTGTCTATCCCTTGATTAAGGAAAGCGAAAAGATAGACTTGAAGAATCTGGAAGAAGGCTATCTTCATGTTTGTGAGGACTTTCCGGAATGTAAAGTCTGCAAGGTGCATGGTAAGATGAAGCCTGCCGAGAAAGATGCACAGATGCAACTTTTTGTATCTGGTGAAGCGCAAATCATGGTAGCAACTACAGTTATTGAAGTCGGGGTGAATGTGCCAAATGCTTCTGTGATGATTATAGAGAATGCCGAACGTTTCGGATTGTCGCAGCTTCATCAGTTGCGTGGGCGTGTGGGGCGTGGAGCGGAACAATCTTATTGTATTTTAGTGACCGGTTATAAGTTGGTTGAGGAGACCCGGAAGCGGTTGGAAATCATGGTACGGACTAATGATGGCTTTGAAATAGCCGAAGCTGACCTGAAATTGCGTGGCCCCGGTGATTTGGAAGGTACGCAGCAAAGTGGTGTCGCTTTCGATTTGAAAATAGCAGATATCGCACGTGATGGTCAGTTGCTCCAATATGTGCGTAGCGTTGCGGAGGAAGTGGTAGATGCTGACCCGACGGGTGTTTGTCCGGAGAATGAAATCTTGTGGCGCCAATTGAAAGCACTGCGAAAGACCAACGTTAACTGGGCTTCCATAAGTTGAATAACGGTTAAACATACGCTTTATTTGCATTTTTATGTTGTAAAACATATTAGCTCTTATCTTTCCGATTAATAGGGAGTTACGGACACTTTTGCTACTTCTCTTTTTACCCCTTTCCGAAAAAATAGTTAAGGATAGACTTTTCATTTAAAGAAGAAATACTACCTTTGGGAGAATTTTTAAAATAAATCTGGATATTCGGTGACGAACAAGAGGTGTTGGTGACCAGAGGTACTTGCCAACGGATATCAAAAATGAATGACGAAACGGAATGAATTTCAATTGCATTAAAACGATTCTAATAGCTGCGATGGCAATGGTCAGTCTGAATTCTTTCTCTCAGGACCTGATTGCTCGCCAAGCCCCTATCGACAGAAAACTCAAGAGTGTTGACTCTCTGGCTTTACAAAAGCAGATACGTGCGGAACAATCCGCCTATCCCGGTTTAAGTTTGTATCCGACCTGGAATAATGAATATGTACAAGCTTATGGTGATGCTATTGTGCCGGAAAGTTATAAAGTCGATTTGACCGGCTTTTGTATGCCTACTACGCATACAAAGATTACAGATGTGTTCGGCTATCGTCCCAGAAGACGTAGAATGCATTATGGGTTGGATATTAAGGTATACGTAGGTGATACGATCCGTGCTGCTTTCGACGGTAAGATACGTGTTGTTAAGAATCAGGGTCGCCGTGGATATGGCAAGTATATCGTCATTCGTCATGACAATGGACTGGAAACAGTTTACGGACATTTGTCCAAACAAATAGTAGAGATTAACCAGTTGGTTAAAGCCGGAGAACCTATTGCTTTAGGTGGTAATACCGGACGTTCTACTGGATCACATCTACACTTCGAGACCCGTTTCCTGGGAATTCCTATTAACCCTGCATTAATGTTCGACTTTGAAAAGCAAGATATCGTTGCTGATCATTATACTTTTAATAAGACCAAATCTTCGAAGGGTACAACTGCCCGTAGTATGGCTTCCGGCGAAGGATTGTTCTATAAAGTGAAGAATGGTGATACGTTGTCCAAGATTGCATCACGCCAAGGGGTGTCTATTGACAAGCTTTGCCAATTGAATCGTATTACACGAAAAACAATTTTACGTCCGGGACAAGTCCTGCGTTGTTCGTAAGATATAGATAACCTTATAAAGAAGAGGGCACTTTAATATAATTTAGAGTGCCCTCTTTTCTTTTTTCTTTAATTATTCCTACCTTTGCCACGAAATGCGAAAATAGGCATTTGTAAGGAAATGAAAGATACCAAACAACAATTTGAACATGTCATTGCCATCTGTCGTGATTTGTTCTCCAAGAAACTACATGATTACGGTCCGGCGTGGCGCATTCTTCGCCCGGCTTCCGTGACCGATCAGATATTCATCAAAGCCAATCGTATCAGGAGTATCGAAACCAAAGGAGTGACGTTGGTGGATGAAGGAATACGTTCCGAGTTCATTGCGATTGTCAACTATGGCATTATCGGACTGATACAGTTGGAACTGGGGTATGCAGAATCAGCAGATATGACGAATGAAGAGGCCATGGAACTATATGATAAATATGCCAAGACCTCACTGGAGCTGATGCTTGCCAAGAATCATGATTATGATGAGGCGTGGCGTAGCATGCGTGTCAGTTCGTACACTGATTTGATATTGATGAAGATCTATCGTACAAAGCAGATTGAAAGTTTGTCAGGTCAGACTTTGGTGTCGGAAGGGATAGATGCTAATTATATGGACATGATTAATTATTCCGTGTTTGGTTTGATTAAGATTGAATTTGGAGACTAAACAAAAACATATAATCTGGAAAAGCTGGGTGAATGTATGCCGCTTCTTATTGGCGGCAGTGTTCATCTTTTCCGGTTTTGTGAAGGCAGTCGATCCATTAGGCTCTTTTTATAAGATTCAGGATTATCTGACTGCTTTCGGGATGGCTTCCTGGTTTCCGACTTATCTGCAACTACTATTTGCTGTTGTATTGTCAGCGTTAGAGTTCTCTGTAGGTGTTTTCTTGTTTTTTGGCATACGGCGGAGATTTGCTACAGCTTTGGCATTGTTGCTGATGATTGTGATGACGCCACTGACATTTTATCTGGCTTTGGCAAATCCGGTATCCGATTGCGGATGTTTTGGTGACGCCTGGGTATTGACAAACTGGGAGACGTTCGGTAAGAATATAGTGCTGCTGATTGCAGCAATAACGGTTTTCAAAGGCGGAAGGCAGATTATTCGTTTTATTACGGCAAAGATGGCATGGATGGTTTCCATGTATACGTTCTTGTTTGTCTTTGCACTTTCATTCTATTGTCTTGGCAATCTGCCTATTCTGGATTTTCGTCCTTACAAGATAGGACAGAATATAAAGGAGGGCATGGAGATACCCGAAGGAGCAAAACCAAGCGTATTCGAGAGCCGTTTCGTTTTAGAGAAGGACGGAAAACAACAGGAGTTTACGCTGGAGAATTATCCGGATAGCACATGGACGTTTGTAGAAACGCGTACAGTGCTGAAAGAAAAGGGATATGAGCCTTCTATTCATGACTTTTCCATCATGAGTTTGGAAACAGGAGAGGACTTGACTGATAGTATTTTATCGGATAAGGGATATACGTTCCTGCTGATAGCCCATCGCATAGAAGAGGCTGATGACAGTAACATAGACCTTATCAACGAGATATATGATTATAGTGTGGAGCATGGTTATGGATTTTATGCCCTGACGTCCTCGCCGGAAGAACAGATAGAATTATGGCGTGACAAGACTGGGGCGGAGTATCCTTTTTGCCAGATGGATGACATCACTCTGAAGACCATAATCCGTTCCAATCCCGGATTGATGCTGATAAAGGAAGGTACCATCCTGAATAAGTGGAGTGATAACCGCTTGCCAGATGAGTATGTGCTGACGGACAGTCTGGATAAACTGGAACTCGGTCAGCAGAAGCAAGAGAGCGATTTACGTACGATAGGGTATGTGCTCTTATGGTTTATCATCCCATTGCTGATTGTTATTTGCGTTGACATCCTGGTTGTTAAACGCCGGGAGAAGAAGAGATTATATTAACCCTTTTAATAAATAAAACAAAATGAGAAAAAACATTGTTGCAGGAAACTGGAAAATGAACAAAACCC
>OGIE01003268.1_pt1 | contig 17860 bp, 8 predicted proteins | sample 1571581 | NCBI WGS metagenome assembly OGIE01 (sample SAMEA2582021, study PRJEB24529) | metagenome | biome: Human gut stool | place: China | collected 2011
AATGGTCCTATTGACGAGATTCTGGATGAAGTTTTCAAAGACAGCGGTATTAGCTATATCGTAAAAAACAAAGAGGTTATTCTCAACGTACAAAAAACGAATAACACCCAACAAAAGAAAAAACGTACTGTAACCGGTACTATCATAGACGCAGTGGACGATAGCCCCATCATTGGAGCTAACATCACGATTAAAGGTGACAAGAACACCGGTACAATCTCGGATATTGATGGTAATTTTAGTCTTTCCATACCCGACAATAAGACGATCCTTGTCGTAACTTACATCGGATATAAAACTCGTGAAGTTCCTGTAGAAGATCTAGGGAATATCAAAATTGTACTGGAAGGAGACGATCATACCTTGAATGAAGTTGTCGTAGTCGGTTCCGGTACCCAAAAGAAGGTCAGCGTAACAGGAGCTATCACAAGTATAAAAGGTGCCAGCCTCAAACTGCCGTCATCTACCCTGTCCAACTCATTTGCCGGAAAGTTGGCGGGTGTCATCGCAAAAACAAACTCCGGAGAGCCTGGCTCCGGTGCCGAATTTTACATTCGCGGTATCGGTACTTTTGGTGGACGAGCAACTCCTCTGATTTTATTGGATGATGTAGAAATATCATCCGGTGACCTTAATTATGTGCCAGCCGAGAATATTGAAAGCTTCTCTATCCTTAAAGATGCATCTGCCACCGCTATCTATGGTTCACGCGGAGCTAACGGTGTAATGATCGTCACAACTAAAGGCGGAGAATACAATAGTAAAACATCCATCAACGTTACAGCGGAAAACTCTTTCAACTACTTAGACAAGTTCCCGGAATTTGTAGACGGAGCTACTTACATGGATATGTATAATAAAGCTTCATTAGCCAGAAACTCTTCCGCTACACCCAAATACAGTGCTACAGACATGGAACGCACGGCATCCGGAGTCAACCCATACCTATACCCCGATGTAAACTGGCAAGACGTATTGTTCAAAAACATGAGTATGCGCCAACGTGCCAACGTCAACATTTCCGGTGGTGGTTCTAAAGTTAAATATTACATGAGTTTGGATGTCAGCCATGATTCAGGCTTGCTGAACACAGGGAAAGCATATTCATGGAACAACAATATTAATATAATGAACTATACCTTCCAGAATAATATTGCTTATAAACTGACGCCGACGACAACAATCAAAATGAATATGAACGCTCAGATCCGTCAGAAAAAAAGCCCGAATGTATCAAGCGAGGATTTGTTCAAACAGATTCTGACTACTACCCCCATAGAATTTCCGGTTACTTATCCAAGTCAGGACGGGCGTATCATGTACGGCAATAACATCATCTCAGGAAGTACCTTATACACGAACCCTTATGCCAGGATGATGACATCCTTTGCCGAAACGAACGAAAATACACTTAACACAGTTATCAAGATAGACCAGGATTTGGATTTTATCACTAAAGGGCTTAAAATTAATGCTTTTGTAAATTTCAAAACCTGGTCAAGTTCTTACTTTGATCGTAGCATTGCTCCTTATTATTATCGCATAAAAAGCGGAAGCTACGATGAAACCGACCTGGAAAATACGAATTATGAATTGGAACTGCTAAATTCGAATGGCAGCGATTATATCAGTCAGTCGGCTATCGGAAAGTCTTCCGACCAAACATTTGAATTACAGTTCAACCTAAACTACGCCCGTCAATTCGGTCTGCATAATGTAGGTGCCATGTTACTCTACAAACAACGCGAATACAGAAGCGACGTGTTACCCAACCGTAATCAAGGCCTTTCCGGACGTCTTACTTATGATTACGGACAACGCTATCTGTTTGAGTTTAACTTCGGTTACAACGGGACCGAACGTCTGGCCAAAGAAGACCGTTTCGGATTCTTCCCTGCCGTCTCTTTAGGATGGGTAATAAGCAATGAAGCTTTCTTCGAACCAATGAAAAATGTAGTGGACAATCTCAAGGTCAGAGGTTCCTACGGTCTTGTAGGTAGCGACGACCTGGCAACAGCCGGCGGAAGTTATTACCTGTATATAGACAAGATTACAAACAACGACCTGTCTTATTTGAAATGGACTTCCGGACAAAATATGGACTACCAATTAGGAGGTCCTCAGATGGCATACTACGCCATGTCCGGTTTGGGATGGGAAAAAGTAAAGAAGCTCGATATAGGTATTGATTTTACATTGTTCCGCAACTGGACATTTACCTTCGATTATTTCTACGACAAGCGTTATGACATCTTCATGAACCGTGAAGCATGGCCGCAATCACTGGCTTATCATATTGCCAAACCTTGGAGTAATATTGGTAAAATGGATAATAAGGGAGTAGAATTCAGTATTAATTATGCCAATAACTTCTCCAGAGATTTGTCTGTCAGTCTACAAGCCAACTTCACCTACAACAAAAATAAAATGGTCTATGTGGATGAACCGGAATATCCGACAATATGGAAGTCAGAAACCGGAAAACCTTATTCACGTATTACCGGCTACATAGCAGAAGGCTTATTCAAGTCACAAGAAGAAATAGATAACAGCCCTGCCCAGAATTTGGGTTCTACACCCAAGGTCGGAGATATTAAATATCGTGACCTTAACGGTGATGGTATCATTGATTCGGATGACCAGACGATGATCTCCAAATATGGAAGTACTCCACGCTTACAATACGGATTTGGCGGAACTGTCAACTACAAAAAGTTTGATTTTGGTGTCTTCTTCAGTGGCTCTGCTCTGCGTTCTATCATGACAAACGGTATTGACCCTTTCCAAGAAGGAATAGCCGTCGGTAACAGAAATGTATTAAAATACATAGCCGATAATTACTGGTCGGAAGAAAAACAGAATTGGGATGCCAAATATCCTCGTCTGGGATTACTTGCAACAGACGTTGCCAACAATACAGTGAACAGTAGTTACTGGTTGAGAAATGGTTCTTTCCTCCGATTGAAGAATGTAGAAGTAGGATATAAGATACCTTACGGACGTATTTTCGTCAGCGCAGCCAATCTATTCACCTTTAGTCCGTTTGACCTTTGGGATCCTGAACTGTCTTCTTGGAACAGTTATCCTATGCAAAAAACTGTCAATGTCGGAATTCAACTTCAATTCTAATTTATTATGAGAAAAAATATGAAACTAACACGCATCTTTCAAAATATAAGTATAGCAGTTATTATCACTGCATTGGGCTTAACCTCATGTGATTATCTAGACGTCGTTCCACCCGAACAACCCAATATCGATGACGCAATGTCAAGCCCCACCCGGGCTTTAGGATTCCTTTATTCCTGTTATGGAGGTGTCGGTACAGACTTGCCCAGTGCGTATCTGGGGGAAATAAACTCTACAACAGACGAATATGTATTGCCTTATTCATGGAACACAGATGGTTATTGGGGGGCCTATGCATTTAACACTGCATCATCCACTAACCAAGACTGGCTGTGGGGAACTACTTACCAATATATAGGACAATGTTATCTGTTTTTGCAAAAGTTGGAAAATGCGGGAAGCGACATCGCATCTGATGCAGAAAAGGAACAATGGAGAGCCGAATGCCAATTCCTGGTAGCTTATTACCACTTCGCTACTTTAAGAAGATATGGTCCCATCCCAATTACAGACTCGTACATTCCGATGGATACCCCAACGTCAGAGTATAATGGACGTTTTCACTTTGACTATTGTGTAGACTGGATTGCGAACCAGCTGGATGAAGCCGCCAAAGTACTTCCTGCCAACCGCACCGTTACCAATGAATGGGGACGCGCTACATCTACTATAGCCAAAGCTGTAAAAGCACGTTTGTTACTTTATGCCGCATCTCCTTTATGGAACGGAAGTTTCCCCTACCCTAACTGGCAGAATGAGAATTTCGAGACTCCGGGTTACGGTAAAGCTTTGGTAAGCAATACTTATGACAAGAGCAAATGGGAAAGAGCACTTGCCGCATGTCAGGAAGCACTTACATTAGCTACAACTTCCGGTGACCGTGAACTTTACGATGACGACGAATATTACTCCCGACAATCCCTGAACTTACCTTTTGTTCCCGGAGTAGCAGACGTGGAAGATAATAAAGAATTCCTGAAAAACGTAATGAAGATGCGCTATGCCGTAAGTACACGTGAATCTGAAGGAAACAAAGAAATTATCTGGGGATTATCCAACCAGTTTGATTTTTATTCCCGTTATCCGCTTCGTATTCTGAAGAAATCGGATGGAACATGGCATGCTGGTTATAGTGGTGTATCTCCTACATTATATACGTTCGAACATTTCTATACAGCTAACGGGAAACTACCTGAAAAAGACCTCGACTTTACTCCTTCCTCTGAATGGTTTGAGTCAGCCGGTATCTCTTCACGTGAAGATATTATCAAACTGAATGTGGGTCGTGAACCTCGTTTCTATGCATGGATGGCTTTTGACGGTGGTGACTACGGAACTAAATTTGCGGCCGGTTCTCCCCTGAAACTGGAAATGAGGAATTCGGAAATGCACGGTTACAATCCGTCTCTATTTAATCGTGACCATAGTGTCACAGGGTTCCTGACACAAAAGTTTGTTGATCCGGTAACTGAATTCTATACAGCCGGCGGTTCTACAAGCGGAACAAGCGCACCTACTATCTTATTCCGCCTGGCCGAACTCTACCTAAACGTAGCAGAATGCCATGCAGCATTAGGAAATACGCAGGAAGCCATTGATGCACTAAATCCTGTTCGTGAACGTGCCGGAATCCCTAAATTAACATTGGCTGATGTCACAAATAATATGACAATAAAAGACTGGGTACACAATGAACGTTTTGTTGAATTATGGAACGAAGGTCACCGCTTCTTCGATGTCCGCCGTTGGGCAGAAGGAGCCAAGTACTTTGGAGCAAACAAACGGGAAGGATTGAATGCAGAAGTTCAAAGTCCCACATTCGAAGAATTTAATAAACGAACTACAGTTGATGCACCTTATGTGTGGGAAAACCGCATGTACCTGAATCCGGTATTCTACAACGAAGTATACAAAAATCCGCAAATGGTACAAGCACCCGGATATTAATTATTTTTTATTCATTCATAACAATATAGAATATATATGAAACATATATCAATAGCATTGTGTTTGTGCGGGATGATTCTGATGAATACTTCCTGCGACAATTATGACGATACCTATCCGCAGGAATATGAGAAAATACTATCACTGCAGACCACCGGTGAGCAAGCCGTAGATCTTTATAAAACAGGAGAGGCTACTAACTATTCAATAACGGTCATTAAATCCGGAAGTCAACCCACATTGACAGCTTCTGCCCATATCGGTGCAATGGATGCAGTCAATTTTGAGAAGTATATCTCCGAGAGAGGTTTGGACTATGTGGCAATGCCTGCCAATTGTTATTCGTTCAACATGGAAGAACTCGATTATTCTTCTGCTGAAACCTATAAGATCATCAATTTACAGTTGAATACCAACGAGATAGAAATCTTTGAGCAGACTCTTGAAGAGGGACAAACGTGTGTTCTTCCAATCATGCTGACCAGTACATCCGATTCCATCCTGGCGGATAAAAACACATTAGTTCTGAAACCGGAGATTATTACTCCATCTCTTTCAGTCACTGAATCCAGTTCAGGAACCGTGACTAAATATTTATCACAAAGTGGAGGTATCATTGATCTTGCTTTAGGATTGCAAGTCGAAAACCAATGGAATTTCACCTGTAAAGTAGCAATTGATGAAACGACTACTACCTTAAAAGGAGCAACGTTAGTTTCGGACATCATCTCATTTGAGCCTGGAAACACATCTTCTGTTCAGGTTAATATCCCTAAATTTACGAAGACCTCCGGAAATGTGGGTATAAAGATTCTGGAAATTAATGGAAAAGACGGTTTCGAATTCGACACGAATCCATTTATACTGGTTGCATCTGTTGAAAAATACAGTCTGACAGCGGACATGCTTTCCAGTAATGCAATAGAACCGTCAGAAGGTTCCTTAGCTAATTTATTGGATGGAGACATAGGTACCTACTTCCACAGCGCGTGGAGTGTATCAATTGCCGACAAGCATTATGTTCAAGTAAAATTGCCCGTATCAACTAAGACATTCCGTTTCACCTATACAAACAGATCAAATAACGGAAATGCCGCTTTGGCATGGTTCAATTTATATACAGGAACGAATGAGAACAATTTACAACTTTACAAGCGTTTTGCGTGGGATGAAGATGGTCTCCCGTCAGGTGCTGCAGGAGTTTATGTTTCTCCCGACGTTTCAATAGACAATGCTGCCAACACCTTACGCTTTGAATGTGAAAGCAACTGGACCAGTGGTTCCTTCTTTGTATGGAGCGAATTTAGTCTGTTCATACTGTCCGAATAATAAATGAGAGACAAAGGGTGAGTCAGACTTTTGATTCACCCTTTTATACCTCATCTATCTTAAAAACTAATACAGCAAAAAAATGACAATAAAAAGATTCATTACTAACCTGTTAGCCCTTTTTACTCTATTCACAGTTTCACTGGCATGCAAGGATACCGAAAAATCGATTATAAATAGCTCCTTCAGTATCAGTGAAGAATATCTGATACAAAATCTGGATAAATCAAGTACGTCTGTCCAGATTCCAATTAACACATCTATGGAGTTAGCTCAATGGAGTGTCTCTTATGAAGCAAACTGGCTACAATGCTCAAAACAAAAGACAGCAGCAGAAGGAACTTTCCTGAGAATTACAGTGAATGAAAATACAGGCGAAACCAAAAGAACAGCCAACATAAAAGTAACATCAACTACTGCTACCTATACTATCACCGTTAATCAATATGCCAAAGGCGAAGTAATTGTTGAGGGTGACATCAAGGTTACACCAACCGGAGGCAAAGCGAGTGAGCATCAGGAGGGACAGGATATTGAAAATACATATGATGGCAAATTTTCAACTGATGGAGCTGCCCCTTTCCACACTCCGTGGGGACAATCCGCCAAATTCCCTGTCACGCTGGAATACTATTTTAAAGGAGATACGGAAATAGACTACTTAATTTATTATACACGATCCGGTAATGGAAACTTCGGAAAGGTCAAAGTATATACAACAACCAATCCTGACCGATCAGATTATACATTACAGGGAGAATATGACTTTAAAGAGCAGAATGCTCCTTCCAAAGTTTCATTTTCAGAAGGCATAAAAGCGACCGGAATCAAATTCGAAGTATTAAGCGGTCTGGGTGATTTTGTAAGCTGTGATGAAATGGAATTTTACAAAACAAATACGGATAAAACACTGGATAAACAACTTCTTACCGTATTCACCGATATAACTTGTACGGAAATAAAGAACAACGTCACCAACGAACAGATACAAGCTCTGCCAGACTATTTCGTCAGAATAGCAGAAGCGGTTCGTGACAATACATACGACAAATGGGAAAAAGAATTTCGCATTCGCAGCTATGAACCATACAGTAATATTGCTGAATGGGCGGATAAATTAATGACTAAGAAATATAGTGATCTCGACAATCCGACTGGTATATCCGTCAAGGCAGGAGACGATATCATCGTATTGGTTGGTGACACATACGGACAGAATATTTCAATGCAGTGTATTTGGGAAACAGGAACAGAATACAAGCAAACAGCTTCTTCAGGCGATGTCTATATGCTAAATCCCGGAGTCAACAAACTGACTATGAAAGGAGAAGGACAATTGTTTGTCATGTACAACACCGAACTGACTTCAAATACAGCAAAACCCATCAAAATTCACATACCACTCGGAAGTGGCACAGTGAACGGTTTCTTCGACCTGAAAGAACATAAGACAGACGAAAAATACGCTGAATTATTGAAAAAATCAACACACAAATACTTCTGCATACGCGGTGAAAAGATCATGTTCTATTTCCACCGCAACAAATTATTGGAATATGTACCCAACAACATCCTCTCAGCTATCCATCTATGGGATAACATTGTCGGCTGGCAACAAGAATTAATGGGAATTGACGATGTACGCCCATCACAAGTCAACAACCATTTATTTGCCATCTCACCGGAAGGAAGTTATATGTGGGCTTCTGACTATCAAATCGGATTTGTCTATACCTACTTAGGCAATATCTTGTTGGAAGATAATGTAATGGCAGCGGAAGATAACGCGTGGGGACCAGCTCATGAAATTGGCCATGTTCATCAGGCAGCTATTAACTGGGCCAGTTCTACCGAATCATCTAATAATCTGTTCTCTAATTTCATTATCTATAAATTAGGAAAATACAAATCGCGTGGTAACGGGTTAGGAAGCGTTGCAACCGCCCGTTATGCCAACGGGCAGGCTTGGTATAATATGGGAGACGCAACCCACCAGAACGAAGACACAGAAACGCATATGAGAATGAACTGGCAACTATGGATTTACTATCACCGATGCGAATATAAAACAGATTTCTGGCAAACACTTTTCAAACTGATGCGTGAAGTGAATATGACCGAAGGTGAAGATCCCGGGAAAAAGCAACTTGAATTTGCCAAAATGGCAAGTAAAGCCGCCAATCAGAACCTGACAGACTTTTTCGAGATGTGGGGATTCTTCGAACCTGTCAATACGACTATCGAACAGTATGGAACATACAAATACTATGTAAGTGATGCGATGATTCGGGAAGCAAAAGAATACATGGCACAATTCCCTGCCCCGAAACATGCTTTCCAATACATTGAAGACAGAAAGAAAAGTGAGTTTCCACCGAATGACTACCGCTATTCGGCAGTCGGAGATGTCGGATATTACACTCAATTCAAAGAAAATCAGAAGATAACCAAAGCTATCACGGCAGAGCTGGCAGGACGCAAGGTCTCCATCCAAAACGGAGATGAAGCTGTGGCTTTTGAACTCAGAGAGAATGATGAAAATGGAAAATTACTTTATTTTTCTACCTTCACGACTTTCGAGATTCCTTCATCTATATTGATGGTGAATGCCAAATTATATGCCGTACAAGCTGACGGAAAACGTATTCTGTTATAAGAATAATTTAACTTAACACACATTACAGATGTAGAAACGGCATCGCTCACTGTTCGGGCGATGCCGAAAATATCATTATAACATAGCGAATAGTGCGACTCTTTTTCTACCAAAAATATAGACGGGCAATGAAAATATCTACAATAATTACACTGGATTGATTAATTAATTAGTATTTTTGACACCGAAATGAAAAACCAATTAATAACCCCCAATTAAAAATTAAAAGAAAGATGAAGAAACTACTACTTAACACACTCATCGGTCTTGCATTGTTGACCTGCCAGACCAGTTTTGCTCAAAAGACAAAAGCAAAGTTCTCTCCGATTAAAGTAGAAACTCCGGCTCGTCCGGCAAATCAGCAAGATGTAATCCAACTCGTTACTCCTAAACTTGAAACAGTCCGTGTAGGCTTTATCGGATTGGGAATGCGCGGTCCCGGTGCGGTCGAACGCTGGACACATATTCCGGGAACTCAGATTGTAGCTTTATGCGATCTTCTCCCCGAACGTGTTGAAAATGCTCAAAAGATACTGGAGAAAGCCGGTCTGCCGAAAGCAGCTTCCTACGCAGGAGACGAAAAAGCATGGAAAAAGCTCTGCGAACGTGACGATATCGACGTGGTATACATAGCTACAGACTGGAAACACCATGCAGACATGGGTGTATACGCTATGGAACATGGCAAACATGTAGCCATCGAAGTACCTGCCGCTATGACACTGGATGAAATCTGGAAGCTAATCAACACTTCTGAAAAGACTCGCAAACACTGTATGCAACTGGAAAACTGCGTATATGACTTCTTTGAACTGACTTCACTCAATATGGCACAACAAGGTGTATTCGGTGAGGTACTTCACGTAGAAGGTGCTTATATACACAATCTGGAAGACTTCTGGCCGTATTACTGGAACAACTGGCGTATGGACTACAATCAGAAACATCGTGGTGATGTATATGCAACTCATGGTATGGGCCCGGCTTGCCAGGTACTCAATATTCACCGTGGCGACCGTATGAAAACTCTCGTAGCTATGGACACCAAAGCTGTGAACGGTCCGGCATACATTAAAAAGTCTACCGGAAAAGAAGTAAAAGACTTCCAGAACGGAGACCAGACCACAACCCTCATCCGTACGGAGAACGGCAAAACAATGCTGATACAGCACAATGTAATGACTCCCCGTCCTTACAGCCGTATGTACCAGGTAGTTGGAGCTGATGGCTATGCCAGCAAATATCCGATTGAGGAATACTGTCTAAGACCTACACAAGTAGACTCTAATGATGTGCCGAATCACGAAAAGCTGAACGCACACGGTTCTGTATCTGAAGATGTAAAAAAAGCATTGATGGCTAAATACAAAGATCCTATTCACAAAGAACTGGAAGAAACTGCCAAGAAAGTAGGTGGACACGGCGGTATGGATTATATCATGGACTATCGTCTGGTATACTGTCTGCGCAATGGTTTGCCACTGGACATGGACGTTTACGACCTCGCAGAATGGTGTTGTATGGCCGAACTGACCAGACTCTCCATCGAAAACGGTTCTGCTCCGGTAGAAGTTCCTGATTTCACCCGTGGCGGATGGAACAAAGTGCAAGGTTACAGACATGCTTTTGCCGAATAAGCCATTATACCTTATTAATATATAAACTTACGGATAGCCAGACTGGGAAAAAGTCAGGTTATCCGTAAGTTCATGTTCGGCACTTTACTGATTATTATAATCACCTATATGAAAGCAGATATTTTAAAACCCTCTAGACAGACTATCCTTCGGGAAGCCAAAGATTATGTGATGATCGCCGTAGGTATGATACTTTATGGCATCGGATGGACCGTTTTCCTACTCCCCAACGACATTACGACGGGCGGAGTGCCGGGTATTGCATCTATTGTATATTGGGCAACGGGATTCCCGGTACAGTATACATATTTCAGCATTAACTTTTTCTTATTGTTGCTTGCGCTTAAGTTATTGGGATTAAAGTTCTGTATTAAAACTATTTTTGGAGTATTCACCCTGACTTTCTTCCTGTCCGTTATCCAGCAACTGGCATCAGGCGTTTCCCTTCTTCGCGACCAACCTTTCATGGCATGCGTCATCGGAGCATCGTTCTGTGGCGGCGGTATCGGAGTTGCGTTCTGCGCCAACGGAAGCACCGGCGGTACGGACGTCATTGCCGCCATCATCAACAAATACCGGGACATAACCTTGGGAAGAGTCATACTGATCTGCGATATGATCATCATTACCTCCAGTTATTTCGTTCTGAAGGACTGGGAGAAGGTGGTATACGGATTTGCAACACTTTACATTTGCAGTTTCGTCCTCGATCAGGTAGTAAACAGCGCACGTCAGTCTGTCCAGTTTTTTATCATATCCAATAAATATGAGGAGATAGGACGACACATCAACGAATACCCTCACCGTGGAGTGACGATCATCAATGCAACCGGCTTCTACACAGGCAGAGAAGTGAAAATGATGTTTGTGCTTGCCAAAAAACGGGAGTCTACCATCATCTTCCGACTGATTAAAGATATCGACCCCAACGCATTTGTATCGCAAAGTGCCGTTATCGGAGTTTATGGGGAAGGCTTCGACCATATCAAAGTTAAATAAAAAAAGAAACAAGATTGAAAAACATGAAATACAGATCATATCACCTATTACTGGCAGGAATATTCTCTCTGTTAACAACAGGCGCTATGGCCGAAAAAACATCCGACAAGCCTTACTGGCAGGATGTGCAAGTTGTATCGGTCAATAAAGAATATCCGCGTACTTCCTTCATGACGTACGATAACCGGACTGATGCACTTAGCGGGAAGTTTGAAAAAAGCAACTATTATCAGTTGCTGAACGGTACATGGAAGTTCTTCTTCGCAGACAGCTACAAAGACCTTCCCGCCAATATCACCGACCCTTCCGTAAGCACGGACTCCTGGAATGACATCAAAGTTCCGGGCAACTGGGAAGTACAAGGGTATGGAGTGGCTATCTACACCAACCACGGTTATGAGTTCAAGCCCCGTAACCCGCAGCCTCCCACCCTTCCGGAAGCCAATCCCGTGGGAGTCTACCGTCGGGACATCGATATTCCCGCTGATTGGAAAGAACGGGATATCTACCTCCACCTCGCTGGAGCGAAATCAGGTGTATATGTATACATCAACGGACAGGAAGTAGGATACAGCGAAGATTCCAAGAACCCTGCAGAATTCCTGATCAACAAATACGTGAAACCGGGTAAGAATGTACTTACACTGAAAATCTTCCGTTGGAGCACAGGTTCTTATCTGGAATGTCAGGACTTCTGGCGTATCAGCGGTATCGAACGGGATGTTTATCTGTATTCACAGCCCAAAGCCGCCCTGAAAGATTTCCGCATCACATCGACACTGGATGACAGTTACAAGAACGGAATATTCGCTTTGAACGCCGACTTGTGCAATCATCGTCCGGCTGCAACCAATCTGACGCTGGCATATGAACTGCTCGATGCTCAGGGAAAAGTAGTTGCTACTGAAGAGAAGACAACTTATGTCCCTGTCAACGAGACACGAACCCTTTCTTTTGACAAGAATCTGACCGATGTACACACATGGACATCGGAACACCCGAACCTTTACAAGCTGGTGATGACTGTCAAAGAAGAGGGTAAAGTCAATGAGATTATCCCTTTCAACGTAGGATTCCGCCGCATCGAGATCAAACCTATCGATCAGAAAGCCGCTAACGGAAAACCTTATGTATGCCTGTTTATCAACGGACAACCGCTGAAACTGAAAGGAGTCAATATCCACGAACATAATCCGGAAACCGGACATTACGTCACCGAAGAACTGATGCGTCGTGACTTCGAACTGATGAAACAGCATAATCTGAACAGCGTACGTCTCTGCCATTATCCGCAGGACCGCCGTTTCTATGAACTTTGCGACGAATACGGACTTTACGTGTACGATGAAGCCAATATCGAAAGCCACGGTATGTACTATGATCTACGTAAAGGCGGCTCATTAGGCAACAATCCCGAATGGCTGAAACCACACATGGATCGCACAATCAATATGTTCGAACGCAACAAGAACTACCCCAGCGTCACTTTCTGGTCGTTAGGAAATGAAGCCGGAAACGGATACAACTTCTACCAGACTTATCTTTGGTTGAAAGAAGCCGACAAGAACATCATGCAACGTCCCGTCAACTATGAACGTGCACAATGGGAATGGAACACCGATATGTACGTACCTCAGTATCCGGGTGCCGGCTGGCTGGAAGATATCGGCAAGAACGGCAGCGACCGTCCTATTGTCCCGTCAGAATATGCACACGCAATGGGCAACTCTACCGGAAATCTCTGGGGACAATGGCAGGCTATCTATAAATATCCGAACCTTCAGGGAGGATATATCTGGGACTGGGTAGATCAGGGTCTGCTCCAGAAAGACAAGAACGGAAGAGAATACTGGGCTTACGGAGGTGACTTCGGAGTAAATGCACCCAGCGACGGTAATTTCCTCTGCAACGGTCTTGTTAACCCCGACCGTGGTCCGCATCCGGCAATGGCAGAAGTGAAATACGTGCATCAGAATGTCGGCTTCGATGCGATTGACGCAGCATCGGGCAAGTTCAACATCACGAACCGTTTCTACTTCACCAATCTGAAAAAGTATCAGATACATTACAGCGTACTGGCCAACGGAAAAACCGTCAAAAGCGGAAAGGTATCACTGGACATCGCTCCGCAAGCTTCGAAAGAATTCACCGTACCGGTAAATGGTCTGAAAGCCCGTCCGGGAACGGAATATTTCGTTAACTTCAGTGTGATAGCCGTAGAACCGGAACCGCTGATTCCCGCCGGATACGAAATTGCATATGACCAGTTCCGTCTGCCCGTTGAAGCCGAAAGGAATACGTACAAAGCCAACGGCCCCGCATTGCAAACTCAAACACAAGGAGACGAACTGACTGTTTCTTCTTCAAAAGTAAATTTTGTATTCAACAAGAAGAGCGGTCTGGTTACCTCATACAAAGTGGATGGAACCGAATACTTCAAAGACGGATTCGGCATCCAGCCCAACTTCTGGCGGGCACCTAATGACAATGATTACGGAAACGGTGCTCCCAAACGCCTCCACGTATGGAAACAGTCCAGCAAAGACTTCCACGTGACAGACACGAAGGTAAGCACAGAAGACAAAGCCGTCCTGTTGCAGGTAACTTATCTGCTGGCAGCCGGCAATCTGTATGTTGTCACCTATAAGATATACCCAAGCGGAATCGTTCATGTAAATGCCAAATTTACTTCTACCGATATGCAGGCTGCCGAAACAGAAGTCTCCGAAGCTACCCGCATGGCTACCTTCACTCCCGGAAGTGATGCAGCCCGCAAAGCCGCTTCCAAGCTGGAAGTTCCCCGCATCGGTGTACGTTTCCGCTTACCGGCACAGATGAATAATGTACAGTATTTCGGACGTGGTCCGGAAGAAAACTACATCGACCGCAATCACGGAACCATGGTAGGCATCTATCAGACAACCGCCGATAAGATGTACTTCAACTATGTACGTCCTCAGGAGAACGGACATCACACGGATACTCGCTGGCTCAACCTGTCTCCCGATAAAGGAAACGGCCTTGTCATCGTTGCCGACAGCCTGATCGGTTTCAACGCACTGCGCAATTCCGTCGAGGACTTCGACTCGGAAGAAGCGCTGCCCCACCCTTACCAATGGAATAACTTCAGCCCGGAAGAAGCTGCCAACCACGACGAGAAGGCCGCCCGCAATGTATTGCGCCGGATGCATCACGTCAACGACATCACTCCAAGAGACTTCGTCGAAGTTTGTGTCGACATGAAGCAACAGGGAGTAGGCGGTTATGACAGTTGGGGAGCACGTCCCGAACCTTTCCACCAGATTCCTGCCAACCGCGAATACAACTGGGGGTTCACTCTGGTACCGGTTCGTTCCGGCAGTCAGGCTACTGAAGCCGCCAAATATGATTATCGATAACCTTAGTATAAATTTTAAAGAAAAGACCCATGAAAGATTTATCAAGTATTGTAGCCAAGTTCAACACCCAAGGTACTATCACAGAGATTAAGCCTTTGGGAACAGGACTTATCAACGACACATACAAAGTTAACACACAAGAAGCAGACGCCCCCGACTACGTTCTGCAACGCATCAACCATGCCATCTTCCAGAATGTAGAAATGCTTCAATCCAATATTGCCGCAGTCACCGGACATATTCGCAAGAAACTGACCGAAGCCGGAGAAGCTGACATCGACCGCAAGGTTCTCTCTTTCCTCGCCACTGAAGAAGGAAAAACTTACTGGTTCGACGGAGAAAGCTACTGGCGTGTCATGGTATTTATTCCGCGTGCCAAAACGTACGAGACTGTCAATCCGGAATATTCCAATTATGCAGGAGAGGCTTTCGGAAACTTTCAGGCTATGCTTGCCGACATTCCGGAAACACTGGGAGAAACCATCCCCGACTTCCATAACATGGAATTTCGTCTCAAACAGCTACGTGATGCAGTCGCTGCCAATGCTGCCGGACGAGTAGCCGAAGTACAGTATTATCTGGACGAGATAGAAAAGCGTGCGGACGAAATGTGCAAGGCAGAACGCCTGTTCCGCGAAGGAAAACTTCCGAAACGAGTATGCCATTGCGATACGAAAGTAAACAACATGATGTTCGATGAAGACGGAAAAGTGCTTTGCGTCATTGATCTCGATACGGTAATGCCGAGTTTCATCTTCTCCGACTACGGTGATTTCCTCCGTACAGGTGCCAATACCGGCGACGAAGATGACAAAGACCTGGATCGTGTGAACTTCAACATGGAGATATTCAAGGCATTCACCAAAGGATATCTGAAAGGTGCCAAATCGTTCCTCACTCCCATTGAAATAGAGAACCTGCCTTATGCTGCCGCTTTATTCCCCTATATGCAGTGCGTACGGTTCCTTGCCGATTATATCAACGGAGATACTTACTACAAAATCAAATATCCCGAACATAATCTGGTGCGCACCAAGGCACAGTTCAAACTACTTCAAAGCGTAGAAGAACATACACCGGAGATGGTGGCATTCATCAATGAGTGCTTGGTTAATGGATAATGGAGAATGGAAAATGGATAATTAGTGGAAATGGGGCGGAGCTGTTTATTTGGTAAACGCTCCATTCTTCCACTGATAAACAATAGGACGGCGGAGAAACGGTTTAAGTTTTTCTGCCGTTTCTTTTGACATATAGTCGGGAGTGGACAGAGTGACAGCCAGTTCTGTGTTTTCCTTGTTCATATCCACTTTCATCAATAAGATGTCTGCCGAACGGGAGGCTTCATCAAATTCATATATGGAAGCGGAGTCAGGAGTTATCAGAAAATCACTCATGACCGGGAGGGTAATGAATGAATGGTCAGTCAGCGGTTTCCAGTCTGTGGTATAGAAGCGGATGCTGCTGTCACAAGCCGGAGCACATGCCGTAGCTACCGTACAAATCACATTCGTGGTATCATTCAAAGCCAATACTTTCATCTGCCAAGTGGTTTCCGGAGTCATCTGCATCCGGATATAGTCCTTACTCAAGTCGGTCATTTCCGACTTCTGCCCGAAGCGGTTTTCCACCTGTGCTTTCATTTTACTGCTCAGAAAGTCGATGCAGTCTTCACGGTTCACCTTCGTAAGCAAGGGACAAAGTGAATCCGGTACGTTGATAAAAAGAGTCTTTGCTTCCTGCGCCTGTGAAGAGACAAAAGTAAACAGACTGATGATGAAAAATGCGATGGTATAAGTGATTTTATTTGATTTCATATTGTACTTTTTATTTAGACCCCAAATATAAGAATATCATTCCGATTAACACGAGGATAAGGTCAATCGCTTTGCTTTTTAAATTCTTTTCACGGAAGAAGAGTGCTCCGAAAATGAAAGATACGATCACGCTTCCCCGACGAACCATTGAAACGATGGAGATCATAGAGTCATCGTAGCTCAGTGCATAAAAGTAGACAAAGTCCGCCGCCGAAAGGAATACGGAAATCAGAATGATGGTCCAGTCCCAGCGGAAAGGAGTGGTCGTCTTCCGTTTGGGCCACCAGAGAAGGAAGATAATGGTTCCCATGATAAAGAACTGGTAGACATTATACCACGATTGCACCAGCATCGGATTCAGCTGTTTCATCAGAAACTTGTCATACAATCCGCTGACAGCTCCCATAACTGCTGCCAGTATAATAAAGAGAATCCATTTGTTATGCTTGAAATCGATCCCTTCTTTCTTCCCCGAACGGCTCAACATAAAGAAGGAAGCCACTGCCAGCATCACTCCGATCCATTGGTAGAGATTCAGACGCTCGCCAAACACCAGCATTGCTCCTACAAGCACCATCACCGGACGGGTAGCATTGATAGGCCCCACAATGGTAATAGGCAAGTGTTTCATCCCGAAGTAACCGAATATCCACGATGACAGAACGATAAACGACTTGATGATAATATATTTATGCTGCTCCCATCCTGCAACGGGAACATTAAAGATGGTTCCCCCAAGGAGATCAGGCTCGAATGCCGATACCAAAATGAACGGCAGAAAAATTAGACTGGAGAAAAGCGTATTCAAAAACAATACAGGCAACACCGCATTATCTTTCAATGACTGTTTCTTGAATACATCATAAAATCCCAGCAAGGTAGCCGAGAGAAAAGCTAATAATAACCACATGTTGAAATAAGTAATAAGTATTAAGTAATAGGTAATAA
>OGIE01003276.1_pt1 | contig 17829 bp, 23 predicted proteins | sample 1571581 | NCBI WGS metagenome assembly OGIE01 (sample SAMEA2582021, study PRJEB24529) | metagenome | biome: Human gut stool | place: China | collected 2011
GATCGCAGCGCTGAAAGCAGTAGTAGAATGCAGCAAGATCGAAGCGGAAAAACCAACACCCCCATTTCCCTGTGCACTTTGCACAAAATATGGAGGTGTGGTTTGTACATATTCACTTTCCGTTATTTAAACGAACTACCATAGATAAAAGGCATTATACCGTAATAACGCATCCACTAAATGAGAATCCATTCTTTGTTTTTGCGGTACTGCCGGCGTACACACTTAATTCAAACATACGGTCACTGATGCCTGGCAACTGTTGCACAGAAACATTTAACACGTATGCCGCCTTTGTGCTTACGCCCATATCAGTTTCAAGCCCCTCATATATCGTTATAAGCCCGGCGTTGGGAACGCTAAAGTCTGACGATTTGGATTGAGGCGCGCTAAACCGTAAAAACCTGCTAACGCCCGAGCTACTAGCGGTAGTTGGAATTGCCTGATTAAAGGTAAATGGCGGAATAATGTAGTTATTATCAACGCGCTGAATAAAAATAGTTGCAGTTTTATTTTGGGATGTTGCCGGATCATAATACCACACTGTTCCCAGCGTGCTTTTAGGCTCTTCCGGAACTTTAGCACCGATTAGTTCATAGCTCCAGTCTATGATATTTCCTGCGCCATCCGTTGAAATCCAAATATAGGCAAAAGGAATACTAAGGTCTGACGTATCCCGAAAAACTTCATCTCCGGCGGCATATGCATAAACCGTCTTGTCTGCCACATTCAAAACAGCTATGTATAGGCCATCGTAAATGCCATTTTCAAAGTTAACCTGAGCGTCAAAACCGGAACTATCGGCAAAGTTCCCTTTACCCACACTCATTACAGTGGCTCGGCATTCTCCAGGAAAATGCGCCGTTATCGGCGTATCCACGCCTTCTTGTCTTGACAATGTAACTTTATTAAACGAATAAACCGGACTTGCAAATCCATTTGTGCCAGTATTTACGCCCAAAGCATTTGCCGTTTGGAATTTCATCGGATTACTAAGCCCAAAATTGATGCGGTTTTGTGCAGGCGTTACTGTAATATGCGTTGTAGGGTCAGCGAATAATTTTACATCTCCTGTAATTGAAGTTCCCCCTGTGACGCCCAAGCTGCTAACGCCCGTGTTATTCACCGTAATGGTGTTTCCTGATGCTGTCATGTTTATTCCGCTGCCATCCAGGAAATCAACCGAACCAGTCAACGGCGTTCCACTATTAACTTTTATATCAGAAACGCCCGCGCTTGCTGCAATGGTAATATTCTGTCCGGAAGGCGTAATTGTTACATTAGAACCAGCAACAAGATTTACTGCGCCAGTCACATTATTAACTGAGCTTACTCCAGCACTTCCCCCACCGCCGGTTGCCGATATTGTGATATTGCTTCCGCTTGGGGTGACGGTTACGTTTGCACCGCCTACAATTTTGGGGGCACCGCTGATTCCATTTACCGACTTAACATATGCGCCTTCAATCGCAGAGACACGTTCAATTGTAGAATTTATGTTGTTGTTTAGCTGCGTATCCTGCTGCTGACGCTGCTGTGTTTCGGTTGTGATCTGCTGCGTCAACTGGTTTACATCATCTACCCTATCCGCTGTTTCCTGCGCAAGATCGTTTTGCAAGGATGTGATATTTGTTTCTGCTGATGACATCCGTCCATTAAGCCCAGCAATATTTGATTCTGCCGTTCCCATACGGGTAGTCAGCCCAGAAATATCCGTATCGTTTGCCGTAATCTGTGACTGAAGATTTGTATCTGCCTGTTCTCTTGCGGTTTTTTCCGCGTCTATATTTGCCTGCAACTGTGTATCGGCAGCTTTGCGTTCACTGGTTTCTTGGGCAAGAGCCGCATTAACTTTTCCGATCTCGACATCGATCTTTGCATATACGGCCTCAAAAAGCTCCTTGTGCGCTTCCGGGTCGGTGTTATGCATATGCGTATACAGGTCATTGAACTCAACCGAATCGGGTAAGATTTTCCCTCCGCTGATTTCAAAGGAATATAGGGTGGTGCTGTTCATCGGCATGTATTCCTGTGAAACAAAAATCGGATCATCTGTTTCGCTGATAGGTTCAACACCTGGTCCAGCGCTGCGGTAATTTACGTAATATTTGCCATCCGGCGAACCCCCGACTGTAAAGGTATGATTGAACTCCCTTTTTTCATAGTTGTCGTAGAGAAACCCAGTCAGCGTGCAGGATTCCGAATTTGCGTCAAGTTCCACCTGAATCAAATACGGAACGGTATGGATAAGATAGTCGACGATTTTATCCATTTTCCACATAGCATGTGCAATCATCTCGTCATAGGTCATTGCATCGGTAAGAACGCCAGGAATCACGCGGTTCCAGCAATACGGATTGCCGGGCACAGGATGAAAGAAAGCCATAATAAAACCCCCTTAATTAAATACATATAAGAATAGGTCGCGAACTGCCTGATCTTCAAAAATCATTTTCGTTACATTCAGGAAAGTTTCCCGGTATTTAATAAGCAAATCGGCAGGCGAATAATTACCCATGATACCTGATTTGTTGCTCGTGAACGTTTCCAGCTTTTTCCCCAAAGACGCCAGTTTTTCGAGCTTGGTTGCGTTTCCGTTATCGGTGACTTTCCCGGTCTCGTCAGTCGACCGCTCAATAGAATTTGTCGAGTTGTACGTTACCGTATCGGTTCCGGTCTTTTTGTCTGAGCCATTCTGCGTGGTATCGTCCGACTGATTGAGAGAACCGTTAGTGTTGTTGAGCGCGGTAGCATAATCCAAATCTGCGAGGACGCCTTGAGGGGTGTCGCTGTAAATCTCAGACTTATTGTCAGTGCTCGTTAAACTGCGTTCTGAGGTGTTTTGCGTTGTGGTCGTGGTGTTATATTCGGTACTGTCATCACCGGTCTTTTTGGCCGATTCTGAGCCCGTTACAGCGTTTGTGGTATCACGGGTGTTTGTTGCCGTCGTATCAATGTTATTTGTCGCGTTATTTTCGTCATTGACTTCCCGTGTAAACGTTTCATCCATGATATAATTGCGCAGCGGCTCAATAGTCAGTAAGGTCGATTCATACAACTGGTTATAGTACGGCATAATGAGGTTCATTACCTCATCAAGACGGAATTCCCACAATGCCGGCGTTTCCAGCCCTAGGTCATACATAAAGAAATGCTTGATAAACTGCGTTTCAAATTCGGCCTTTTTATTCTCATCAAAGAACGGATATTCAAAATCGAATATCTTCGGCCGGGCGAACTCAATCTGTTCCTTTGCGGTTGGCCATTGAGCCGGGTTGTCTTGGTTGAGGTACTGCACCAGACGGCGTAAGGACATAGTTACCGGCATCATCGTTCACCTCCTTTAGTATATCTTTGTCGAGGACATCGGACATAATGCCGTCGCCATAGTTGATAAGAGTACGAAATTCTACCGACACATTTAGTCCAAACTTCTGATTGATTTGCTCGCAGGCTTCTTTTCGTGCGTTCAACATCACTAAGCGTGACATCTCAATCTGCTGGATATTACCGTCCGCTTCTGCTGTAATTAACCGTTCCCGCTTTTCGCTGTTCAGGTTTCGAATGCCAAGGAACAGCATAGCTTCATCCCAAATCTGCTTTTTGTATACCTGCGCTTTATCGACAAGATACGGAGCAGATGTATTCACCACCTGAAACTTATCCAGCATATCTACGTGTTCATCTACGAACACAACCGGGACGTTCCCTTCATATTTCTCATAGGCGTTCATCACGGACAGGTACTGATCCCGCGTGCAGCGGATAAACAGCGGTGTCTTGCAGCTATTCAGGTTTACCCGCTGGAACCCTTCCACTTCGGCCATACGCCGTGCGTAGTCTACGAGCATCGGCGCTGTCGGCATTCTGACATAATTATTATATATCATAACGCCCTCATCCGCGTCAATATCTTTATTGAACGCCCCATTGCCGTTGACAGCGAACAGGTGTATACGCGTTGGTTCAAGATAGATATCCCTGGGAGATGCGATAGTACATTCCATTACAGAATATTTATCCATGAACGCTTTGGAAAAACAAGCATAGCCTTTCCAGCACAGTACGCGCTCGATAAACTTTTCCGGTATGCCGTCCGGCAGGTTGTTCCACTTGAACATATTGAGCGCATAGTTGGTCATTTGATAGAAATACTTTTGTCCATATTCGTTCAAGTCGTATGCCGGAAATGCCAGGCCGTCCGCATAAGTCGGTGCAAAATTGACCGGCTGTTTGTTTTTTCGTCTGCTCATCTTTTCACCTCCTTAAGACGTTACAATCGGGTTATTGCCGTTCCGGTAGTTTCCCACATCGGGCGTATTCCACAGTGTAATCCCTCGCTGGAACTTTGCCCGTATCTCATCCAGCGCCGTCTGCGGAATATTCCCTGTGATATTGCATACCGGCATCTTATAGTAGTTATAATACTGCCGTGTTGCAAACTCGGGAACCTTCAATTCGTTTACCTTATAGCCGAACATGGTAAAGTAGTTGTCAACAGCCTTAGCATCTTCATCACCTATATAACGGTATGTTAGCATATACTTAGCGCGTCCACAAGCATATCGGGCAGTGTTGGTACTTTCTATTTTTAATGGGTCTGCACGGTTAGACGCATCTTCAACGGCGGACAAGGTATTTGCAATTGATATAACGCTTCCGCCCATGAGTGCCATGCCAGCCGGATTTCCACCGGCCGTAGCAGCCATTCCAACAACGCCACTAAGCATACTAATTGCTAATGTATTTCTTGATGTGGCTGCATGACCACTTAGCCAAGCATTATAATAATCGCCTGTTATTGCAGGAACCGGAAAATTATCCAAGGGAATTGCAAACGGTATGCCTGTGTTCTGGTATTTGCCATTAGATGAAACGTCAGGGTCAACATAGAGATATATGCACGATTCGGGCGATACCGCGGCTTGTAGTACATAATTTAGCCCCCAGTTTTCTAATGCATCAGTATAATCCAAAAATTCCGTCTTGTATTCGGCATCTATGCCTTGCATATTTGTTATGCTTACGCTAAAAAATTGCGATGTATATATTTTATTGTTTTTAGGTTGGAAATTAAAATCGGGTTTATCGATTAGCAGCGCCGCTTTTTGAGTGTTTGCTTTTGTATACACGCTTGTCAATTCCATCGGTGTCCTAATTGTTTGTCCGAGGGAAATATCACCAGAATGCAAAGGCACTGTGTCTACACCAAACAAAGCAAATCGCGGCACACTAAAGCTCCCTACTATACTGTCTATGGTTTCTGCATTTTCATTATTACTTAGATATACAATTAAAGCAGACATAGATTGCATGACAGATTTAATATTATATTCCCAAGACGGATTTTGTACATTGTCTGGTATCCAGTATATTGTATTATTTATTTCACCATTTAATAATGTGCTATATTTATCTTTTGTAGTAGGCTGCTGTGACAGCATAAGTACAGGAACAAGCTGTATTGAACCGTTATCCTCGTATGAATAAGGAATATTTATTTTACTAGATTTAATAATTGATCTTGGTATATTAAAATCTTCTTTTAAATAATGTGCGCCCATACTGTCATCCTTCACATGCTCGCGCTCGATATAGCAATCCTTCCATGTGATATCAAACATATAGGTCTGATACGCATCGATTTTAAAATGTACAAAAGTTGTGTTCGGGTTCTTGTATTCAAACTCGGTGATATAGGCATAGAACCATTTATTCCCGGTAATGGCATTCCGATAGCGGAGATAATTGCAATTTGTCACAATCGCGTCGTAATCATCGTCAACCCGGAAATATGCGTTTTCCCGCTGGTATGTCTGGCTCGGAAGCGACTTCCAAATCACCGACTGAAAATAGTTATTTTGCGCAGTCTGGTTTGCAAAATACATTTGGTTTTCATCATCAATCCGCAGCGGTACGCGCAAAAGCTGCACAGTCGTTTGATAAGCACCCGCTGTCGGCGCGGCTCGATAATCAGCCATCTGTCTTAACTCCTTTCACAAAAGTTAAGGGGAGGCCGGAATAGCTCCGGCCTCCCCGCACTTTAGCCGGTGACGGTAACAGTTGCGGTGCCCTTGGTGGCACTGTTGAAGGTAGAAGTTGCCGTGACAGTAAGAGATTCAGCCGTTTCATGCGGGCTGATCACAAGCTGACCGGACGGGTTCAGTGTGGTGCCGCTCGAGGTGTTTCCGGTCAGAGACCAGATCACGTTCTGCGGCGCATAGTCACCGCTGGAGCTCGTTGCCGCTACAGTGGCTTTAAACGTCTGCGATGCGCCCTTTGCAAGGCTCGGCGCGCTCGGATTCAACGTAATGGTCGCAGCGCTGGAGGCTTTGGTCGTGAACGCCACAGCCGGAGCAAACCGGGAGGTGCTGTAAATGCCGTGATGGTGAAGGAAGATATTCCAGTACAGCCCTTTCGGGTTATAAATTTCCTCCGTGCGGAAAACCGTGTCATACTGCACGAACCAGTTACGGTCCACAAGCACAGCCTGAATATCATCGGTGCCCGTGCCGAAATCGTCAATCACTACGCGGCGCGCAAGGAACTCGGCTTTGCTCATGTTGAACGCAGCGGCGAGAACTTCCACATCGACAAGCGCTTCAAGCTCCGGTTTCATGAACAGTACCAGATCTTCCGGCCGGCTGTCACGCATCAGGCCGAGCGAGTTATATTTCCGGCTCGGCAGGCCGATAGAAGTGATCGTAGCGCGAACCTGCTGAATAAAGGTTTTCGCGGTGTCAGCGTCAGTCGGCTTGGTAATGACTACCGGGTAGAATAGCTGTGCGCTGTTGTATGCAGAAAACAGGTTCTTGAAAATCAGCCACTCATCATAGTTGTCCGAGTTGTACAGCGTATTAATGATCTGATTCGCAAGACGGGTCATAGCATTGCCGTCCACAAACGCACGCCGCAGCAGTTCATTTTCCAGCGTGACCGTGTAGAAGTTTTCACGGTTGATCGTGTGGAAAATGGCCGATACAGGCGGAATGTTGCGCTTCCAAACCGTAGTTTCGGCTACCTCAGGATCGTACATCTCCGCGTTGATAATGTCAACGCCGATCTCTTCCATAGTACGGCCATACTCCACGAATCCGCGCTTGAACTCGGCAAACTTATTGTTGAGAGAGTATTCGTGAATGTAGGCGTAAAAAATACGATCCACCAGCGCCGAAAGATATTCGTTCGAGTATACGGGATTTTCCAGAACAGCCACTGCAGTCTGCGCAAGATTTTCCTGCGTAGCTACAGGGATCCTGTCCTGATAGGATGCAGACATCTGCGCTCTCAGCACATTCTGAAAGGCTGGCATGTCTGCGGTCAGCGCCGAAACGCTTTTAAGTTTACTTGCAGCCATTTGTTTTTTCTCCTTTCTATTCTGCCGTAATGAATTCGTTAATAGTGGGAATTCCGGGGTCAGTGTCCGCCGGTGCATTTACGGGCGGATCTGCGGGCGAAATACATTTCAGGGCGTCAAACGTATCGTTTCTTAGCTTATCGATGCTCGCGCCGGTAGAGGTTTTAATTTCGTCCAGCCGGCTATTCAGTGCCGAAAGCTGATCTTTATAGCCGTCGATACCCTGCAGCGCCGCAGTGATTGTCTCGATATTCTTTTCCATTGCTTCCAGCCGCGTCTTATACTCTTCATTCATCGGCTGATTCATGATTCCCATCTGCGGAATCTCCTTTCTTGCTTATCAGTGCAAGAACGTCCTTTAATTTCTGCGGGATAGGGACGCCGCACTCTACAACATTTTCAAATACAGAAATCAGTTCATTCGTGATGTAAAAGAAAATAACGGCGTTTCGGATTACCTCCCCGGTGTCGAGAACGTAAACATCGATAATGTTAGCTACGCCTACGACAAACACTATCAAAACCTTTTTCAAAAGCCCGGTAAATGACACAGACGATGATAAGGCCTTTTTGATAATGGACTTGGTGATCCCGGTCACGATATCCAAACACATAAATATTAACAGCGCTATTAATATCCCGCTTATTTCTCCCACGAAAAAGCTAATCCCTCCTACGATTGCAGATCCCGCTATCTGCAGCCATTTGACAAATGTATGCCAGTCCACAGCATCACCACCTTTCCGCTTGCGAATACTGCCCGTATTCATCATAGCTTTTTCAGGCGGATTTGTCAATAAAATTTATGGCTTTATACTGAATCGTATCGGCTTCAGTACTACGCCGCCTGGCACGTTTACCGGCTGTAATTTGGCATACCGTTCCACTTCATGCCGAAAAGCTGCATGATTGTTGATGTCCACACCATTTGAGCGGATTTTTTGGATTAGGTCTGTTGGCAGGTTTTCCGATTCGGGATCAAATTCAAAGCCAAGGTTAAAAGCATCCCACGAGATCCATTCCTTGACATCTTCCGGCATACCTGCACACTTACGTATATAATTTGTGTATGTCTGCGTCCCGTCGGTAAATTCCTGTTCCTCAATATAGCATTTCTGCCGGATGTATTTTGCACGCTTGCAGGTATATTCCAGTTTAAAAGCGCCTAACCGGTATTGATCGATATCAATATATTTCGCTGCATCTTCTACGCTTAGGCTGCAGGTATGTACACTATCGGTGTCCATATAACAGAAATAGGAATCAGGGCGGGTTCCGCCTAATGACTGCGCTGTTCGTAAAATTTTGTCCCGGCCATAACTGGTGATGAAAGACGCAACCGCCGTATATACGGGTTTTTTCGTTTCCTCCTCTGTGTACTTATAATGTACAATATCATCTTCCCCCATATAAGGTATCTTACTTTTGATATGTACCCGGCTTGCGGTTTTTCCATAAAAAGCGTTAAGCATCTGCTTCGCGATCGCCCGTTTTGCTCCCGTTTCCGTTTTCTTTATCTCGTACCAGTATTCTACATATGGCTTGAATATATCGTATACTACCTGAAATTTCCAGCCGTTGATATATTCATAGTTATATACGTCATAATGGTCAAAGAACAGCTTAAGGTCAACAGAAGTCAAATATAGATGCGTCTGCTCGACACTCTCTGTCAGATATTTGTTTTGTTGGTACGACAGGTTATTTTTGATTTGAATCGTAGGTATATAGCCTTCTTTGATTTTAAATTCGCATAGTATGTGCTGGATATAAAGCGGATAATCCGGGTCGGATTTATATTTTCCTTCAAAGAAAATCGGCACCCCGCACGGCATCGGCTGCAGCATCGCCCATGGATACATGCTGTTTACGTCAAACGATGCGCCGTCATATACCGTCTGGCCTTCCCGTCCCGGATGAACCTGAACTGCACCACCTTTATAGCTTCGGCGGATATCGTCATCTATCGATACATCCAGCACCGGGAAACAATGCCTGCCAACGTTTTTTACCGATTTGACCCTTGGCAAAGTTCAAACCGTCCGAGGATATCGTCATCTTTGTCAAGTCCTGCTCAAACTGCTGTCTGAGCGCCTTGCATACGATGAGCACGTCATTTGTTACATATTCCATCTCGTTCGCATCGGGTTCATAACCTAACGGCCGTTTTTTGGTGTAGTCGATTTCGCCTTTGGATTCCTCTATCCCGAAATCCTTCGCAATCTTCTTTACCGTGAACGGCAGTTTCTTATAGCTGTCCAGAAACTTTATTTTGTCCACGTTTTTATGCTTTTTGGCAAGAACCATTTCAATCATATAAAATATACCGCTATCGCCTATCAGCGTATGAAAGGAATGTTCGCCGCCTTTTTCATCGTAGGCAAAATCCGTTTCATGGAGAATATACCACAGCAAAAACTGTCCGTCAAATTTAAGGTTATGAAAATATATCTCCGTTAAGCCCTTTGTGGGCAGCCATTCAAAAAAGCTCGCTATGTCAGTCCCATAATGCTTTTCTGAAAAATCGTCAATATTGATCGTGCACCACAACCAAACCCGACAGTCGTTTGGATATGTCGTCGTTTCAAAATCCGCACAGTACCGCTTCAAGATATTACCTCCCCCTTTACTGGTTCGCCCGAAAAAACGCCTGTGCAAATCCGGGCGGTGTGATAGCGCGCAGCGCGGCGCGCTTGGCATCTCCGTGAAACTGCGAAATATACTCCGCATACTCCGGCGGACATTCCGGTTTTGACCATCCGCGCCCGTTTGATCTGCTGCCGTATTTCCGCGTCAGACCTTCCGGCTTGGCCTTTACCGGCTTTCTCGGCAGGTTAAAATACCCCCACAAATCGGTGCGCTTGACCTGCGGATCGCCAAATTCCCAGTGTTCAAACTGATATGCCGGCACGCCGAGGAACTGTCGCAAATACCCGACCGGATTTTCCATTGCCCAGAATTTCAGACTTCCGGACATCCGGCACACCCAAATAATATCCAAGCAAGCGCTGACAATCTGCATAGCGTGAACAAAATCACGCGGTTTGCTGCCTTTTGCCACACTGAACTCGGTGCACGGCGGGGCGGCCAGGATGCCGTACACATGCTCCGGCGGCTTGTATGTACGTACATCGTATTCCGGCAGCGTAATCACCCGTACGTCATAGCCTGCCTCTTTGTACGGACGCGACCAGCTTCCCGTGCCGCCGCATAAATCAAGAATGATCTTATTACCGGGCATATTATCTCCCCACAATCTTCAAAGTTTCATCGATATCGGTTATGCGCCTGCTAATATCCCGAACCATTTCCGCAACTTCCATGTTTGCCGTTTCCAGGTTGAGTGCTGCACGGATTTCATCGATCTTCCGCTGCACATCTACCCAGTTTTCCTTGGTGTTGATAAAGATCTGATTCAGGTCTTGGTTGCGCATATAAACCATATAGAAATCTTCAAAGGACATTCCGCCGAAATACTCCAGAATATCGGAAATATCTTCGTCAACCATGTCCGCAAGATAGTTTAAGCTGTCAATAAAGTTCTGATACATGATGTTCTTGCGCCATGCTTGGTATTCTGGCGTTGACTGGCGTTCCACGCGCTCGCTTAGCCGCTCAAACTGCTCACGGGTTTCTATGGTTTCCGGGTTAAAGGTTTCCTCATAAAGGTAGTTATAAAAAGGGTTCTCCCGTGTCGGCGCCATTGTAGCCGCATATTCGGCTACCGTTGTCGGCCGTTCTTTACCCTGCGTTACAATCGGCTTATCTTTAATTTTCGCGAATTCTTCCCTGCGCAGCTTATTTAAGCGCTTCATATTTTCCTTTAACTGGCGCACATCGGAAGCAGGCACGTACACGTTTCCCAAATTTACAAAGCGGTTCGTCCGACGCGACGTATATTCTTCCAGATATTTTTCATATTCCCGCGCCTGCTTCGCAGACATTTCAGACGCTATCCGCTTATCAATTGAAAATTCATATCCGTACCGCTTTTTGATCCGCTTATACTTCGCATCGGCTTTCGCTTCAAGCTGCTTAATCCGTTCCAGCCGTTTCTTTGGTATCGCCATCCCATGCCCTCCTTACACCACAACTTCATACGGGGCGTTGTACACTTTTTCGCCGTTTCGCACATAAAAGCCACGCCCTTCAACCGTGGTATATGCCATAAACAGCGACATCGCCGTGCAATCTACGCCCACCCCAACGCATTCCGTGCGGTTTATCAGGTTTCGCAGGCATTCGGGCAGGTACTTTTCAAACCGCTCCCGATTAAAGCGCGAGGAAAAATACAGGACATATCCCGTCTTGCCGTCGTGATACTGATATGGGCTTTGTGACATGTCGTAATATACGCCATACCGGCTTTTTACCTTAGACATATGTTTCACTCCTTGTCCTCAATCAAATAAAGCTTGGCCTTATATACATTTTCTCTTACACGCATACTAATTCTCCTTTGTGTTTTCATTTCCTCCAGTTTATTTTTGAATTTTGCATTTTTGCGCCACAATAGGGGCACCGATTGTATCTTTCATCGCTGAAATTAAAGCAGTGTGAGCATATCCATTGCGAGGAACACAGACTTTTCATCCATTTATGTGGCTTAATAAAATTAACCATTATCGCATCCCATACAGATTTCTTTACATACGGCATGATACTATTCACTCCTTTGTTTTTTCAGTGCGCGGTACATACTCCTTTGCGGCTTCGCGTATCGTCCTTTCAAGATATTCCATGCTGTAAAATGTCGGCGTGTACCCTGCCGGGCATTTAAAGTGCTGTGGATTGCTGCAAGTGCATCGTTTGCCGTTAAGCATAAGATATTTAGTACAGCGGCTCATGCAGACGTATTTTTGAAGCATCTTCACTTTCCTCCCATATGACTTGGCGGTTTCGGCAGCGGCATCCAGTGCGTTACCGTTTCCACCTTTTTGCATCCTGTATAGCATACAATAATTCGCACCATCTAATGGCTGTCATGGTCAATGTTGGGTTTGTGAAAAACCATCTGTTTTTAGCAAGTCTGGCATGAACTCTCTGTTCAACGCAGCATAGGTTTTCTTTTACGCAGTTCATTGAATTTCCATCAAGAAAAACCAGTATTTTCCCATCCGGGATGTCTCCAAAAATAATCTTTGTTTTTGGCACCCAATCTTTTTTTCTATCTCCGGTGTTTCCAACTTTAACATATACACTTCTGTTTTTTTGGATTCTTTCCGTTCCTACCGGCAGTGTATTTCCCGGTGTGTTTCCTAGCTTTGCTCCCCATTTGTCGCGCTTGTCCACACCTAATTTAACTCTGCAATATTCACACAATGTTTCCGGCCTGACCTTCCGCCCAAATACATCGCAAAGCATTTTTGCGAGCTTGGCGTATGAATATTCATTGACGTTTTCTAGCAGCCATTGTTTTTCAGCATTACTATACGGTTTCACTGACATCGTCCCCGATCATTTTTTTAATGCTTGCGCCTTTCAACTTGCCCTCGCTTACTAATTTTTCTGTACGCAAGACAACGTCCGCATTGTTAATCATTTGCTTTGCAAGACTTGATACAACCATGGCCGTTTCTGCGATATTCTTTTTAGCCATATGCGGTGTTTCTTTGTCTGTCAAAAGTTCAATCTGTTCACCTAATTTGTTCTGTAATTCGACTAATGTCATGGCTTTTTATCCTCCAGTTTATTCAATATCAGGCGCTGCCGGCAGCGGCATCTCGGATTTCGTGCGTTAGATATAATCGGCCTCTCCTTCAGCATCCGGTAAATTTTCAACGAACAAAATAGCTGTATGCAGATCCCAACCAGCCAGCATGAGCTGTTCGACAATATCGCCTGCATATTTTATTCGCTTTCTAAAAGCTATGGATTTCACCATATCAATATCGTTATTCATTGTCTTCCTCCCAGTATTTAAAGTTGGCAATCGTCCATTCTGTATACTTGGTTATTTCCTCTTTCAGGCGTTTTTGTGCCTGTTTATACATGATTTCCCTGATCTGTTTTACTGTAAAACCTTGCATATACATATGCCTGACTTCGTTTTCATCCATCACGTTAATTTCCATCGTATCACCCCTATAGTATAAGATTAGCCGCCTGCGCGGTGAACAGGCGGCTTTTGTTTACGCTACGACTTCAATCGTTGTGAACTGATAGCCGTGTTTTCCCTGCCGCTTTACCGGCGTTACTTTAATCGGATGTTCCTGCGTCGGCATCCAGAGCGTTTGTGCGATGTTTTTCAGCGCATTGTATACGCCGACCGAAACGGTCACATATGTCTCTCCGTCCGTATCCAGCAATACGATTCGCGGAGCCATTACAGGCCTGCCCTTTGCATCCCGCTGCTCAATCCAGTGCACCAGAAAACCCGCCATATTGATCTCCGATCCGATCACGTCACTAATACGCTGCGAGGGGTTGTTTTTCATTTTGTAAACTTTCATGCGGCATTCGTCGCTGTCATCGACAACAAACGTCGAAAACATCACATCGCCGCCTGCCGAAAACGCGGCCGTCAAATCTTCCGGCACGCTCAGGGACAATACTTCCCCGGTTTCTTCCTGTACAATCATTTCCTCGCTCATGTGAACATTTCTCCTTTTTCTTTTATTTGTTTTTCGGGTGTCACCGCCGCCCGTCATTTATAGTATAGCTGATAACTGAAAAATTGTCAATAGATTTTCTCATGTTATTTTAATGATTTTTCTCGTAATTTTCTATTGATTTTTACAATAGAATTTGCTATATTATAGATAGACAGGAACGGAGTAAATCGGTAACAGGTGGTGTTCCGGCCGCCCGTATTAAGTTACGCGGAACCCCATAGGCAGTTGGCTGCTGCGTACAGATTACTGACCCCGGCATTCTGTCTACTCCTCTAAAGCCTGTCGTGAAACCACCACGGCAGGCTTGATTTTAGGAGGCCATTATGATTGCAGAAAATGAATTATACTATGACTTTGGGCTGACCTTATCGAAAAATGCCTTAATTAACTTTATCCTGTCACATCGCGGCGTGGGTAAAACGTTCGGATTCAAAAAGTATGCTATCAACGACTTTCTGAAAACAGGCAAACAATTTATGTATGTGCGCCGCTTTAAATCCGAATTGAAAACAATTCAATCGTTTTTCTCCGATATTTATGCGGAATTTCCTGATCACAAGTTTGTTGTAAAAGGCGGAAATGCCGGCGGGCAGTTTTTAATTGATGATAAGATAGCAGGATATTTTTATCCGTTATCTACCGCCTTTACCCTAAAATCAACGCCGTTCCCAAACGTCAACAAAATGTGCATGGATGAATTTATTATCACCAAAGGCCACCAACGCTATATCCAAGATGAAGTCACCGCCTTTTTCGATCTTATTGAAACGATAAACCGGTTGCGCACTTCTGAGAAGCTGCATGACTTGCTCCGGGTATTCTGCATGGCCAACACGATTTCTATTGTGAACCCCTATTTTCAATATTTTGACATCATACCAAATGCAGCTAAGCGCTACACGGTGTTTCCGAAATACAACAATGATGTACTTATCGAATTGTACCGGAATGCAAATTTTATTGCAGAAAAGAAAAATACCCGCATGGGCGCTATCATGGATCAGGTTCCCTATGGCAAATATGCTATTGATGGCGAATTTTATCAGGACGACAAGTCCTTTATTGCGAAAAGGTCACCTGCATCACGCTGTATGCTGAATATTACATGCCAAGGACAGGAAATTTCCTTTTGGTTTGATTATCAGGACGGAAAAATATATGCCTGCAAAAAGCCAAACCCGTCCGCCCTTTTTAATTTCGCCTTGACTTCCGCTGACCACAAACCGAATCATTTTTTGATTAAAAATGCAACGCACTGCGCGCCGGCCAGGGCGTTGGTGGAAGGGTTTCAGAATGGCTGTCTATATTTCGATGACCTTAACACAAAAGCAATTGCCTTTAAAATTTTGCAATATTTAAGCATAAGGAGTGGTTAATGTGGCTAAAATTTATTTATCACCTGCCGCACACGAACACGACAATCCGTGCAGCTATTCGTCCGGATGCAGCGAAAACACGCATTGCAATTTGTATGTCGACCGGCTGGAAAAGCATCTAATCGCCTGCGGCTTTGAAGTCAAGCGCAATCCGAAAGACCGTACCGGCGACCGGCTCAAAGAGGCGATTGCGGAATCTAACGCTTGGGGTGCTGATCTGCATTATATTGCGCACACTAATGCTGGCGGCGGATCATACAGCCTATTAATGGTATATGATGACGGCACAGCTTACACATATGCGCAAATGCTGGCCGCTATGCGACGCGATATCTATGACGGTTCTGTGAAAGTTAATATCGCGCCGCAATGGGCGGAGTTGTCTCAGACAACCGCACCGGCAATTTATGATGAAACCGTTTTTCATGACAATCTGTCAAGCATTACATGGTATCATAATAATCTTGATAGGATTGCCGAAAATACATGCAAAGCAATATGCAAAATGTTTAACGTCGAATATAGGGGGTTGAATACTATGCCTGGTTATTATGTCAAAGTTGGTCCGTTTGAAAATGAAACGGCCGCACGCGCGTTTTTTGAAAAACTGCAAAATGCCCAAATCACGCAGGACAACGCATCACAAGAATCGCCTGAACCGTCGCCGGTCAAATCTTTTAACGACGTATCCCGTTTCCGATCGGACGTTGTTTTTTCCACTGCGGCAAATGCGCTGAACCGTATCAACGCGCTGCCGCTTTCCAGCGATTACCGCACGGAAGAATTACGTCCAACACAAACCTATTACGATGGACAGGTTTGCCGGTACGAAAATATAGGCTTTTTCCATATTGACAGCGTGACGATTTTGGAATAAAATAACGGCGGGCGGAATAACCGCCCGCCTTTTCTTAGTCTTCTGCTGTTTCAATGCCGCTGAAATGCGAAAACATCCGTTTCAACCGGTCAATGTGATTTAGTTCGTCGCTGATGATTTCTGCTATTTCGCTATGCACGAACTCAAAGTAATTAACTTCGTCGATTTCATTATCAGCTGCGGCTAACAATTCGCTGTATTTTTCAATGGCATCCGCTTCCGCTTCAATGTTTTTCGCAACTTCTTCTAAAAACTTATACATGGTTATTCCCCCTTTCTTCTGCAAGCGCAGTTAATGTAAAGCACCGATATAGGGCAGTTTTCGATTGCCATCCTTTACCATCCCGCATATATCCACGCTTTACCATAATTATACCGTCCCGGATACCATCCGTCAATCCATTTGGCGCGTATTTCGGATAACGTCTGCACACATCATCCATTTCGGCAAATGTCTCCGCATGCAGCAATTCCGCAATATAGTTTCTTAACATTCGTATTTCTCCTTCCACATCTCGAAAATTTCTTCGGCAGTTTTATCGATTGTATTGCAAATTCGGAACGTAGTGCATTCGGTGCCATTATAGCAGGCTATCTTAACGTTGCTGCCATAATCAAAGACGAACGCCAGGATTCCTTCATCATATCTATAAATGTTCAATTTTATGCCTGTTTCGCGCGAATCGTCACGCACTTCATCTACTGTGTAAAAGTGATCATATGTGTTTTCAGTGCGCCTATACACCATTCCGTTACATTTTATGCCATCAATCCTGATATTTTCGCAGCGGCTGCACAAATCGTGCGACTTTACGTATTTGTCGCGTTCCATTCGGGATTGAAAATAGTGCTTTTCGTGATTCAACGCACCAACGTAGGCTTGATCCGCGCAGTATAATGTGATTCTAGGCATTTGATTATCCCCCTTAAAATCCAAATAGATTGTTTACGCGATCTTCCCAATCTAGATATTTGGCTGCTGCCTGTATGGCTGTGTTATCAATGCCGGTTACATCGATCGTATCATCATCAATAGATTTTAGAAACAATGTCGCACACCGCACATCGTCCAGTGTTACCCCTGCTGGATAGTTATCTGGAAATTTCCGCCACTGGATATCCGCTAGCAGCCGATCCCTACTAAATGTGTTATTTGTTACCGCCGGCACGGTTTCTGTCGCCGGCACGGTTTCTGTCGCCGGCACGGTTTCTGTCGCCGCAGCTTTGGGCGTTGCATATGCGTCAAAGTAAACGTCCAGCATGGCCATCACTTCCTTATACGCCGCCGCTTTGCCGTCAAAGTATGCGTCCCCATGCCATTTTTCCGCGTCGATCTTGCTGCATTCTACTACTGCTTTCAGCGCTGCGATCATCTGTGCTTTTGTCATTTGTATCTACTCCTCTTTTTCTATTTTGGTCCGGTTCCCCGTCCCTGTGATTATAGTATAGCGCGTAAATGTGTATAAAGTATGAACAAATTGCGGCAAAGTGTAGGTTTTTGCCTCGTTTGCATGCATTTTCAGCAGGATTTGGAATTGTGAATATAAATTTTCGACCACACCTCCATATTTTGTGCAAAGTGCACAGGGAAATGGGGGTGTTGGT
>OGIE01003279.1_pt1 | contig 17820 bp, 11 predicted proteins | sample 1571581 | NCBI WGS metagenome assembly OGIE01 (sample SAMEA2582021, study PRJEB24529) | metagenome | biome: Human gut stool | place: China | collected 2011
GCCCTCTTCAAAGTTCGGCTTTATCTTGTCGAGATAATTTCTTAACGCTTTCATTATAAATATTAAATATTAAATATTAATTATTACGCCATTTCAGCACGAAGCATATCGAGTCCGGCACGAACGATACGTTGAACTTCTACCTTCGAAGAACATACGAATTCGCAAAGGGCAAAATCCTCGGGAGCTACTTCGTAGATACCCAGGGCCTCCATGCGGTCGATGTCGCCTGCGATAATAGCCTTCACCAGATATTCAGGGAAGATGTCCATCGGGAATACCTTATCGTACTCATTGGACATAATCATGTGGCGTTCGCCACCTTTGACACGTGCATCCAGTACATATTCCTTGTTCTTACCCATCAACCAGCTGAAATAGGAATGATTTACGCTGAACTGATCGAAACGCGGCATAATCCATCCTGCCATTTCGTGGATGTCGTCACCTTCGGGAATCACCGTCAGTTGGCTGTCGAAAGCGCCGAGGAAGCCGTTCGGGCTTACTTGCTTACCTGTAAGCACGTTACCGCTAATGTAGCGTAAGTCTCTGCCTGTGGTCACGTTTCCACTGAATACGTTTGTCAGCAGAGCACCCACTTTCAGTTTGCAGTATGCAGGTTTCAACACTTCGGAACCTGTCACAGCCACTTTACGCGTCATGTCTACACGGCCTGTATTGAACAGACGGCCGATGAAAATGACAGCTTCCGCACCGATTGTCCACACAGTTTCACCTTTCACGATAGGAGAAATGTGGTTAATCTGTACGCCTACATTTCCGGCGGGGTTCGGTCCGTCGAATGCAGTGATGGTCACATTCTTGGCTTGCGTCAACGCTGCTGCCTTTTGTTTCACACTAATACTCAGATACGTCTTTGCCATCTTGGCAAGAGCGTCAAGTCCTGTCTGGAAGTTTGCTTCCTCGCCTTTCAGGGCGAACTCGAAATCGGGTGCCAGCGGGTTGCTGTCGAAGGCTGAAATGAAGATAGCTTTCGGATACATCGTAGGGTCAGCAATCACGTCGTAGGGACGCTGACGGATGAAAGCGAACATACCTGCTTCCAGCAATGCAGCTTTCACTGACTCACCATTCAGGGCATTCACGTCTTTCTTACCGAATTCTTCATAGTCTTGCTCAGCAGCAGCTTCAACGACAATGTTCAGCACCTTGCGGCGTGCACCGCGCTCCACACTTGTCACTACGCCGCTTACGGGCGAAACAAATTTCAATTCAGGATGATTCTTGTCGATAAACAAGGGTCCTCCGGCCATCACATATTCCTGTTCTTTGACCACCACTTTCGGAGTGATACCCGTGAAATCCTCGGGAACCAATGCGTAGAATCCCGGCTCTTTCACAGACTTTAACTCCTGAGCAGCTTTACCTTTCAGGTTGATGTCAAGGCCTTTACGTAACTTAATTACATTTGCCATGCGTTTATTTAAAATAATGGTTTCATTAATTTGCCGCAAAAGTAGCAAAAAAGAACGTGAATAAAGAGTAAAAAAGAAAGGAATTACGGATAAATTTCCGCAATTCCTTTCGTTAACGAGCACGACAATAATAGGGCTACTAAAAAGGGGCTAAAATAGTATGCCACTGCAATAATTCGGTTTGCCCTTGCAATAATTTTATTAGCCCTTGCAATAATAGTTTTTAATTTTCTTCCGCAAACATCGGGTCCCATGCCGGCAGACGGATAGGCTTCTGTTTGAATATATCCATCACTTTGGCAGGAACATACTTGGTTTCCAGTACCAGACGGAACATATATTCGTTGAACCATTCGTCGGTCATAATCAGGTGTCCCTGATAACCACTGGCGGGTCCCCAACTGTTCTCTACCATCCACTTCACAGGCTTTCCGTCCTGATTCAAGTCCACAGCCATGAGGGTCATGGCATGACTGGAGCCGCTGGAGAAGGTTTGAATACGCTGTTTCTTATCCATGCCGAAGGTGGTGCCCATCAGAGATTCGTAATCATAGTTTTTCACATCGAGCAGTCCACGTTCTGAGTTCAGGAACTTGCCCACATCGCAGGAAAAATACATCATGGTGCTGTCTTTCAGGGAGGCGATGGCCATTTCCTTGATGTCCTCTACAGGCAGGTTGACGTATGTCCAGTTCTTGCCGTCGTAACGGTGGCGGTCATAGTCTATCTCATAGCATTTGTAGTACTCACGGGTAGGGTCGTTCATCACCATCACATAGTTGGTCAGCAGGTTTTCGTCACCATATTTTTTCAGGAAAGACATGGGGGTATGATGTTCTGTTTCTGCGGGATTGCCTTTGGCGTCTTTACGCACATAGTCAAATTCCGTAGGCGGAACGCCCAGATTCAGCACCAACATGCGATAAATGGTGCCGAGCATCGTTGTTTTTTCTTTATCCAGTGCGGCAGGTTTTGCTCCCTTAGAGGCAAGGTCGCGCAACTGTAATCCGTATTCTTTCAGTTTCAGAGAAACGAGGTTTGCCATGCGCGACGTATTATCGCTGCTGTTCGTTTCCGGCATCGCCTCTTTAGGCACCAGACCATATTTACTGACAATATCGGCAACGCCCGTAAACGTTCCTCCATCACTCAGTGGATGCTGGAAAAGCCATTCCACAGTCTTGTCGGTCATTGGGCTCTTGCTTGTGTCGATTACGCCTTGCAGGAAAAGGTTCGCCTTCTCCAACTGGTCCCAGAAGAAAGGATAAATCTCCGAGAATTCAAAAGACTGGAAACCGTATTGTGCAATCGCTTTGGCACGCATCACGTTCAGTCCGGTGAAGAGCCAGCAACGGCCGGAAGATTTCTGGTCTGTAATTCCTTTGGAGTCAACTTTCACGGAGAAATGAGTATCCATACCTGTCAGATTTTCCTGGTTGAGGGCCAGTTTGCGGATGTCGTTGTTGCCAATAGCGTTGCGCAAGGCCTTATCGGCGGTAGTCCCCTGGTAGCTCTGTTTAATCTGATTCAGCATTGTTTCGCTGATACCACCCTTCCCGTCTTGTGCCTGCATGGAAAACAGAGCGGCACTGAAAACAAAAACTGATAAAATTCGTTTATTCATAAAATAATAGTTTTATGTTATTTATTCAAGTTTCACAAGCAAGAAATCTACCTCTCAATACATCCGGACCGAGACAGGTCCGTAGCATCTCCGTAGCAAGTCCGTGCCTGCTCCGTATCTTCTCCGTGTCTTCTCCGTATCTATAACATACGGAGATAGTACGGACTTGGTACGGAGCAGATACGGACCGGATAGGTTTTGTTTACCTTATGAGGTGATGCAAATTTAATTGCTTTTTTGAAACTTTTAGTAAATTCTTTAGATTTATTGTCAATTGAATTGAAAACTTATCCAAATAAATTAGTTTTCTTTGCACCCTCATTCGTATGATATGAAGAAATATATAATAGGTATTATGACGTTACTGTTTTCAGTAACAGTTCTTTCCGCTCAGGAAATGATAAACTTGGCTACCAGCAATGACACAACCCCGGCATTGACCAAACGTGAATTACGGAAACAAAAGGTAGCAAAGCGAAATTTGCACTATAACATTCTGGGTGGTCCCAGCTATACCCCCGACTTTGGTGCCGTACTTGGCGGAAGTGCCTTGATGACCTTCCGGATGAACCCCAGTGACACCACACAGTTGCGTTCTGTGGTTCCCGTAGCCATCGCCTTCCTGTTCAATGGAGGAATCAACCTCTTCTCCAAGCCCCAGCTCTTCTTCAAAGGCGACCGCTTCCGCATCTTCGGAAAGTTTGCTTATAAGAATACGGAGGATAATTTCTATGGCTTAGGCTATAATACGAACAAAAATTATGTCCGCAGTGATACTACCAGTCAATACCGCTACAGCGGCATACAGTTCAACCCCTGGTTCCTGTTCCGACTGGGCAACAGTAATATTTTTGCCGGTCCGCAGATAGACATCAACTATGACGACATCACGGAACCTGCCAAGCATCTGGTAGACGAACCTTCCTATAAAGCGGCGGGCGGAACCAGCAAAGGATATACTAACTTCAACTCCGGCGTCGGCTTCCTGCTGACTTACGACAGCCGTGACATTCCGGCCAACGCATATCGAGGCATGTATCTTGATTTCCGGGGTATGATGTACACTAAATTCCTTGGAAGCGATGACAACTTCTATCGTCTGGAGATAGACTATCGCCAGTATAAGAGCCTGGGTAAACGCAGGGTACTTGCCTGGACGGCACAAAGCAAAAATGTATTCGGTGACGTGCCGTTGACGCAATACGTACTTACAGGAACTCCTTTCGACCTGCGCGGCTATTACATGGGGCAGTATCGTGATAAATCCTCCCATGTAGTCATGGCAGAATATCGCCAGATGATAAATACCGACAAAAGCACTTGGGTGAAACGTATGCTCAACCATGTAGGCTTCGTAGGTTGGGCAGGCTGTGGTTTCATGGGACCCACTATCGGCAAGATAGAAGGTGTGCTGCCCAATTATGGCGTAGGATTGCGCATCGAGGTACAACCCCGCATGAACGTGCGCCTCGATTTGGGTAGAAATACGGTCAATAAGCAGATGTTATTCTACTTCAATATGACGGAAGCGTTTTAATTCTTTTCTGTTAGGTTATGAATCGAACGGACTATCTTAATTCCCCTCCTCCAGTCGGAGGAGGGGTGCCCAAAGGGCGGGGTGGTAGGTGAGAAAAGAAGTCCTTAATGTTCTTATTAATAGGTATTTTATTGTTTCACCTACCACCTCCCCCCCATTGGGGGTACTCCTCCTCCCGGGGAGGAGGAGAATTGAGATAGTACTGTTTACCATTTGCCTCATTTCTTATCGTTATAAATCATAATTCTCCCCCTTTTCTTGCAGTAATAAAAGATTATCTATATTTTTGGCATTATTTTTTGTTTTCCTTAAACAAAACTGAGGACATCATGCCATGAGAACTTTCGAGATATTATTCTGGATAAGCCTGTTTATCGTATTCTACACCTACATAGGATATGGAATCGTATTGTATATTCTGGTCAAGATTAAAGAAACTTTCCGTAAACCGGTACATTACCCCATGCCCCCCGATGCAGAATTGCCCGAATTAACTCTGTTCATAGCCGCCTATAACGAAGAAGACGTAGTAGACGAAAAGATGCAGAACTGTCTGGAATTGGATTATCCCGCAGAGAAGTTACAAATATTCTGGGTTACGGACGGCAGTAACGACCACACCAACGAACGCCTCGCACGCTGGCCGCAAGCCACCGTACTCCATCAGCCCGAACGACAGGGGAAAACCGCTGCGCTCAACCGGGGCATGAAGTTCGTGAAAACTCCCCTCGTCATATTCACTGATGCCAACACACACCTGAACCGGGAAGCCTTGCGTGAAATAGTCCACGCCTTTGCCAATCCTAAAGTGGGCTGCGTGGCAGGTGAAAAGCGCATCGCCATGCAAACCAAGGACAATGCCGCATCGGGTGGAGAAGGCATCTACTGGAAATACGAGTCCACCCTGAAAGCCCTCGACTCACGCCTTTACTCGGCCGTAGGCGCTGCCGGAGAACTGTTTGCCGTACGTAGCGAGCTGTTTGAAGACATGAGGACAGATACATTGCTCGATGATTTCATTCTCTCCCTGCGCATCGTCATGCGTGGTTACACCATTGCCTATTGCGCTGCCGCCTACGCCACCGAAAGCGGTTCTGCAGATATGCAGGAAGAGGAAAAACGCAAGGTACGCATTGCAGCCGGAGGTTTGCAATCTATCTGGAGACTGCGCCCATTGCTGAACCCTTTCCGTTACGGTTTGCTCAATTTCCAATATGTATCCCATCGTGTCCTGCGATGGTCCATCACTCCTATCTTGTTATTCCTGTTGCTTCCCCTCAACGTGGTGTTGCTCTTCACGAGTGCCCAACCATTGTTCTACGCAGTCATTCTGGGGTTGCAAATACTGTTTTACCTGATGGGCATCTGGGGATATATTCTGTCCCGAAGACACATCAAGAACAAACTACTCTTCATTCCTTATTATTTCCTCTTTATGAACGTCAACGTGATAAGAGGATTCCGCTACCTGAGTAAACGCAAAGGCAATAAAAGCGGGGCCTGGGAAAAAGCACGAAGGGCAGGCCAGTAAAAAAACACCTACCCATAAATCTAAATACAAAGAAAGATAATGAAAAGCATTCTGAAAGACACGAATAATTCCGAGAAACTCCTGAACATGGTATCAGACACCCTGATACTCATGGATAAGGATGGCGTCTGCGTAGACATAGCCGTCCACAACGTAGACCTTTGGTTCCTGAAAGAGGAGAAGCTGCTTGGCAAGAATCTATTAACCATGTTACCGCCCAGAACTTACAGTGAGTTCTACCCGGAATTCAGGAAAGTATTGTTGCGAAAAGTAAAATCAACCCGCAACTATGAACTCACGCTACGGGACGAGACCTATTTCTTTAAATGCATCATGCAGCCCTACGGCGATTTGATATTATGCCAGTATCGCGACATCACCGAACGCAGCCAGCGCAAGCTGGAACTGGAAAACAAAAACCGGGAACTGTTTGAGATACAGAAAGCCGCCCTCATCGGCAGTTGGTTCTATGACACCTCCAGCCAGGAATTCAGCTATGTAGGCCAAACGGGCGTCATGTGCACGGACATGACACAAAACATCCGAGTGGATGCATATCTGAACACCATCCTCCCCGAAGATAGAGCCTCCTTCAACGACTGGCTCACCGCCAACCTCAAGGGAGATATGGAAGAAAGCATAGACTACCGTATCTTATTTAATGGAAAAATATATTATATCCGTTTGAAGGCATTTGCCCGCGAATGCTATAAAGATGGGAATATCACCCTGGAAGGATACATACAAAACATCACCGACATCCAGCAAAAGCGCAACGACATCAACCTCCTGACGCATGCCATCAACAACTCGACGGAAGACATCTTTGCCGCCCATGAAGATGGTTCATTGATATTTGCCAATCGACAATTCATGCTGCACCATAATCTGGGCAGTACGGAAGACATTACCCAACTGAAGATATATGAAATCCAATCGTATGCCCAAAACAAAGAAAAATGGCAAGAGATGGTGAGCAACGTAAAGAATGGAGAAAGGCAACAAACTTTCACTATGTATAATCCTTTGCCACTCCGCCCGGACATACTGGCATACGAATGTAATGCTTACTGGGTGACCAGCGACGAAGGTATAGGAACTTTCTGGGCATTTGGTCGGGACGTATCACAGCGTATCCTCCACGAGCAGCAAATCAAGCGGTTCAACCAGATATTGGATAAAATCATAGAGCACCTTCCCGCAGGCATCGTCGTAAAGGATATTAAAAACAAATTCAAATATCTCTACCGCAACCGCGAGTCGTACAACCGCGACGTCCCCATGCAAGAGGCCCAGGGAAGAGATGATTTTGACTTTTATCCTCTCGAAACAGCAAAAGAAAAACGCCGGCAAGACATGGAGATTGCCAGCACAGGACAAGAAATGCACTGGATTACCGAAGAACGCGACGGTCATGGCAATCCTCTCTTCCTCGACAAACGAAAGATGAAGATTGAGAGCAAAGACTTCTCTCCCATCCTGCTGAACATTGAATGGGACATTACGGACATGGAGCTGATGAGACGGGAACTGATGGTTGCCAAAGAAAAAGCCGAAACATCCGACCAGCTCAAATCGGCATTCCTTGCCAACATGAGCCATGAAATTCGTACGCCGCTCAACGCCATTGTCGGCTTCTCACGCATCATTGCCGAAAGCGATAATACCGAAGAGCGCAAAAGCTATTACGAAATAGTAGAGGCTAACAACGAACGTCTGTTGCAACTCATCAATGAAATTCTCGACCTTTCGAAGATAGAAGCCGGTATTGTGGAGTTCAGCATAGCCACGGTGCGGCTGCATCCGCTTTGCAAGGAAATCCATGATGCACACGTCTTCCGCTGCCCTACGGGTGTCGAGCTGATATTCGAACCTTCGGACGAGGAAATCAGTATCGCCTCGGACAAGAACCGTATCTTCCAAGTCATTTCCAACCTGATAGGCAATGCCTTCAAATTCACCACCCGAGGCAGTATCAGTTACGGATACCGCCGGAAGGGAGAGAACATTGTGTTTCACGTGACCGACACGGGCACAGGTATCGCTCCCGAAAAGATAGGAAAGGTATTCGAACGCTTTGTGAAAGCCAACAACTTCGCGCAGGGCACAGGTTTAGGATTGGCCATCTGCAAGACCATCATCGAACGCTTGGGCGGAAACATTTCCGTCACTTCCGAACTGGACAAAGGTACTACTTTCACCTTCACCTTACCTGCAAACGCAGCCCAAGAGGAAGACAAAGAGATGCTAAAAAATGCCCTCGAAGGAAATGAATGGACGGCTGACGAACAAAGTGTAATAGCCGAAAGCACAGAAAGCACTCCGGCTACACCTCCAAAAGACACTGCAATGAAAACCATCCTGATAGCCGAAGACACGGACAGCAATTATATCCTGACCAAAGCCATACTTGGAAAAGAATACCATCTGGAACGTGCCAAAGACGGTATGGAAGCCGTCAACATGTTTGTAGAAATAAACCCGGATATCATCCTGATGGACATGAAGATGCCGAACCTCGGCGGACTGGATGCAACGAAAATCATCCGTGAATTGTCACCCACCGTTCCCATCATTGCCCTGACGGCTTTTGCCTACGACCATGACCGGAAAGCTGCCTTCGACGCCGGATGCAACGATTTCCTGACGAAACCTTTCACACAGGAGGGATTGAAGGAGACGATTAAGAGGTGGGTGAAAGAAAAGTGATTAACGGTTAGTGATTAGTGATTAGTACCTGCGGCATCATAGCGCAGCCTGCTTATCACTAATCACTAACCGCTAATCACTAAATTACGCAAAGATATCGCTTCTCTGAATATAAGCAATCACATCGCCCTTATTCACAATGTCGCCTTGTTTGGCACATATTTCTACGATACGTCCGGTAAATCCGGTCAGCAATTTTTCGTACTCTCCCCACGGGGTGGAAAGATAGCAGAACACTTCGTCGTGCTGGTATTTGCGGCCGATGAACGGAGCTACCGAAGGACCTTCTACGGATACTTCCCACAACACCTGTCCTTTATCCGGAGCAATAATCGGATCAGCTTTGGCGCGCTTCAGCTTCTTAATGTCCTCTTCCGAGTATCCATTCTTCGCCATAGCGGCATCTTTGGCACGTTGCAGTTCATCTTCGAAACGTTTCTTGGCGGCACCCGACTTATAATCACGATACTGACGGTCGTGCATAGCCAGTTCGAAGAGTTCCTCATCATCTTTGCCATACTCCCATCCGTTCTCATTCATTTCCTTCCGGAATTCATCCAGAGCATCCGGATAATTCGACTGCGGGTCTGTATCCACAAACTCATATCCTTTTGACTTCGCCAGTTCCACAATTTCAGGAGCCAGTTCGCCGGGCAGACGCCCGCTCTTACCCAAAATCATGTCCCAGGTATGATTATCTATCATCGTCCAGCGCTCCTCACCCTTTACCAACTGCATGAGGTTCATCAACGCCACGTTCTTCACATATTGACTGAAAGGCGTCACCAATGGTGGATAGCCCAGTTTAGGCCATACATATTCCACTTCGTCGAACAACATCACCAAGAGGTCATCAATGCTGAGTTCCGGTTCATTCTTTCCTCTCAATATCATGTTGATTCCCGAGTGAACACCCTTCAAATCCGCCATCATAGAGCCCATCATACCACCCGGCAGGCCGCACTTCAACAACAGAGAGGACATATGTTTATTGGTTGGGTCCATGAAATAACCCAGAAAGTCGTCAATAAACTCTTGTGTCATGGCACGCGCCTTCATATAAGCCTTCATATTGATATCCGGCACTTGGAATCCCAGGTCTTTCAACATCGCCTGCACTGAAATCACGTCCGGATGTACTTTACCCCAGGACATAGGCTCCATGGCTACGTCGATAATATCCGCCCCATTCTCGCAGACTTCGAGAATAGAAGCCATCGACAAACCCGGACCGCTATGACCGTGATACTGAATAATCACCTCCGGATGCCTTTCCTTAATTGTCTTCGTCAACCGTCCCAGCATTCCCGGACGACCGATACCTGCCATATCTTTCAGGCATATTTCGGGTGCTCCCGCTTCAATCAGTTGGTCGGCAACATGGGCATAATATTCCACCGTATGCACAGGCGAGTGCGTGATGCAAAGCGTGGCTTGCGGTATCATCCCCGCCTCCAAGGCATATTTAATGGAAGGAATGATATTCCTTGTTTCATTCAATCCGCAGAAGATACGAGTGATATCCACCCCTTGCGCATGTTTCACCCGGTACATCAGACGGCGCACATCGGCAGGGACAGGATACATACGCAGGGCGTTCAGACCACGATCCAGCATGTGCGTCTGTATGCCTGCCTCATTGAAAGGTTGGGTAAAAGCGCGTACGGCATTGTTGGGGTTCTCACCATACAACAGATTCACTTGTTCAAAAGCTCCGCCATTCGTTTCCACGCGGGCGAAACACCCCATTTCGATAATCAACGGAGCAATACGTACCAATTGGTCTACACGGGGTTGATATTTACCGGAGGATTGCCACATGTCACGGTAAACAAGACTGAATTTAATTTCTTTTTTCATCACAGTCAGCAGTTAGCGGTTTAACATATATGAATTAAGAGGTTAACTTAATAAGTACAAATATAGGTGTTTATTCTGACATATAGTCAAGAATACACCTAAATTATTCAGTTAAAAAGATATGTTTTATATCATATTGCAACAACAGATTACAGACTGAGCAAGTAACAAGTTCCTTTCGGCATCATGGCCGGACAAAACAAATCCGAAATACTATACCGGATGGGTACACTGGGTACAGAAGTTCACCCCTTCTCTGGCACACACACACGAGCGCGTGTATAATTTAATGCGTGTACATTATTAATATAAGCGCGCACATTATTAATATACGCGTGTGTGTGCCAGAGAAGGGGTGAACTTCTGTACCCAGTGTACCCACCTTAGCTTTACATTCCTCAACTTCACCTTTACGTTGCTCAACCTCACCTTTACGTTTCTCAACCTTAACTTTACGTTGCCCAACCTCACCTTTAAGATTCCTCATACAAAAAATACGCCCAGAGCACTTGCCCTGGGCTATAAGATTAAAGTCTTTCGATTTATTCAATCTTGTATTGTCTGTTTTTAAACAAAGTCTTTCAATTCTTGTTGTAGCCGCTGGCGGGTGAAGAAGATGCGGCTTTTTACGGTTCCCAAAGGTAATCCGAGTCGATCGGCAATTTCGCGGTACTTGAAGCCGGAGACGTGCATGGAGAAAGGCACTTTATAATCACGTGGCAATGAATTGACGATGCGATGCATCTCTTTCAAGTCATAAGACCCTTCGGTGCTTGCAAAACCGGAGTTCTGGGGCAAGTTCAAGTGATAAAGGTTATCTGTCTGGTCCACGAAAGTTTGTTCGCGAACAATTCTGCGGTAATTATTAATAAAAATATTACGCATGATGGTGTACATCCACCCTTTGAAATTGGTATCGGGCATGTACTTGTCTTCGTTGTCCAACGCTTTGAGTGAGGTTTCCTGCAATAAATCATTGGCCTCCTCTTTATCGGCTGTCAACTTATATGCAAAGCGAAGCAGTTCTTCTTGCACACTAATCAAATCCTTCCTAAAACTGTAGGTATTCATACTTTGCTCTTTTAAATGGTTAATAAATATTTTAAATTCACGATTGCAAGTTTAGGGAAGTTTCCAAAGTTTAGGGGGACTAATATTGTTTTTCTTTAAGGCGAAAACTAACATTTGACAGTTTTTACCCCCATTTTGAGAGTTTTCAGGTGCTATTTTCGATAAAAAGCGTATCTTTTTCCGAAGATTTCGTAAAGTGTTTGTGATTTTTTTATAGTTTTGCCTACATATAGCAAAAACACTTTATTAAAAAAACACTTTAATTTTATGAGACGAATTTTCAAACTATTCATTCTGCTGGCTATCATGGCTATCTCTTTGCCGTCCTTCGGTCAAGGGTTGAAAGCTTTCAAGCTGAAGAATGGTCTTTCCGTATATATATGGGAGGACAACACGAAATCGGATGTGTATGGTATTGTGGCTTGTCGGACAGGCTCGGTCAATGATCCGGCGGAATACACCGGATTGGCTCACTACCTGGAACATGTGATGTTCAAGGGTACCGATAAAATCGGTGCACTGGACTGGGCTACTGAAAAACCGCTTTATGAGAAAATTATCACTAAGTACGACGAAATGGCCGACGAAGCTGATCCCGTAAAGAAAGAAGCTATCGCAAAGGAAATCAACGAGCTGACTGTAGAAGCCGCCAAAGTGAGTGTATCTACTGAATTTATGAACCTGATAGAGAGCATGGGTGGTAAGGGACTGAATGCCGGAACCAGCTTTGACGTGACTTACTATCACAACTCATTCCCTCCCTACCAAATCAACAAATGGCTGGAAATCTACTCACAACGTATGATTAACCCGGTATTCCGTACCTTCCAGACTGAGTTGGAAAGTGTATATGAGGAATATAATATGTATCAGGACAACCCAAGCAGCGTACAGCAAGAGTTCATCTCAAGCAAGGCATACGAAGGACATCCTTACGCACGCCCCATCATCGGATTGCCCGAACACTTAAAGAACCCGCGTCTGAGCAAGCTCATCGACTATTACAATGACTGGTACACCCCCGAGAACATGGTACTCATCCTCGTGGGTAACGTTAATGCCCAGCAAATCAGCGGTCGCATCAATGCCACTTTCGGACGCCTGCAAGCAAAAGCTACTCCCGAACGCAAAACTTATCCTGACCTTGACATCAAAGGCCGCAAGCAATATAATGCAAAAGTGGGTTATTATCCCAACGTATGCCTCGTATACAAAGGTGTACCTGCCGGACATCCCGATGAAAAACCTTTGGATATCGCCATGTCTTTGCTGAGCAACAACAGCAACACCGGTACACTGGACAAGTTGACCATCGACGGTGAACTGACCCAAGGTTTCGCCTATTCAGACAGCCGTCGCGAACAGGGCCGTAACATCGTACGCTGCGTTCCGCTCTACGACGAAAACCAACGCCGTTTCGAATCAAACAAAAGCGCTGAAAAGAAAGCCCTGAAAGCTATCGAAAAAGTAGCCAACGGTGAATTTGAAGAATGGCAGATCAATTCTATCAAGAACAACATGTGCCGTGATTTCGACCGCAGCATGGAGTCAAACACCTACAAGGCACACATGCTGATGAACGCCTTCATCAACGAAGAAGACCTGGGACAAGTACTCAACTACAAGGATGAAGTAATGGCTATCACAACAGAAGACATCAAACGTGTTGCCAAACAATATCTGACCAATGACTACCTTGCCATCTACATTGAAAAAGGCAAGCTCGACAAGAGCGCTAAAATCAAGAAACCGGGATACAAGCCCATCGAACCTCCTGTAGGCAAACAATCACTGTATGCCACACAGTTCAAGAACATGCCTATCGGACAGGTAGATGAAAAATTCATCAACTTCGGTGACGTACAAAGCAAACAGTTGAACGACCGTTCCAAGATGTACTACACACAGAATCCGGAAAACAACGTATTCAGTCTGACCCTGCGCTACGGTGTCGGCGAACGTGAATTCCGCAAACTGGGCATTGCCGCCGACCTGATGAATAATGCCGGTATCATGGGTGCCTACGAACCGCAACAACTGAAAGAAGAACTCGGTAAACTGAACGCTACCTGTGAAGTAAACGCCAATAGCAACTACCTTTATATTACTATGGAAGGTTACGAAGAAACTTTGCCGCAAGCTTGCCAACTCCTTGCCCGTCAGATTCTGATGCCGAAACTGGACGACAAACAGTTGAGCCGTATCAAAGGTTCCATGTTGGGTAGCCGCCAGCAACGCAAAGAAAATGTAAACGCTTTGTCCAGCGCACTCATGCAATACATGATTTACCAGGATAAATCGTCTTATATCGACGAACTGACCGACAAGGAAGTTTATGAATTGCAGATTTCCGAACTGACAGGCGACATCAACCGTGCTGCTAACTACGAAGCTGAAATCTTCTATTGCGGTACACTGCCTTTCGACAATGCTTACGACATCCTCAGCAAAAACCTGCCGCTGGTTGCCAACGAGAAGCCGTCTACTTCACCGCAAGACAAGCCTATGGCTACTGTAACGGAAAACACCGTTTACTTCCTGCCGAACTCTGATGCAGAACAAGCACAAATCTACTTCTACATGCCGATGGAAAAGTATGATACGAAAGATGACGTGATCCGTGACGCATTCAACCAATATTTCTCCGGTGGTTTCAACGGTTTGGTACTCGATGAAATCCGTGGAAAACGTTCTATGGCTTACTCAGCCGGAGCTTACATCGGTACACCTGCATTGCCGGGCAACCCGACTTACCTCTTCGGTAACATCGGTACGCAGAACGACAAAGCCAACGATGCACTGGATGTATTCATGGGCCTGATTACAGACATGCCGAAGAATGCCGAACGTATAGACAACATCAAGAGCTACATGCGCCAGGAAATGCTGACCACGCATCCTTCTTTCCGCAACAAGGCCGAATACATGAGATCACTGCAACGTGTAGGTTATAACGATGACCCCACCAAGCAAAACCTGCCGAAGGTGGATGCCCTGACTTTTGATGATATCGTGAAGTATTACGAAGAGAATGTCAAAGGTAAACCCTACTGCATCGGTATCATGGGTAACCCGAAAGATATAGACGTGAAGAAACTTGAGAAATATGGTAAAGTAGTGAAACTGAACGAAAGAAAACTGTTCAACACGAAAGACGCCATGTTCTAACAGGAATCTCCTTTAATTTAAAAGGGTATCACCTAAATTTCAGGTGATACCCTTTTCTTTTGTCCTTGCAATTAAGATTTTTAGTCCTTGTCTTTATTATCTTCCTCTTCCCCACTTCCCGAAAGAATCGGCAAACAAATGTTATACTTCACCGCCAGAATACGTGTGACGAATACCGATACGCCGCCTGCCACCTGGCAACCATAGGACTGCAAACCCAACGCATGACACACCCAATAAACCGTACCTCCTACCACGCACGCCATCGCATAAATCTCCTTCCTGAAAATCAGTGGAATCTCATTGATAAACACATCCCTAATCACACCGCCCGCAGCACCCGTAATGCTACCCATGATGATAGCCACCCAGAACGGATACCCCAACGCAATACTTTTCCCCACACCGACCACCGTAAACAGCGCCAGTCCGATGCTGTCGAAGATAAAGAATGTATTATGCAAATGAATGAGATGTTTACCAAAAAGGATTACCCAAAGCAGAGCCAGTCCCGTACATATCAAGTAGATAGGGTCCGTCATCCAGCCCGGCGTCACACCCAGCAGCACATCACGTATCGTACCGCCTCCAATGGCAGTTACAAACCCTACCACGTATGCCCCAAACCAGTCGAACCGTTTTGCTGATGCCAGACGGATGCCACTGATAGCAAAGGCAAACGTACCTATAAAATCGAGTATTTGAACAAATGTTGGCATGATAATCAATGATTAACGTTTAATGATTAGTGATTAATAATTGTCGGTTATTAAAATTATCGGCAAAGTAACGAATAATTTCCCTAAGAAAACGTACATTTGTCTCTTGGAAATTAAAAAAAACAGCAAAGATGAAAATAACAATTGTGGCGGGAGCACGCCCCAACTTCATGAAAATAGCGCCTATCACCCGTGCCATCAAAGCCGCACAGGAAGCAGGAAAGCGAATCTCTTACCGACTGGTCTACACCGGACGTCAGGATGACACCAGTCTGGATGCTTCCCTATTTTCCGACTTGGACATGAAGCAGCCCGACGGTTATCTGGGCGTCATCGGACACGACCACTCCGAAGTGGCAGCTGCCATCATGCTTGCTTTCGAGAAGGAACTGAACAATTATCCCGCACAAGTGGTCCTCGTTGTAGACGACCTCACTGCCACCATGAGCTGCTCCATCGTCGCCAAGAAGCGTGGCCTGAAAGTGGCCCACCTCATTGCCGGCACCCGTTCTTTCGACATGAACATGCCCCGCGAAGTAAACCGCACCATTGTAGATGCCATCTCCGACTATCTGTTCACAGCAGGCATGGTTGCCAACCGCAACCTCAACCAAGAAGGCATGATACCCGAATACATCCATTACGTAGGAAATATACTAATAGATACCGTCCGCTACAACCGTCACCGCCTGTTGCAACCTGTGTGGTTCTCTTCCATGGGACTGGAGAAGCGCAGCTATTTGCTGCTTACCCTCAACCGGCACGACCTGTTGACAAAGAAAAAGGTACTCAATGCCCTGATGCAGACATTGGTAGAGAAAGCTGAAGGCATGCCTATCATTGCCCCTTTGCATCCTTACGTGCAGAATGCCATCAAGGCACTCGAAATCTCCGCTCCCAACCTGCACATTCTTCCGCCACAAAGCTATCTGCACTTCGGTTACCTCATCAACCATGCCAAAGGCATCATCACCGATTCCGGAAACATCGCCGAAGAGGCCACTTTCCTCGACGTACCCTGCATCACCCTCAATTCCTATGCTGAACACCCCGAAACATGGCGTGTGGGCACCAATGAATTGGTGAATGAAGACCCTGTCGCTTTTGCCTCCATGCTGGAAACAATGTTGCACGGCGAATGGAAACACACTACTCTACCCGACCGTTGGGACGGACGGACGGCAGAACGCATTGTGCAGACGTTGATTTATGAAGAATCAAAAAGCGCACCAAAGAGTCAGGAAATGGACAACCTACAGAAATAACCCAATTTATAAAAAGCGAAAAGTCGCAGGGAAGGATGTTTCCCGGTAAGATTTTTCTCCAGAAGACTTTCGGACATACGGAAAATGAAAGCGGTGAGTGCCACAGCATGAAACCGCTTCACTCCGTTGTACCAACGCAACAAACGGACGTAAGGAAGCAACTCCTGTTCATATCCCAATAGGTTTTTCACAGAACGGCGTGTCTTTGCCAGAAAGGCAGAAGTGTCCTCCTCCACCAGATGCCAAACAGGATTCTCAATATGCAGCACAGGTACCCCCGCCGCCTCCAACCTTCTTCCGAAAGCAGTGTCTTCATATCCCAAATGAAACGTTTCATCAAAACGGACACTCAAAAAGATTTTCCTCGGAATCAAGAAATTCATACTTATGAATCGTTGATAAGGTTGCTTGTTCCGCTCAGTTGCCGGCTGCGCTTCCACCTGCATTCCATACTTATACCGCAGAACCGCCCCCTCCACTTTCTTATAGGAAAATCCGCCACAAACAACATGTTCGCCCACATGATTAAGGTATGTCGAAAGAAATTCTGCCTCCACAGGTCGTGTATCCGTATCCAAGAAAAGCAAATAAGGATAACAAGCCTGTTCTCCCAGATAATTTCGGACAAATGCCGGACCATGATTTTCTTCAAGTTCAAGCACATGGCACCCTTTCAATACATTCAGTACCCGATTCTCTTCCCGCACCTCTTCACATGACGCATCATCTGCCAACAGGATTTCAAAAGGAATCTTCGTCAGCAAAGCCATCTCATGCAGCTTCTTCACCAATGAAACGCAATTGATATTATATACCGGAATAAGGATGGATAACATTGCGCAAATATACTTTTTCTTTCGTTTGCCCGAAAGAAAAAGTATCAAAAAGAAAGGGCACGGG
>OGIE01003283.1_pt1 | contig 17800 bp, 10 predicted proteins | sample 1571581 | NCBI WGS metagenome assembly OGIE01 (sample SAMEA2582021, study PRJEB24529) | metagenome | biome: Human gut stool | place: China | collected 2011
ATGTAACTTCCCGTTGGTCGTTGGGAGCGTTTCTGAGTTTTCATACGAATCATAAATATGTAGACCGGCAGACATTGCAATTATCGCCGACCGAGTCGTTGACGACTGACCAGCAGTTGTCGGCTTTCCAATTACCTTTCGGTCTTTCCACTTCTTACCGTCTTGGGCAGAATGATTATCTGAAACCTTATGTCGGTGTCAGGTTGGGAGCTATGTACGCGGAAAACTCGAGTTATATGACGACAGTCCGTTATTATTCGAATCCGTGGGGTTTTTATGTATCGCCTGAATTGGGAATGAATATTTATCCGGTACCTGACAAACGTTTAGGTTTTCATGTGGCTTTGTATTACAGTTATGCCACAAACCAGACGGATTTGCTGACTTATTCGATGAACGGACAGAATAATCTGGGTTTCCGTGTCGGTATTTGCTTCTGATATGTTCGTGATATATATTTTTCTTATAAAGAGGATATCTGAAAATCGATATCAGATACCCTCTTTATTTCTTTAAAACCTTACATTTGTGTTTACAATAGATCATTAAGCTATGCAGAACAAATACAATCATTATTTTAATTTCTTCCTTTTTTCCGGATTAGCCTGTTTCTCTTATTTCTTTATGGTGCTTTATTCGGATCTCTCTCCGCAGCACCAGCATCTGCTGATTTCTTTCTGGGCTTTCCTGTTGGTTGTGTTTGTTTTTAATGCATTAGGATTCAGTATAATGCTGATCAATGAATGGCAGAAGAGAAGCTATCAGTTCCTGGTAAAGAGGAAAAATCAATTGATGATTAATTGCATTTTGATGGCGGGACTTTTGTTTTTGCTGAATTATCTGTTGTTTTCCATTGTGAAGGTTTTGTTGGAGATTCCTTCACCTTTCGCGTTAAAAGGAGCTGGTATTAGAATGATCTTTGTTGTCTGGCTGGTGGAGATGGTGATCGTCAGTCTCACGATGGTTGCGAATTTTTACAGGCAGTTGATCGTCCTTCATGAAAAGGCGAATAAATTGGAAGAGAGCGCTATAAAGGCGCAATATGTCGCCTTGCAGAATCAATTGAATCCGCATTTTTTATTTAATAATCTGAATACTCTGATTTCGGAAATAGAATATAATCCAGGGAATGCCGTGGTGTTTACCCAGCGGTTGTCGGAAGTCTACCGGTATATTTTGCAAAGCCAGCAGGAAGGACTGGTCACTTTGAGTTCGGAGTTGACTTTTTTGAAATCATTCATATTCCTGCATCAGGTAAGACTGGGGGATTGTATTTTTGTAGACAACAAGATCGATCCTTCTTTGTTGGAAAAGAAAATACCGTCTTTTACTTTACAGTTGTTGACCGAGAATGTGATCAAACACAATATAATCAATTCGGATAATCCGATGACCATTCATCTGAATACTACGGAAGACAGGAAAATGTTGGTCGTAAGTAATCAGATAAGGCTTAAACAAAATGTAGTAAAGTCGGGTACCGGACTCAGGAATCTGTCCTCCCGCTATAAACTGATGAATAATCGGGATATTATCGTGGAGAATGATTCAACATGTTTTACTGTCAAAATTCCTTTACTGAATGAATAAGATAAGAGCAGCTATTATTGAAGACGAAATTCCGGCAGCCCGTCTGCTGAACAAGATGTTGACAGAGTTGCGTCCTGAATGGGAAATATTGTTATTGCCTGGAAATGTGGAGGGGGCTGTGAAATGGTTCAACAGCAATCCGCATCCGGATATCCTGTTTCTGGATATCCAGTTGACCGATGGCGTTTCTTTTTCTTTTATTGAACAGGCGAATCCCGAAAGTATGATCGTGTTTACGACAGCTTACGATGAATATGCGATCCGTGCCTTTAAAGTGAACAGTATAGATTATTTATTGAAACCGATCGATAAAGAACGGCTGGCCGAAGCTTTGGAGAAGTTTGAGAAATTGATCTCTAAGTATTACAGGCCGTTCGGTCAACAAGGGGATATCCTGGAAATACTACAGAATATAACCAGCCCTGCGAAAAAGTACAGGACACGTTTCCTTATTTCGGGCGAAGACAAGCTGTTTACTCTGCAGGTCGATGATATTGCTTATTTCTATTCTGAAAATAAGATTACTTTTGCCGTTACCCACCCAAATAAGGAGTACATTATAGATCTGTCTCTGGATAAGTTGTGCGAGCAGCTCGATCCGGACCGTTTTTTCCGGACGAACCGGCAAACAGTGGTGAGCGTTCAGGCTATCCAGAAAATAGAGAGTTATTTCCTGGGAAAAGTGGTCGTGAAAGTAATACCTCCTTTTAAAGATAAGATCATTGTGAGCCGCGAGAAGATCAGTGCTTTCAAACTGTGGTTGAATTATTGACAAAGGATTGGTTTTCTGATTTTTTACAGGCTTAAATGATTGGCTTATTTGTTTTTTCCGTGAATATGACATACTTTTGAGACGATAATAGCCACAAATAACAGAGTAAGCAAATGGATAAGGTCTTAGAAGCTAAGTGTCTGGAAGCATTAGGAAAAGGAGATCATGAGGCGTTCAATATACTGTTTATGTCATATCATTCTTTGGTAAAACGATTTCTGCTCGGTTTTATAAAGGATGAAGATGAGGTATTGGATATTGCTCAGGATGTTTTCGTTAAGGTCTGGACCCATCGGAAACTAGCGGCTTCTGCCGAATCATTTAAGGCGTATTTATTTCGAATGACTCGTAATGAAATATATAATTATTATAAGCTAAATGCAATTCATGAGGATCATTTGGAAAAATACCGGAGTCAATCTGTCTTAGTGGATGATTTGCTGGAAGAACGTATTCTGGCGGAAGAGTTAGGACTTTTACTGGATATTGCAATAGACAATATGCCCCCTCAAAGAAAACTTATTTTTAAAATGAGTCGGAAGGATGGGCTCTCTAATGAAGAAATATCCCGTCGGCTGAATATTAATAAAAGAACTGTTGAAAACCATATAACTCAAGCTTTGTCGGATCTTCGAAAAGTATTGAAAGTAATACTCCCTTTCTTTATTTGAAAAAAAATCATTTTTGACTGTGTGTATTTTTTATCCCATTTGTCTTAATAGTACAGACAAAAAAATATGGATAAAAAACATCTACATACATTACTTTCCCGCTTCTTTGGAAATGATTTCCCCGAAGATGTGCGTAATCGGTTTGCAACCTGGTTTATCAGGTCGGAGCAAACCAGCGAAAAAGAAGAAGTATTAGAAGAGATATGGGATTCCTTGCCTGTTGTTATGGACTTTGATTCTTGTGCTGAATTGAAGAAAGTAAATAAACGTATTCATTTCGGATATAATCAATTCTATCGCCGACTGGCTGTTGTGGCTGCAATTATTGTATTTCCATTATTGGGAATTTTGGCAACTACATGGTATTATGAATATTCAGGAATGTCACAAGATGTGCATATGCTGGAATGTTTTGTCCCGAATGGGGAAAGAAAACAAGTTACTTTGCCCGATGGTTCTACAGTTTGGTTAAATGCAAATTCCGTTTTGATTTATCCCGAAAAATTTGGAAAAACACGAACACTGTTCCTGAGTGGAGAAGGTCATTTTACAGTAACAAAAGATAAAGAAAGACCTTTTATTGTAAAGACGAATTATTTGAATGTTGAAGCTTTGGGTACGGTTTTTAATGTACATTCTTATCCGGAAGAAAACGAGACCACAACTATTTTGGAGTCTGGTAAAGTTCGGGTAGATGATAAAATAGGTTCGTCCGGTTCTGTTATATTGAATCCTAACGAACAATTGATCTATAATCATGAGGATGCTTCTTTCTTTAAATATTCTGTGGATGCTTCCCGGTTAAGTTCCTGGACAAAAGGTTATTTGATTTTCCAGCAAGAAACATTGGGGGGTATTTTTCGTGCACTGGAAAGGCAATATAACGTAAAGATCAATTATAACGATACTAAGTTTGCAAATATGACATTTACTGTCCGTTTCCATGCACGGGAATCCCTGGAAGATGCACTGAATGTTTTAAAAAGAATTGGAGTTAACTTTAAATATAAAATTGTAAACAATGACGTATATATTCAGTAATAACTAAAAAAAAATAACAATATCATGAAAAAAAGGTATCCGGGAAGCTGACGGCCAATCACTTCTTCCCGGACTGAAATCGAAAATCATCCTGATTTTTGGGGTATTATATATGCCCTTAAATCAAAAAGATAGTATTCAATTTAATTCTTAAATATACAAAGTTATGAAAATATATAACAAATCACGAAAATGTATGGTAAATACTTTTACTAAACCTATTTGCTTAGCATTTTTATTGTGTTGTTCTTTTTATTTAAAAGCTCAAAATCAATCAATTATACTTTCAAATCAAATGACACTGAAAGAAGCTTTTATTGAAATAGAAAAGCAAACAGATCTTTCAGTAGATTATAATGACCAATTAATCAATACGAATAAACGTATTAAAAAGGCTTATACCAATATGCAATTAAGTGATGTTTTAAATGCGATATTGAAAGATGCCGGTTGTTCGTATTCAATTCAGGGAAGCCACATTTTAATTACGCCTGAAAGTAACCAGCAGGCAAAAACGCAGACAGTTTCCGGTACGGTTACGGATGAGTCCGGTTTTCCGATCATTGGAGCCAATGTTATAGAAGCAGGTACAACGAATGGTATCATGACCGATATAGATGGAAAATTTTCTTTATCTGTGTCGGCCGGTTCAAAAATCCAGGTTTCATATATCGGCTATTTATCGCAGGAGATCAAAGTCGGAAATAAGAAAAGTTTTGAGGTCGTACTGAAAGAAGATACTCAGGCTTTGGAGGAAGTTGTAGTAGTAGGTTACGGTACACAAAAGAAAGGTGTTGTAACCGGTTCTATCGCAACGGCAAAGGGCGATGATATCATCAAGAGTCCGACTCAGAACCTGGGACAGGCATTAGCTGGTCGTCTCCCGGGACTTATTGTAACTAACGGTAGTGGTGAGCCGGGTGCTGACGGAGTAACGATCAATATTCGCGGTAAGAGTACAACCGGTAATAATGATCCGTTGATCCTGATCGATGGTATTGCCGGTCGTGGTTCTTTGGATAGACTTAATCCGAATGATATTGAGAGTATTACGGTTTTGAAAGATGCTTCTGCTGCTATCTATGGTTCCCGTTCTGCCAATGGTGTTATTTTGGTAACGACTAAGAGAGGTAAAACAGGAAAACCGTCGATCAGCTATTCTTTTAATGTCGGTTTACAGCAGCCTACACGTGTGCCGGATTTGGCAGATGCTGCAACTTTTGCTGAAGTAACGAATGAGTTGGAATCCTATGACGGACGTGTTCCCCGCTATACAGCTGATGAAATAGAACTATTCAGAAACGGGCTGGATCCGATACACTATCCGAATACAAATTGGGCAGATGAGGTGCTTAAAAAGGGTGCTTTGCAACAGAGACATAATGTATCTGTTTCCGGTGGTACGGATGCTGTTAGTTATTATGTAGGTGGCGGTTACTCCAGTCAGGACGGTATCTTTAAAAATGGTTCGACCAAGTATGAACAATATGATGTTCGTTCAAATATCGATGCCAAAATCACTAAAGACCTGAAAATATCAGTGGATATCTCGTCCCGTTTGGAAGATGCTAATTTCCCGAGCATGAGTGCCGGTGATATATTCTGGCGTATTACCAGATCTTATCCTACTGTTTTGGCTCAATATCCGAATGGATTGCCAACAAATGGTTTGGATAGTAACCCTATCGTGATGGCTACAGATAAGACGGGTTATGAGTATGACAAGAAGGCTGTATTCAATGGTACTATTACTGCAGACTGGAATTTATCCTGGTTGCTGGATGGTTTGGCTGCAGATGCTTATATGGCCTATGACCGTGTAGGAATAGATCATAAAAAATGGCAGACCCCCTGGTCTTTTTATACTTGGGATGAGGCTACGGATACTTATACGGAACATATGAATACCCTTGTTCAGCAAACTTCATTAAAGCAAGAGCATTCGGCTGATTGGTCACTGACGTTGAATGCTAAATTGAAATATAAGAAAACATTTGGCAGTCATGGAGTAGATGCTATCCTGGGTTTTGAACAGAATAGCTATAGAAAGGATAAGTTCTGGGCATCTCGTGGCAGCTTTATGTCTACGGCTATCGACCAGCTGTTTGCAGGTACTTCAAACAAAGATTATTATGATAACTCCGGTGATGCTTCGGAAAGTGCACGTCGTAGTTATTTCGGACGTGTCGCTTACGACTTTGCCGGTAAGTATATGGCTCAGTTTAATTTCCGTTATGATGGTTCATATATATTCCAGTCAGGACAGCGTTGGGGCTTCTTCCCTGGTGTATCTGCCGGTTGGAGAATATCTGAAGAAAGTTTTATCAAGGACAATCTCGATTGGGTCAATAATCTGAAAATCCGCGGATCATTCGGTAAACAGGGTAACGACAATATCGATCCTTTCCAGTATTTGCTGAAATACAATCTGGGACGTAATTACGTATTTGGCGGAACTGATATGGTCGGTCTGTATCAAAAAGGTTTCCCTAATAATAATGTAACATGGGAAGTGGCTGATACCTGGAACATCGGTACAGAGGGGACACTCTGGAATGGTCTTTTAGGTTTTGAGATTGAATATTTTAAAACAAAACGTTCTAATATCCTGGCAAAACGTAATGCCTCTATTCCTAAATATACAGGTTTGATCGATTTGCCGAATGAGAATATCGGAAGAGTACAGAATCAGGGACTGGAAATCCAGTTAAGCCATTTCAATAAGATCGGTGAAGTTAATTTCCGTGCAAGTGGAAACTTTATGTTCGCCAGAAATAAAGTGCTGTTCATGGATGAAACTCCATGGGGTGAAGGACATGAATATATGAATGAAACAGGTGGTCCGATGGGAGCAGGTTTGCAGTATCGTGCTATAGGTATTTTTAGAGACCAGGCAGCATTGGATGCTTATCCTCATTTGGATGCAGCCCGTCCGGGTGACTTGATTTTCGAAGATGTTGATGGCGACGGTAAAATTACCTCACTGGACCGTGTTCGTCAGAACCTGAGTGGTTTTCCGGAAATTATCTTTGGATTGAACTTGTCTGCCGATTGGAATAACTTTGATATTAGCGTCTTATTCCAGGGGCAGGCCCGTGCTGTAAAAGATGTAATCAGCCGTATGGATGCAACTTCGAATTTCTATAAATGGAGAGCTGAAGATCGCTGGACAGAAGATAATATCGATGGAACTATGCCTCGTGCCGGTGGGTCTATCAACTATGGTGTCGAAAATCCGTGTAGTTTCTGGACACAAAATGCTTCTTTCGTACGTTTGAAAAACCTGGAAGTAGGATACACTTTACCTAATCTGTGGTTTAATAAACTGCGTATATCCAATTGTAGAGTTTATTTGAGCGGGCAAAACCTGTTTACTTTGGATCATATAAAATATGTAGATCCGGAAGGTAGCGGAGAAGGTAGCTATTATCCTCAAATGAGAATCTTTAATATAGGATGTAACTTAACTTTTTAAAAAGGAAAAGAGATGAAAAAGATAATATATTTGGCAGTTTCCGCACTGTTAAGCTTTAGTTCTTGTAGCGATTTTTTGGATAAAAAACCGTTGGATTCTGTTACAGAGGATGCCGTTTTTAATGATGATGCTTTACTTACTGCTTATGTGACAGCCTGCTATAGCGCTTATCCGAACGGTTTCGATGAAGCAATGTCATCATCGGCAACAGATGAGTCATATACTCGTCATGGCGACGGTAGTTCTAATATTGTTGCCAGGGGAGAAATGAACCCGGATAATGTTGAGAATTTTGACTCCGGTCGATTTTCCAACTTTAATTACTGGAATACTGCGTATGAGTATTTGCGTAATATCAATACGTTCTTTGCAAAATATGAAGAGGCTCAGGTTACGGAAGAACTAAAGAGCCGCCTGTATGGTGAGATGAAATTTATTCGTGCTTTTGTATATTCTAATCTGATATGGCGTTTTGGAGGTGTTCCGATTATAACAAAAGCCTATACATTGGAAGATACTGATTATTCTATCACACGAAATACTTATGAGGAGTGTCTTGATTTCATCTTACAGGATCTGGATGAGGCTATTGAACATTTACCAGCCAAGATGGAGGGTGAAAATAAAGGTCGTGCATCTGCAGATGCTTGCAAGGCTTTGAAATCGAGAGTGCTGTTGTATGCCGCAAGTCCTCTGGTAAATACTTCTAATGATTTGAAGAAATGGGAACTGGCACGTGATGCGGCTAAAGCTGTCATCGATCTGCCGGGTTATAGCCTTGCTTCCGATTATAGAACTCTTTTTCTGGAAGACAACGACGAAGTTATTTTCAGACGTTATTATACGAAAGCAAATGCAAACAGGGTGAATTTGTTTAACTCACCTAACGGTTATGGAGGCTGGGGCGGTAACTGTCCTATTCAGAATTTGGTAAATGATTATGAAATGAAAGCTACGGGTAAAAGACCGGCGGAAGTTGGTTCAGGCTATGATCCGGCAAATCCGTATGAAGGTCGTGATCCTCGCTTTTATGCCACAGTACTTCATAATGGAGCGATGTTCAGAGGGCGTGCGGTTGAAACATTTATTCCGAAAGGACAAGATAGTGAACAGGGAGCCATTGGTAGTTGGAACTGCTCTAAGACCGGTTACTATTTGCATAAATTTCATGATGAAAATCAGGTGGTTAATGAATCTGAAGCAACGACTGTACCATGGACTTTCTTCAGACTGGCAGAATTTTATCTGAATTATGCAGAAGCTCAGTATTATTTAGGTAATGAAGAAGAATGCCGTAAAGCTATCAATGTAGTACGTTCCCGTGAAGGCGTAGAAATGCCTCCGGTAACAGCCACCGGCACCGAATTGCTTGAAAAGCTTCGTAACGAACGTAGAATAGAATTAAGTTTTGAGAACCAACGCTATTTCGATTTGAGAAGATGGAAAATCGCGGATGAGTATGAAAACAAAAATTCTATCGGTATGAAAATAGAAAAGGATGAAAATGGTAATTTCAAATATACTGAAATTACTGTTTTGGAACGCAACTTCCTTCCACAGCACTATTGGTTACCGATTCCCCGTTCAGAAATCATAAAGAGTAATTATACATTGGAGCAAAATCCATACTATAATTAATTTGAAAGAAGAAAAAGCGCATAAATGACACATATTTGTCAAATATCAAATAAGTAAAAAGCATTTTTATTTATTAATTTGCGGCGTTGTGTGCTTTTTCTTCTTTTTTGATAAAGATGAGGATATAAAGAATAAAAAAATAATATCATGAATTTAAAAGTAACTGTACTATTACTGTTGAGTATTTTGATGTTTTCGGTAGATAGCATTACAGCAAAAGAAACGGCAAGTAATAAAAAAGAGAAATCTCCGCGAATAATTAACATCGTCAATTTTATTCGCCAGACAGACTATCGCCTGGAAAATTCGGATGCACTGATGTTTGAAACGGTAGAAAAGCAGATAGACCTTGTCAATCGGTATGACTTTCCCGCTACTTTCTTGTTTCAGTACGATGCCCTGATCAATCCGGAATACCAGAAATTGATGAAAACCAAGCTTAGCTCTAAATGTGAACTCGGTGCGTGGTGGGAAATCACCCAGCCTCATGTGGAAGCGGCCGGATTGAAATGGCGTGGAGAACATTCATGGGTATCGACAGCCAATATCGCCTTTACTCCGGGATATACTCTGGCAGAAAGAGAAAAGCTGGTTGATGTCTATATGGCAAAGTTCAAGGAAATTTATGGTAAGTATCCTAAATCCGTAGGTTCCTGGTATGTTGATTCACATACATTGGAATATATGTATAAAAAATATGGCATCGTCGCTTCCTGCAACTGTAAAGACCAGGTAGGAACTGACGGATATACTTTATGGGGCGGTTATTGGAACCAGGCTTATTATCCCAGTAAGCTGAACGCTTATATGCCTGCCCAGACAGATGATTTCCAAATCCCGGTACCGGTATTCCGTATGTTAGGCAGCGATCCGATGTACCAGTACGATGCAGGGATCGGAACGAATCATCAGGGAGTCATCACTCTTGAACCTGTTTATAAAGACGGAGGCGGTGATAAAAAATGGGTTGAATATTTCATGGAGTCTATAGTCGATGAACCCTGTCTGGCATTTAATTATGCGCAGGCCGGACAAGAAAATTCATTTACATGGTCAGGTATGGGTAAAGGGTTGGAACTTCAATTTCCGATATTCGACTCATTAAGTAAAGCCGGAAAGATCAAAGTAGAAACACTTGAAGAATCCGGTCGTTGGTTTAAGGAACAATTCCCTAAAACTCCGGCTACTGCTATTACTACGCTGGTCGATATCCGTAAGGAAGGAAATAAGTCTGTATGGTATAACAGCCGCTTTTATCGTTCTAACCTGTATTGGGAAAAAGATGGTTTTTGCTTCAGGGATATTCACTTATTCGATGAAAAAATGAAATCGGAATATCTGGATACTCCGGGTACAGGCGGACAATTTTTCTATTATACATTGCCGGTAATCGACCGGTTCTACTGGAGTACACCCGAAGATAAAACGGGCCTCAGAGTAGTGGGACTGGATAAGAATGGAAATAAAACGGATGTAGTTCTGACAGACCCGGTTGTTAGTGAACCCTCGAATAGTGTATTGAAAGTAGAATCCAAAGATAAAAGCGGAAATACTTTTATCTTTACATTCTATGAAGATAAGATCGATGTTTCATGTAAAGCTACCGGAAAAAAATTGGATTGGGCACTGGAACTGAAAGTTCCTCAGGAAAGGATCGGTCAGTTGCCATTCAAGAATTTCGGTAAATCTTCTATCCAATCGGAATTCAGAGGATTCAATTATACTATAACGTGTAAAAAAGGTAATATCGTTAAAGGCAATAATACTGACTATGTCCTGCGTTTTGTCCCGTCAGGCAATGGATTGGTTATTAATTGTGCGAACTGATTTTTTATAAGAGCCTGGCCCCTGGTTTACAGATAGGGACCAGGCTTTTCTCTTTGGATAGATACACACTATCTTATATAACTGATTCTAAATTTATTATTATGAGAACATTTGTTTTTATTCTTTGGACATTTCTTGTCTTCAGCAATTCTGTTGCTGCTCAATTTACGGAAAAAGAGTTTGATGTAGATCTATGGACCAACGGACTTCCGAATACGAATGGTATAGATCGGACACCTTTTGATGACAACATCCAGAATTACAAACCTTCGTTACGTGTTTTTTTACCCTCGAAGGAGAATGCGACTGGACGTGCCGTTATTGCTTGTCCCGGTGGGGCTTACGGAGGTTTGGCTTATGGGCATGAAGGATATGAGTGGGCACCTTTCTTTAATAAATTAGGTATTACTCTGGTTGTTCTGAAGTATCGTATGCCGCGTGGAAACCGGGAAGTCCCGTTTTCTGATGCAGAAGAGGCGCTTCGGCTGGTAAAAGAGAAGGCGAAAGAGTGGAATATTAATCCGGCTGATATAGGGATCATGGGCTCTTCGGCCGGTGGACATCTGGCTTCCACTATGGCAACACATGCAAAATCAAGTGTGCGGCCGGCTTTCCAGGTGCTGTTTTATCCTGTGATCACAATGGATAAATCATTTACGCATCTCGGCACTCATGATAATCTATTGGGAAAGGATGCTTCCCGGGAACTGGAAGATCTGTATTCCAATGAAAAGCAGGTAACTAAAGAAACTCCGAGAGCTTACATCGCTTTTTCGGACGATGATGATGCGGTTCCGACTAAAAACGGTGCACTTTATTATCTGGCATTGAAGGAAAATAATGTGCCGGCTTCCTTCTTTATCTACCCTTCCGGAGGACACGGATGGGGCAGCAGGAAAGATTTCAAATACAATAAGGAAATGTTGCAAGATCTGGAAGCCTGGCTTTTGAGTTTTTAAAAAAACAGGGTATCATTACAGATACTATCAAATATATTACATCAAAAATCATTTTTATAACCAATATTTTGCTTAGAATATAGAGCTTTGGAACGGCTAATGTTCTGACTAAGATAATTCATATAAATGATTTTACTATAAAATAACAAGCGGATGAAAAAGCTTATATTATTTATTACTGTTATTACTTTCTTCAGTTATTCCGGCGCTAACGGGCAGTCCGTTCGTTTGACCGGCTTACAAAGTGATCACCTTGAAACCCCGATAGGTATCGATAATCCGGCTCCCCGTCTTTCATGGAGGATGGATGACAGCAGGCAAGGAGCGAAACAGACTTCATATCGTGTGTTGGTGGATAAAGACTCGATGAAAGTTGTCAATGGGAAAGCTGATATATGGGATACCGGAAAAATAAACTCCGGAGATATGTTGATCACTTATGCTGGTAAACAACTCGAACCTTTTGCTAAATATTACTGGAAGGTGATAGGTGGCGATCTGGAAAATAAAGAAGTATCTTCGCCGGTCAGTTCTTTTGAAACAGGTATGATGAATATAAAGAATTGGCAAGGGGCCTGGATCGGCGACGGAAAAGATATAAATTATGAGGCAGCCCCTTATTTTCGTAAGAAATTTGCAACCAACAAAACGATCAAATCGGCCCGTGCCTATATTGCTGTTGCCGGTCTGTATGAATTGTATATCAATGGTGAGAAAATAGGCAATCATCGCTTGGATCCGATGTACACCCGTTTTGACAGACGCAACCTGTATGTCGCTTATGACGTGACAGAACAACTTCGGAACGGACAGAATGCGATCGGTGTCCTTTTAGGAAATGGCTGGTATAACCACCAGTCGAAAGCCGTCTGGGACTTCGACCGGGCTCCCTGGCGTAACCGTCCGACTTTCTGTATGGACCTTCGCATCACTTACAGCGACGGAACTGTAGAAACCATCCCGACCGACCTTAGTTGGAAAACATCTTCAGGTGCATTGACCTTCAATAGTATTTATACCGGAGAACATTATGATGCCCGCCTAGAACAAAAGGGCTGGAATACTCCGGACTTCGATGATTCCAAATGGCATGGAGTCGGTTTCAGAGGTGTTCCTTCTCAAAATGTGACGGCACAACAGATCCGTCCGATCCATAATGTACTGACTCTTCCGGCGAAATCTCTTAATAAGATAGATGATAAAACCTATGTATTCGATTTCGGTCAGAATATGTCGGGTGTGACCAATATAAAGCTGTCCGGACAGGAAGGTACGGAGGTTCGGATTAAGCATGGGGAACGGCTTTTTGATAATGGCCGTATCGATATGTCCAATATCGATGTTTATTACAGGGGAGATAAGGAAAAAGATCCTTTCCAGACGGATATTCTGATCCTGAGCGGTGGCGAAGATGAGTTTATGGCTAAGTTCAATTATAAAGGATTCCGTTATGTGGAAGTAACCAGCGATAAGCCGATAGAATTGGATCAGAATAGTCTGACTGCCTATTTTATGCACAGCGATGTTCCGCCTGTTGGTACAATCAAAACATCGAGCGAACTTGTCAATAAATTATGGTGGGCAACCAATAATGCTTATCTCTCGAATTTGATGGGTTACCCGACCGACTGTCCGCAACGTGAAAAGAACGGTTGGACAGGAGACGGTCACTTTGCTATAGAAACCGCCTTGTATAATTTTGACGGTATTACAGTATATGAGAAATGGCTGGCAGACCATCGGGATGAACAGCAGCCTAACGGTGTACTTCCTGATATTATCCCTACAGGTGGCTGGGGATATGGTACGGACAACGGATTGGACTGGACGAGTACGATAGCTATTATCCCCTGGAACCTGTATATGTTTTATGGTGACAGCAAACCTTTATCCGATTGTTACGAGAATATCAAACGTTATGTCGATTATGTGGATCGCACAAGTCCTAACCATCTGACAACGTGGGGACGCGGAGACTGGGTTCCGGTTAAATCGCGTTCAAATAAAGAATTTACATCGTCTGTTTATTTCTATGTCGATACCAGGATTCTGGCAAATGCAGCCAGGTTGTTTAAGAAACAAGCAGATTACGAACATTACACTGCTCTGGCTGAAAAGATCAAAAAGGCAGTAAATGACAAATATCTGAACAAGGAAACTGGAATATATGCAGAGGGTTCCCAGACAGAACTGAGTGTTCCCTTGCAATGGAAGATTGTTCCTGAAGAGATGATTGCCAAGGTGGCACAGAACCTGGCAAAGAAAGTGGAAGAAGCCGGATTCCATCTGGATGTCGGTGTCCTGGGTGCGAAAGCGATCCTGAACGCCCTGAGCGAAAACGGATATCCAGAAGTGGCCTATAAAGTAGCTGCGCAAGATACTTATCCGTCATGGGGTTGGTGGATTGTCAACGGTGCAACGACTTTGCTGGAAAACTGGGATTTGAAGGCTGAACGCGATATTTCGGATAATCATATGATGTTCGGAGAGATCGGCGGCTGGTTCTATAAAGGGCTGGGAGGTATTTTCCCCGATCCGGAACAACCCGGTTTCAAACATATCTTGTTACGTCCCAACTTTGTAAAAGAACTGAAGCATTTTGAAGCGCAACATAACTCTCCTTACGGGCAGATCATCTCCAAATGGGAGTGGAACAGGAAAAAGATCACGTATGAAGTGGTTGTTCCGGCAAATAGTACGGCGACCCTTTATTTACCTGATTATGTAAAAGGCGATAAAGTGATCAAGCTGGAAGCCGGTAAGCATAGTCTTGTCTTGAATGTGTCAAAATAGTCAATAATAATACAATTTAAAATCGGATGATAATGAGACGTTCTGTTTATATGTCAGTGGTAATAGCCGGGATTGTCAGCCTGAACGCCTGTACATCGACGTTGCAGGAAGAGACAAATTTACCGGGTGTCCCGTCTTTAAAAGAATTGTACAAACCTTTCGGAGAAAATGATGTGAAGAACTTTCAGTCACCTCCGAAAATTTATCATCCGGAAACTTGGTTCCACCTGATTGGCGGGAATGTTTCCAAACCGGGTATCACAGCCGATTTGGAAGCACTCTCAGCTGCCGGGTTATCCGGTATCCAGTTGTTTCACGGACAGTTTGGCGGCCCCTGGCCGGGAGTAGAACCGCAAATAGCCTGCCTGAGCCCTTCGTGGGAAGAAACGATAAAACATGCTGCAGAAGAATGCCGCCGGTTGGGTTTGCGTTTTACGATGCAGAACTGTCCGGGCTGGTCGATGGCAGGCGGTCCGTGGATCAAACCGGAAAATTCGATGCGTCATCTGGTATGGAGCCGGACGGATATAGACGGAGGTAAACAGGTCGCAATGGATTTGGCGGTTCCTCAACCGAGTAGTGAAGACTGGCGGGATTATAAAGATATTACAGTCCTGGCTTTTCCTACTCCGCTGGATGATACCAACCAGCCACTTCGACCGCAATCTATCCGAAGTAATATCGATTATCCTTGGAGTGATTTTTTGATTGAAAATAAAGATCAGGGACATTGGATCAACCAGGAGGAAGGGCAACCGCATTGGGTGGAAGTCTCTTTTTCCCAACCGACGCCTCTTCGTACAATCGAATTGTCCGAAGTTCGTAACTATAATTATAACTGGTGCTACGAACCGGGAGTGAATATCAAGGTTCAGGCTATATTGCCGGATGGAACGGAGAAAGATATTCTGCAGACAGATGCCCCGCAAAGCAGCTGGCAGGATAATAAGTATTTTACATTAGCCTTGTCCGAAGTACCTGGTGTAAAGACGTACCGTATCTCTTTTACCCATAAGCGTCCTTTGCTTCTTTCACATATGAGCCTTTATTCTGCCGCCCGGAAAAATAACTGGGAAGCTGAGGCGGGATGGACATTGCGTGATTTTGTCCGTGCCGGAGAGGAGCCGCAACAGTCACCCGAAGCTTTCGTCTCTTTGGATCAGGTAAAGGACATCACCTCTTCGATGGATGCGAACGGACATTTGAATTGGGAAGTTCCCGAAGGAAAATGGACAGTCTTGCGGGTTGGTCATGTTTGTACCGGAAAACAGAACGGACCGGCTCCAAAAGAAGGAACCGGATGGGAATGTAATAAATTGTCGGAAACCGGACCTGATATACATTATGCAAGTTATATCGGCCGACTGGCTAACGGACCGTTGGAGGGTGGTTTGTTAAATGGTATGTTGTTGGATAGCTGGGAGTGTGAGACACAAACCTGGACGGAGGAGATGGAGAATGAATTTAGTTTGAAATCGGGTTATCCTCTTCGTCAATGGTTGCCTGCCGTATTCGGTTACGTGGTGAATGACCATGAAACAACAGCCCGCTTCTTATTGGATTGGCGTAATACGATCGGTTCTCTTTTTGCAGATAAGTTCTACGGGCGTATGGTCCAGCTGGCACATCAGAATGGTCTGGCGGTTTCGTATGAAACGGCTGCCGGGGATATAGTCCCGGCCGACTTACTGGAATATTTCAAATATGCGGATATACCGATGTGTGAATTCTGGCAACCGCTTTCCGAAAGTTTTGTCGGTTCAAACAACTTCAAACCGATTAAGCCGACGGCTTCTGCTGCCCGGATGTATGGTAAACCCCGTGTGGCTGCCGAAGCATTTACCTCTTTTGAACTGACCTGGGACGAACATCTGTCGATGCTGAAGGAGGTAATGAATGTCAATAGTGTCGAAGGAGTGACTCATCTCGTATTCCATACTTATACACATAATCCGCGTATAGACTTTTTACCGCCGGGCACCTCGTTCGGTTCAGGGATCGGAACACCTTTCCTGCGTCTGCAAACATGGTGGAAATATATGCCGGAGTTTGTTAATTATCTTTCCCGGTGTACTTATCTGCTGGAACGTGGACGTCCTGTTTCCGATGTGTTATGGTATCTGGGGGATGAAATCAGCCATAAACCGGATCAGAATTATCCTTTCCCGGAAGGTTTTAAATATGATTATTGCAATCCGGATGTTCTGTTGAACCGTTTATCTGTGAAGAATGGTAAGATCGTTACTCCGGGAGGTATCGAATACAGCGTATTATGGTTGAACGATAACAAGCGGATGCTGCCGGAAACCTTGGAGAAACTTCTGGCTTTGGTACGTGAAGGTGCTGTTGTTATCGGAGATGCTCCGGAAGGACTTGCCACGTTATCCGGACAGGAGTCGGCTCAAAAGCGTTTCGATGCTGCGGTTCATGCACTTTGGGGAGAAGCGTCGAAAGGTTGTAACCGGATAGGAAAAGGAATGGTCGTAAGCGGCATGTCTCTCGATGAAGCATTACGTGAGCTGAAGATGTCTCCGGATGTAACGGCTACAGGGGATGCGTTATGGTCGCACAGGCAAACAAAGGGAGCTGACTGGTATTTTGTTACTGCACCTAAAGGTCAGGGCTTTAAGGGCGATTTTTCGACAAAGCCGGAAATCTTTTTCCTGCAAGGGGGATTTTTTCGTACCGCCTCTCTCGACGGTGGCGACGATCTTGAATCCGCTCCATTTGAGAATTTCCTTTAGTGCTTTGACGGTTCCTCTCGTTTGGTTGAAAAGTATATTGAACGGGTAGGGAGTCGTGCAGGTACTCACGATGATGGCTTTTTTCCCCTTGTGTAGCGGAAGGGGAATTCCCTTCGGGCTTTCGCCCATCATCCCGTAAACGATGCGGTCGAACAGGAGTTTTAATTCTCCCGGTAGGTTTCCCCAGTAACACGGGGAGCCGACGACCAGCACGTCACATTTGTTTATTAATTGAAGAGTGGTTTGAGCCCCGTCTTCTGGGAGAACACAAGTTAAGTTTTTCCGGCAAC
>OGIE01003289.1_pt1 | contig 17773 bp, 18 predicted proteins | sample 1571581 | NCBI WGS metagenome assembly OGIE01 (sample SAMEA2582021, study PRJEB24529) | metagenome | biome: Human gut stool | place: China | collected 2011
ATCAGGGCGGTTTAGGGACTTGCACCCGTTAGAGTATGTTCGTGCCGGACGAACTGATGTAATCCTTGAATTTCAATGAAATTCAAGGATTTTTCGTTAATGGCCTTACCAAATCCTTTTAACTATGATTGACTCACAGTATATCTTTCCGGCAACACTTTCTGCCCTGACAATTCTGGCAACGGTACTGAATTTTACAGCACATTTTTCGAATGGTGAGTATCTTTCGTGGAAAGCATTCAACAGAATATCACTTGCTACCCTTCTCTCCATGACCGTGTGTATTTTCGCCTGGATGATTCACTCACGGGCAGGGATGCTATCATCGCTTCAATTAGTAGAAAATAATCTGGGAAATATGGCGCTGATACTTCTGGGAAGCATGTTTGTCGTATATCAAGAGTTTATATTGTTCAAGAATGTGCTGTCCTGGATAGGACGTAAAGCAGTGCCTATGGATTTAAGCTATTCCTTATACGCTATTCTTGTTCCATTGGTAGTGATGATTATCAAAATCCCATTCAGCAGTCCGCTGGATATGTTTCCCAAGAATAATATATGGGGAGCACTATGTTTCGACTTCGGCTTCTGGCACTTTATGACGGCACTTTCACTGGTATATGCCGTTATTATGGTTGTCATTCAATTCATCCAGTTCGTTACCGCGCTACGGCAGAGCGGTAAACGTCTTCTATCGGTATGTGTAATCTATTTCCCGGTAATGTTTTCCTTATTCATATTGTCGATGTATGCCGTAATAGGAGTGGTGCTTCTCTTCATCATTAAATTTGCATTGAGTGTCATGGAAGAGAATAGCAGGAAATAAATTAAATAAAGGTTACTCTATATACATCAAACATCTATTATCCTTCTTTTTAAAACGCTTCAACCGTTCCAGCTTCTCGCTTTCACCTTCTTTGGCAGGAAACGTTACCTGACCGGTGTCCTTGTTATAATCGTATAATTCCCGTGCAGGAACCACATAAACGTGCTCCGGAGCATCATTAACCCATCCAAAGCCAAAAACGTAAAACAGACTTTTTATCGGACGGTTCAGTTGGTTAATATTCATATATACCTCGTACTTCTCAATATCCTTCCTATCAAGATAAAATCCAACTTTACTTCTCCATTTACATTCTACGGCTATTATCTCTCCGACCTTATAAATCCTGCTCCTATCTACAGCACATTCCAATAACAAATCCGGAGATGAAGAAGACAGAGGCCGGTATCCCTCAACATATTTATCACCTCGCCAATCCAGAAGCCGCCAGAATATTTTTCCTGTATCCAAGTCGGAACATCCATCTTTACTGATATTAGAATTTTTCACAACCCACTCTTCAAACCTGTCTCCCAAATATTTATTCTTGTTCCTTTCTTTAAAGTATTGAAAGGTGTCCATGAACCGATATTGAAAAACATTCACACAGTCATCTATAAACCTATTTAATATTTTCATTGTCATAACAAACTGCTTCTATATCATTATTCATCATCTATGAAGGTGTTTCAGGGAGCTTCATAATCTCGGTACAGATGTGGCTCGCAATAAACCACCTGCAAAAATAAAGTAATATTTAGTTCAAACAAATATTTACAAATAAAGAATAAGCATTCTTGATTACAAAAGCACAAAACAAACACCCCAAATAAAAAATCAGACTTTTTTCTGTTTTTCCCAATTCTTTCCAGATTCCTTTCCCTTCCCTGACAGTTCTTCCCATCTTTGCAATACGAAAACAAATAAAGTATTAATCATTAAAAATAAAGAAGTATGAAAAAGTTTATTATGATGTTAGTTTGTATGTTTGCAGTGCACACAATGGTAATGGCAGATAACGATAGACCGATACAGGTAAACCAGTTACCGGCAAAAGCGCAGACATTTATCAAGACTTATTTCAAAAACCATAAAGTGGCATTAGCCAAAATGGAATCGGGAGTATTCTACAAAAGCTATGATGTAGTCTTTACAAATGGAGAAAAAGTAGAATTCGATAAAGCGGGAGAGTGGAAGGAAGTGCGGTGCAGACAAAGTGAAGTTCCCGCACAAATTGTACCGGAAGCAATCCGCAATTATGTAAAGACCAACTATCCGGATGCAAGAATTCTCGAAATAGAATTCGATCATAATGAATATGAGATAAAATTGTCCAATCGTTGGGAAATTACATTCGACTCTCAAATGAGAGTAATCGATATCGACGATTGACAATGCCTGCCTTCAAAACATGAGGGATTAAAATACAAGAGTACAAAAACAGTTGTTCGAGTAAACTCCGAACAACTGTTTTTGTTTAAAAGCCCCATATATATCAGTCGGCAGATTATCAGCTCTTTTGAGAGCAAATAACACATTATTTAATATCTGCTCTCCAAACATTCCGTACATCATGAAAAATAAATGCCGCAATAAAGAATATAAACACTTTATTTTTATACTTTTACACTCATTAAACAGCAAATTCAAATTATATAAACGATGGATAATTCAACTAACAATAAAAATATATTCCAGTCGGAACTACCTTGTGAAAAGAAAAACGGACACAGCATAATCCAAGAATTCATAAACAACTACCCTTACGGTGTCCAGGACTTGATAAAATTGCTCGAATGTGGTTATCAAATTACTTATGAAGATAGAAAAATCATGAAAGAGCAGTTCCCCACCGACACCTATAAATATTATGCTACTTTCTCCAGGTTAGCATTCAAATTGTATCAGGAAGGGCAAGCTGAACTAATAACAACTCTAATTACTTCCGGAGCAGACCTTTCAGGAACAATTTATACGATTGAAGCATTACTTTCCAACAAACCCGAGTATTTCAGTTTTCAAACCAATGTATGGGTATGTATCGCTAATAACGCAATAACCCATTACAAAAATCATTGGATATTTTGTGAGGCAGCACTCAAACAAAGCGGTAAATGGGAAGAGGTTTACAAAGCAGAGTCATTCCTAAGAAAACACAACAAATTAGATAAAAATGAAATCATAACATGGAAGAAACCTAAAGAATACAAAATATTAAAGCTGCTCTATCCTCAATTGCAAGTACCGGCTGTCCGTTTCTTAGAAGACGAACAGCCCGACCCTTACCAAACGGCTATCTCCCTCTTTCATAAAACCGAACTGTCAGATATGTTGGAAACATTAAGCATAAGTATAGAGAAAGAACGTCCGGTTTGGGGATATCATCACATAGCCGGTGCTACTGCTGAAGAGAAAATCAATACACTATGGCATACATTTCCCCACGAAGAATTCCTTGAGGCATTGTTTTACCTCGCTGATCACAAACACTCTTCTTCCATACTCAACCTACTGATAAAAGAGGAAGCTAATGAAATTAGAGATGCCATACACGCCCCCAATACACTTCACAAGTTACAAACAGGGCTGGAAGTAGGAAGAATATATCATCCGGAGTTTCTACTTCTATTATGGGAGTTAGGATACAGGCACAAAAAAACGGAAGATTGGCAAAAAGACAATAGCCTGACAAATACTACGAAAATGAGGCTTTATTGTTTAGACAAACTATTCGACAATACACTAAACATCGATTTAAAAGAAATATTAACTAGTAGTATTATCCAGGCAGTGTGCCTGATTGAAGACATCAGGAACAACCGCATTACTTTTACCAATCATCCTAATTGGAAATCACGTATAAACAGTATACGCAGTGCATCCAATCATCCCTTAAATAATTATTGGGGATACATTGATATGGCTTTAGATAATTTCCATACAAAAGAAGGCCAAAGCATGAGAACGTATCTATGCCAGAAAGAACCGGGAATCAAGCTTGATAATAAAGAGGAGACTATTGTAAAAGAGACAAACCTTTATAAGGCATTGACTATTTTATATCCGGATATTTATAATTAAATCATACTTATAAATACCGCTCCCCTTTACTGAAAAAAGAAGAATCCCAGTGATATTCGGACAAAGATTGAATAGCGTAAGCAGTCAAAAAAAGCTATTCGCAACGGCAATAAGTATTTGCACCGCACGTACAACGGGGCAATAGTTGCTCGCTCAATTCATCGCGATAGAACTCGTACAGTTGCCGATACATTGTTTCATAGAGGGTTGCTATTTGTTGCTCCTGTTCACTCTCGCTTTGAAAACGATTTTTAAAAGGGTCTTCAAAGTTAAAATGCACCTGCCGTTTGGCATTGAGGGTGAGGAAGCTCTGTTCTTCCTCAGCTTCTTTACACAGGGTAACAACATAGTCCCATGACCGATGCGCATATACTCCGACACCGGAAGGCTTTTTACGCGATATGCCGTAACCGTTTTGCTCCATCACATTGCATACGGCATCGGGAACGCAATTTCCTTCCATAACTCCTGCCGTAGAAATATTCATTCCTCTGCCAAATGTGTGCAGGAGTTCTTGTGCGATACGGCTGCGGCACGTATCCTCATTACTTAGTAATAATATGTCCATTGTGTATTATTTTACCAATTCTAAATATTCACCATATCCTTCTGCCTGCATCTTCTCTTTAGGGATAAAGCGCAAAGAGGCGCTGTTGATGCAATAACGCAATCCGCCTTTATCGACAGGACCATCTGTAAAGACATGTCCCAGATGGGCATCACCTGTTTTGCTACGGACTTCCGTACGTACCATTCCGTGAGTGGTATCTGCTTTCTCCTGAATCAGCTTGCGGTCAATCGGCTTGGAGAAACTGGGCCATCCGCAACCGGAATCGAACTTATCGGTAGAGACGAACAAAGGCTCACCCGTAGTAATATCCACATAGATGCCCGGACGGTGTTCATCCCAGTAGGCATTACGGAAAGGCGGTTCGGTGGCATTTTTCTGGGTAACGGCATACTGTTCTGCGGTGAGTTGCGAACGCAATGTTGCATCATCGGGCTTACTGTAAGCCGCCACCGGTTTCTTCATCTTTGCTTTACGTGCCAGGTCGAATAGCGCAGGATTGATATGACAGTAGCCGCCCGGATTTTTATCCAGATAATCTTGATGATACTCTTCTGCCGGATAAAAATTCTTCAACGGCTCAATTTCCACTTCCAGCGGGCGGGTGTAGTTGGCAGCCAGACGGCTAACGGTTTCACGGATAACAGGCAGATCGGCTGCATCGGTATAATAAATGCCTGTGCGATACTGAGTACCACGGTCATTTCCCTGACGGTTCAGACTGGTAGGGTCAATTGTCTTGAAATAAAGGTCGATAAGAAAAGGCAAGGTCACCTTATCAGAATCATACTGTACTTTTACGGTTTCGGCAAAGTCCGTAGTACCTGTACAGACTTGCTGATAGGTAGGATTGGCTATATTTCCGTTTGCATATCCCACTTGGGTAACTTCTACACCTTCTATTTGCTTCAGGAAATGTTCGGTTCCCCAGAAACATCCGCCTGCCAGATAAATTTCTTTCATTGACTTCATATCGTTTCTCCTTTCCGCCTGACCGGTCGATTTACCGACACAGGACAGACAACTTATTAGCATTACAAAAATAAAGATTATTTGCTTCATACCATTTACCATATATGAAGTAAAAAACAAAAAAGTCAACGCAATGGTTGACTTTTTCAAATAATATTGTTTATTATCAGAAGCTGAATTTCTCCAGTTTCATAGAAGCAAGGCTTTGTATTTTAGGAACCAAAGTCACAAAATGCGCCGCCTTTTCGTGTGCAGCCAAAGACTCCTCATCTTTCCATGTTTCGCAAATCATAAGGACATCTTCACGGGTTGCACTTTCAAAGATGTCATAAGCAATGCACAAGCTACCAGTTCTTTTGCAGCTTCCATCACAGCAGCACGGTTATCCGCACTCACTTGAATAAAAACATTCAGTCTAAGCATATTCATATCTATTTTAAGTATGGCGCAAATTTATATAGAATAAATAAGAAGTCCGTTAAGATTCTGTGTAATTATTCCTCAAATGTGTTACCCGTTTCTACAACACTCTACATGTTTCTACATTGGACTTTTTGGGATAACTTCGCACAATACATCTGTGAATCAAGCATATACCGACAACCAATACAGTTTGGCATTCTATTTGTCCTATGATAAGTGTTAGAGATGATAACCCCAAATATTCACTAAAAATCAGAAAGTTATGAAAAAGGTATTAGCAGCATTAGTAATGGTTTTAGGAACAGGAAGTTCTGTAGTATTCGCACAGGAAGTAAACAACTCATCAGCAATCGTGGCAGAAGCACAAGTTCCTCAAGACGAATTTGTGAAAATCGACCCGACAGAATTGCCACAGGCTGTTATGCAGACATTAGCCAAAGATTATGAAGGTGCATCTGTAAAAGAAGCCTACGTAAAAGAAACGGAAGAGACCACACTCTACAAAATCATCATCGTCACCCAAGACGGTCAGGAAGCGGAAACGCTTTTAAACGAAAAAGGCGAAATTGTCAAAGAATAGTCTTTTCTAAATGTAAATCTCATTAAAGAAAGAATTCCGGTTCGTGACGAATCGGAATTTTTTTATCCGCAAAACACATACGTACCCACAGAGATTATTTGTACATTTGTTGCATCGTATTTAGATGCAGTATCCTATGAAAGTCAAGATAGAAGAGAGTTGGCGGCAACGTTTACAAGAAGAATTCGACAATCCCTACTTTGAAAGATTGGTATCATTTGTGAAAAGCGAATACGGACGTGCCAACGTGCTGCCGCCGGGACACCTTATCTTTCATGTTTTCAACTCATGCCCTTTTGAAAAAGTAAAAGTGGTTATCTTAGGACAAGATCCCTACCCCAACCCCGGACAATATTACGGGATATGCTTTTCCGTACCGGAAGGAGTAGCCATACCGGGATCACTCGCCAATATATTCAAGGAGATACATCGAGACTTGGGCAAACCGATTCCTACTTCCGGCAATCTGGACCGCTGGGTGGCTCAGGGAGTATTCTCCATGAACTCTGTCCTTACGGTACGCGCCCACGAAACCGGTTCGCACCGCAACATGGGCTGGGAAACTTTCACAGATGCGGTAATCAAGAAATTAAGTGATGAACGGGAACATCTCGTATTCATGCTTTGGGGAGCTTATGCCAAAGAAAAGGCAGCCTTGATAGACAGCAGCAAGCATCTTATTCTGACAACCGTCCATCCTTCACCCCGTTCCGCCGAATACGGTTTCTTCGGTTGCAGGCACTTCAGCAAGGCCAACGATTATTTACGGAGCAAAGGCATTGAGGAGATAGACTGGTAAGAAAAAGCCAGTCTTACAGCACTCCGTTTACCCCGCTGCCGAACAATGCAAAATCTCCCAAACAGGGATCGTCCGGAAAAACTTCCGCCAAAGCCTCGGTTATGTTCCGTGCATTCTTCAGAGAGAATGTTTCCGTATCAGTAAGCCCCAAAAGATAAGCCACCCTGCAAACGTGCGTATCCAAAGGAATCAGCAAATCGCGACGGTCAAAGCTCTTCCAAATACCGAAATCCACTTCCGACTCTTTCCGTATCATCCACCGCAGAAACATATTCAGTTTCTTTTGAGGGCTCTTGGCTGAAACTTCCAGAAATGCGCACAGCTTCTCCATCGGTGTACCCGGATAAACCGACAAGGCATCTTCCAAACTATCAAAACGGGTATAGGCGGCGTGCAGCCGGGCAAAGTAAGTATAAAAATCCGCATGGGAAAGCATACGGTAAAAGCTACTCCTATCTGTCGGCAGGAAATCTTCTTTCCATCTGCAGGACAAGACATACCGGTAGGGTGAAGCTCCCATTAAACCATGCAGTCCGTCCGCTTTCTTCAATATCTGTTTGCGGTTGCCAAAACTCATTATAGCCGTGAGCAAGCCGCTAACCTCAATATCCTGTTTCTGCGTATACCGATGCGGAAACTGAACAGGATCACCTTGTATAAAGGCTGCACAATGATATTCTCTTGCCCACGCCAAGAGCTGCAATCGGGTTTTCTCGGTCATACTTTGTAATATTCAGCAATTTTCAGTTTCTATTTCTATTTTTCCATCCGGCCCTGCATCCTGCCACTATCCATACAGCAACAACGAACGGTGCAGTGAGGGTTGTTATTCCCCACTTCATACCGCCTATCTGGAGTAAGACAGACAGCAATACAGCCACTGTGGCCCACGCGCCGCCTTTCCATGTTTTATCTCCCAAAGCAATGGCGCACAACACTCCGTTATATCCCATCAATCCAGCATTCAAAACAGCATCATCCACTCCCAACAGCAGAGCGAACGGAATGGGAAGCCCCGCTCCCAATACAGCATAAAAGCCATTGATACGGGAATTAACCATGATACCCAGCAGGAAGAGCACTCCTGCCAATACTGTATTCCCCTGAAACATCACCTGACCGATGTTCAGACAAAAAGCCTGCAAAAAAGAGAGTGACTGGTCTGTCACTGCATTTCCGGAAGGCAACAGCAAAGACGGCATCATCCCTCTGCAAGCAGCCAACAATATCCACACCGAAAGAATAAAAGGAGCGGTAAATCCCGGCACCCGCCGCTGCAAGCTGAAAAGACGGGCTATCCAAGTGGATAAGCACGCACCTGCAACCAACAATGATAAAGAAGCTACGGAAACCGGCATAAATACTCCGATTGCTATTCCCACCAAAGTACCGTTAAACCCGTAAAGTCCGTTCCTTATATCTTCGCGACTGTAACCGGAAAGACAAGCCGTTAGTGTACTTACAACATTACCCGCAATCGCCATCAAGGCCATTTGCCAGGAATTCAGAAGGATACCTGCCAGCATCAATGACCCCGACAGCGCATTGTTCTGAAACATCACCTGACCTACACCACGCCCTAAAATAAGAAATGCTTCTTTCATATACTCTTTCAAAAGCTATTTATACAATATAATCCGCTGCAAAAGTACATATGTTTTGTCTTTTCAGATAAAACAAACAATGATTATTAACGAACTTCCGTCCTATAAATATGCGGCAAACCACATTTATAGCAACATCGGACAAGTCCCCTATCCCTTTTCCCCTTATTTTTGCATCGTGAACAAACCGATAGAATATATGGAAACCAAGAAGACAACCCGGGAAGAGTATCAGAAGTGTGTGAATGCAGTGGTGGATTACATCAATCTCCACCTCGGAGAAGAAATCGACCTGAAATCGCTGGCCAAGATTTCCCATTTCTCTCCGTTCTACTTCCACCGCATCATGAAAGCTTTTTTGGGCGAACCCGTAGGTACGTTTATCGTCCGGACACGTACCGAAACGGCAGCACGGTTATTGCGCTACACCGATTTGCCGATAGCCGACATTGCTTATCGCATCGGTTATTCGTCTTCCTCGTCATTGTCTAAAGTGTTCAAGCAGTTCTACGGTATTTCACCTTTAGAATATCGTAACAATAAAAACTTTGTAATTATGAAACCAGCTATTATCCGTCCTGAACTCAAACTGAAACGGGAAATCAAAGAACTCCCGGCCCGAAACCTGATTTATATCCGATTGTTCGGAGACTATAAACTAAATGATTATTGCGGCACATGGATGCGCCTTCAACAATTCGTCCAAGAGGAAAAGTTGCCAATAGGAGAAGTGATGCCTTATTGTATTTATCATGACGACCCTAAAGTGACTCCGGTAGAGAAACTGCGTACCGATGTATGTATGGTTATGCCTACCGCCGTAACCCCGAAAGGCAATATCGGCTTCAAGCAACTTCCGGCAGGACGCTATGCCATATTCCTGTATAAGGGTTCATACGAACACCTGCAAAGTGTATACGACACAATCTATGGAAAATACATCCCTGAAATGGAATGTACATTCAGAGAGGAAGCCAGCGCCGAACGATACCTGAATAATCCGGCTGATACTGCACCGGATGAGTTACTGACAGAAATCTATATTCCGATAGAATAAATTAAAATATGTAAGGTATGGGTTCGTCATTCTTCATTATGTCCGGAATGAGAAACCATACCTTATGAAACAGACAAACACCCCTACTTCACCTGCTTATAGTCCGCAATGAATCCTTCCGTCATCCACTTTGCCAGAGCCTGGCGGTTGGAACTGATAACGAAACGGCGCTGGTCGAACGTATTCTGAATATTGCCCAGTTCAACAAAGACCGAAACCGGAGCGGCTTGCAGTAGCACGTAGAGATTACGCGAACTGACGGTCCCTTCAAACCCGCGATTGGGCTGATGTTTATCGTATTTCGATTCGAAAGTATCTTTCATGGTGACAGCCAGCTTCTTTCCCGCCACACTTTTCGGAGCATGGTAAAAGAATACATCCGTCTGCGCACTCTTGCTGCGACTGTCCACATGCAAGAATATAGCCCGGCAGTACTTATATTTCTGACGGTCTTTCCGGTAGAGTTCATTGATTTTGGTGCAACGCTGTTGCAGGCGGGCTACCTGATTCAGCGGAATGGCATCGCCCATGCACGTTTCCCGCTTACTGTTGGAAAGATACCGGTCGTCACGAATCCCGTCTTTGGCATCCTGAATGATGATACGCACTTCCGCTCCTTCCTGCATCAGGTTACGGGCAAGACGCAAGGCAACATCATAGGCATATTCATCCTCGTGCAGCTCTACTTTTCCTATTTTCCCGATAGCTCCCGGGTCAGGACCTCCATGTCCGCTGACCACATAGAAACAAGCACCCTGCAAACGGTTGGAAATTACCTGTACATCATCCAACTTCTTCCCGAACAACCGCTCACGGACAACTCCCTTTTTACCGGTGGAAGACTTGGACGAAGCGGCAGATGTTCCTTTCCTCAACGGAGGCAATACATACTTCACACCCAACCGCAACTCTTCTTTTCCACGCAAACGTTTCTCGTTCAGCCTCAGGAACTCATTATAATAAGCTTTCCCCGGACGTTTGTTCCGTTCCAGAAAAGACGAGATACCCTCACCCGATTTCGGCTTGGCATACTCGTTCTGAGCAGAGACATCAAAAACAAAAAAAGTACAAAAGAGAATAGCCATCAGGCAAAATATACGTTTCATAGTTTCGTTCTTCGTCATTTGTTCCGTATCCGTAGCAGATTTTCAACTGCTAAATTATAGCATTTTACCATTCGCGCGCACAAAATTATATTTTTTTCCCTACTTTTGCGACAACTTACGTGTTTTAAAGAAAAGAAACTCTAAATACAGATAGCATTATGGCAAAGCAATTCAAGCCGGAGACACTGTGCGTACAGGCAGGGTGGACTCCTAAAAAGGGAGAACCCCGCGTACTCCCCATTTATCAAAGTACAACTTTCAAATACGATACCAGCGAGCAAATGGCGCGTCTGTTCGACCTCGAAGACAGCGGTTACTTTTACACCCGTCTGCAGAATCCTACGAACGATGCCGTTGCCGCCAAAATAGCCGCCCTCGAAGGCGGTGTAGCCGCTATGCTGACATCGAGCGGACAAGCAGCGAATTTCTATGCCATCTTCAACATCTGCCAGGCAGGCGACCACTTCGTATGCTCATCCACTATCTATGGCGGAACGTTCAACCTGTTTGGCGTGACAATGAAAAAGCTGGGTGTCGATGTAACGTTTGTCAACCCCGATGCGCCCGAAGAGGAAATCTCCGCCGCTTTCCGTCCGAACACCAAAGCCCTGTTCGGCGAAACAATCTCCAACCCTACGCTGGAAGTTCTCGACATCGAAAAGTTTGCCCGTATCGCCCACAAGCACGGCGTACCTTTGATTGTAGACAATACTTTCCCCACTCCTATCAACTGCCGCCCGTTTGAATGGGGAGCCGATATAGTAGTCCACTCCACTACCAAATATATGGACGGACACGCCACCAGCGTAGGCGGAGCAGTTGTAGACAGCGGCAATTTCGACTGGGAAGCGCATGCCGACAAATTCCCCGGTCTCTGCACACCGGATGAATCGTATCACGGGCTGACTTATACAAAAGCTTTCGGCAAACTGGCTTACATCACTAAAGCAACGGCGCAACTGATGCGCGACCTCGGCAGCATCCAGTCTCCGCAGAATGCGTTCTTGCTGAACCTCGGTCTGGAAACTCTGCACCTGCGCATGCCGCAACACTGCGGCAATGCCCAAAAAGTAGCCGAATACCTTTCCAGGAATGAAAAAGTGGCATGGGTGAACTATTGCGGCCTGCCCGACAACAAGTATTACGCATTGGCACAAAAGTACATGCCCAACGGTTCCTGCGGTGTTATCTCTTTCGGACTGAAAGGCGGCCGCGAGGTGTCCATCAAGTTTATGGACTCGTTGAAGCTGGCAGCTATCGTAACTCACGTTGCCGATGCACGTACCTGCGTGCTCCATCCCGCCAGCCATACGCACCGTCAGCTCTCTGACGAGCAACTGTTGGAAGCCGGTATCCGCCCCGACCTCATCCGTTTCTCGGTGGGTATTGAAAATGCGGACGACATCATCGCAGATATAGAACAGGCGCTGAACGCGTAAGCATCATCTGTTCAAATGAAACGCATCATCTGCCGAGGGCTGTTCAATCATACATTCAGCCTCAACGGATGATGCGTTTCCTTAATTATTCCGTTTTCAATGTTATCGGCAGGCTTTCCTTACCCTGACAGAAGGTCTTTGCCTTCACTACCGGAGCATGGCACGGCACGGGTGCTTCCCACAAAGCAGATTGGGTATCCGGTTCCGAACCATCCGTTGTGTAACGTATTTCAGCACCTCGAATGGCAACGTTGGCATAAAGTTTACCGTCCTTCACCAACAATCCCGGATGAGGCAGGCGGAAATTGATACCGTTCCTTGCCCAATAAGGCATTTCCATATCGCTGATTTTTTCATAATACAACGCCAATGCTTTGTTGAAGGCTTGCTGTTCCTGTGCACCCCGCAGTTCTTCCCATGCCGGATAAGCATTCCAGCCACGCTCTGCCAGTCCCATGATTTTCGGGAAAAGAAGGTATTCCACACCGTTAAAGCTACGGATTGTTTCGGCAAACAACTGGCCTTGCACACCCAGGATATTCTTTCGTCCCTCTACCGTCAGAACAGTTTTTCCCTTTTCCGCTGCATCCAAATCGACGGGATTGCCTGCACCGTCCGCACGCAACGAACGATAGATGCTGAAAGGAAGCATGGAGAAAGAGACTGACTCATCCACATAACCGCCCCAATCCAGCCCGCGCTCGTCGGGATGCCCGTTGTACGCCATATCCATATAGAAATTGCCCACATTACAGAGAATCACCGGGTAGCCGTTATTGGCAATCTGATACACCACCTCATCGTATCCCGGAACCGTATTCCAGCAGTACACGCCTGCCGCCTGAGTCCGCAATTGCCGGTGCGCCTCTTCGGTATGTCCCAAAGCGACTTCCTGCCAACCGCTGAATTTCAGTCCGTTCCTTTGCATGATGTCCGCCATGCGCGTAATGAAATGCTCTGCCAAGTCATGCGGTTTCGTCATTCCTTTCTCTTTCATCAACGCCCGACATTTTGGAGAACCCAGCCATACGCCACGCGCCACTTCATCACCGCCAAGATGCACCGTAGCCAGCGGTACACCGGCTTCCCTGTACATAACCGCAAGTTCCTGAATCACTTTCTCCATAAAGCGATAAGTAGAGGGCATGGCTACATTTATCACATTGTCCGTATAATACTGCACGGATGCATAGCGGGAAGTATCTTCCGGCTCACTCAGCAGATATTCGGCTGCCTTTTCCACATCCGTGTCCTTATACTTATTATAACGCGCTTTCATGGAGACGATAGCCGCACGGGCATGTCCGGGAGACTCTATTTCCGGTATAACGCGAATATGTCTTTCGGCAGCATAGCGCAACAGACCGATAAAGTCCTCACGGGAGTAATATCCGTTGCCTACGGTTGCGGCATCCGGGTCGTAACCGCCGTCATAGCACGGATAGAGGCAACGGCTCTCGTCGGTGGTATGTCCGCGGCGGCTGCCTACAGCGGTCAGTTCTTCCAGTCCCGGAATTTCCAGACGCCATGCCTCATCATCCGAAAAATGGAAATGAAGCACATTCATTTTGTAAGAAGCGAAAATGTCCACCTGCTTTTTCAGATTGTCTACGGTAGTGAAGTTGCGGGCAATGTCTATCATCTGCCCGCGATACAGAAGGTCGGGATAATCTTCCACAGACATAGCATCCAGCCGGTACGGCGCTTTTTTACCTTTCAGCATCGCCAGCAAGGTTTGCGTACCGTTGAAAACTCCGTGCGGAGTGGCGGCGCTAATCTTTATCCGGTCACTGTCTATAACCAAATCATAGTATTCATCGTTCACAGCTTTTGCCTTGTCGGCCAAGGTTTCCAAAGCAATCGTAACGGGAGCTTTATCCACTACTTCCAAGCCGTACAGAGCGGATAACTTCTCTTTCAGCAACCTTGCCTCAACGGCATACGCGTCCGGATAAGCCAAAGCCACCTTGCCATCCAGCACAACAGCGTCTTCGGCAGACGTCGCTTTCTTTACCGACGGCAATATATCCCATGGTTGCAAAGCCGATACGTTCTCCAAACGAAGATTCGATTCGTATATTTTAGTTGCATCCGGATAGCCTGGCAGTGACTCCGGCGAGGGCAACGCAAGCGTATTCAGCGTTACGGGAAGCGGACTTCTTTCCTTACCGTCTATCGTAGCCACCCAATACGTGCCTTCGGGCGCGTGCGAATTTCGGTCTATCTTATAAGAACACAGAAAAGTGATACGCATGGAATCACCAGGAGCCAACGGAGTAAAACTTTCCGTCGGATACATCTTAAAGAAGTTTCCGTTCACCGACTCCACCCTGACTACAAGATTCCCTACCTGCTTCACATTGCGGGGAAGTTGCGAATAATAGATTGTCCAATTTCGGGGAAGAGGAGCGCCGGAGATGTTTTTAAGAACAAAGGAATTCTCGTAATATCCGGGTTCCACATTACTTGTACCCATTTCCCAGGTCAGAGAAACCGGAGCTTCGGGTTTGTCACTCGTTCCGCATCCTGCCAGCAACGGCGCGGTGCAAAACAATAATCCTGCAAGAGGAAGTTTAAAAATCTTCATAAAACAACTGTGTTAAGTTAATAATTGGGGGTAATACTTAAATCTATTGCCAAAAATAAGCATTTTTAGTTTATTTACTGATAATTCTAATAGAAATTATCCGATACAGGCTACAAATTAGAACTTTTATCTCTAAATTTGCGACCAAATCATAACAAATTTAACTAATCTACCATGGCTAAGATAACCAAAGAAGCTGCCTTGCTCTATCACTCGCAAGGCAAACCGGGAAAAATTGAAGTAGTGCCCACCAAGCCCTACAGTACACAAACCGACCTTTCACTCGCTTATTCTCCGGGCGTTGCAGAACCGTGCCTCGAAATCGAGAAGAACCCGCAGGACGCATATAAATATACAGCCAAAGGCAATCTGGTAGCTGTAATCTCCAACGGAACCGCCGTTCTCGGTCTGGGCGACATAGGTGCGCTCAGCGGAAAGCCCGTTATGGAAGGAAAAGGGCTGTTGTTCAAAATCTATGCCGGCATCGATGTATTCGATATCGAAGTGAACGAGAAAGACCCCGACAAGTTTATCGAAGCAGTCAAGGCGATTGCTCCCACTTTCGGCGGTATCAACCTGGAAGACATCAAGGCTCCCGAATGTTTTGAAATAGAACGCCGGCTGAAAGAGGAACTTGATATTCCGGTGATGCACGACGACCAGCATGGTACGGCCATCATCTCCAGCGCCGGACTGCTGAACGCACTGGAAGTGGCAGGCAAGAAGATTGAAAACGTAAGAATCGTAGTGAACGGCGCAGGCGCTTCCGCCACCTCATGCACCAAACTGTACGAATCGCTCGGCGCACGCCGCGAGAACATCCTGATGCTGGACAGCAAAGGCGTCATCACCAGCGACCGCGAGAACCTGACCGAACAAAAGCGTTACTTTGCAACCGACCGCCGCGACGTGCACACCCTTGCCGAAGCCATCAAAGGCGCCGACGTATTCCTCGGCCTGTCCAAAGGCAATGTATTGACGCAGGATATGGTACGCAGCATGGCCGACCACCCCATTGTATTCGCCCTTGCCAATCCTACTCCGGAAATATCCTACGAGGATGCCATGGCAGCGCGTCCGGACGTACTGATGTCTACCGGCCGTTCCGACTATCCGAACCAGATTAACAACGTTATCGGCTTCCCCTATATCTTCCGCGGTGCACTCGATACGCAAGCAAAAGCCATCAACGAAGAGATGAAGATTGCTGCCGTACACGCTATCGCCAATCTTGCCAAACAACCCGTACCCGACGTGGTGAACGAAGCCTACCATGTGAACAACTTCACTTTCGGTCCCGAATACTTCATCCCGAAACCAGTAGACCCGCGCCTCATCACCGAAGTGTCCTGCGCCGTGGCAAAAGCTGCCATGGACAGCGGTGTGGCCCGCAAGCACATTGTAGACTGGGATGCCTACCGCCTGCAACTGCGCGAGCTGATGGGCTATGAAAGCAAGCTCACCCGCCAGCTCTACGACACCGCCCGCCGCAACCCGCAACGTGTGGTATTTGCCGAAGGCATTCACCCCAATATGCTGAAAGCTGCCGTTGAAGCCAAGGCCGAAGGTATCTGCCATCCCATCATATTGGGCAATGACGAAGCTATCGAGAAGCTGGCAAAAGAACTCGACCTCAGCCTCGAAGGCATTGAAATCGTAAACCTGCGCCATCCCAACGAATCGGAACGCCGCGAACGTTACGCACGTATCCTTTCCGAAAAGCGCGCCCGCGAAGGCGTCACCTACGAAGAGGCCAACGACAAGATGTTCGAGCGCAACTACTTCGGCATGATGATGGTGGAAACCGGTGAGGCCGACGCTTTCATCACCGGATTGTACACCAAGTACAGCAACACCATCAAGGTGGCCAAAGAAGTAATCGGCATCCGTCCGGAATTCAAGCACTTCGGCACAATGCACATCCTCAACTCCAAGAAAGGCACGTACTTCCTTGCCGATACGCTTATCAACCGCCATCCCAATGCGGAAACACTGATAGACATCGCCAAACTGTCGGAGTATACCGTACGCTTCTTCAACCATACTCCCGTCATGGCCATGCTGAGCTACTCCAACTTCGGTACGGACAAGGAAGGAAGTCCGGTAAGCGTGCACGAAGCCGTGGACTACATGCAGCGCAACTATCCCGACCTTGCCATCGACGGCGAAATGCAGGTAAACTTTGCCATGAACCGCGAACTGCGCGATGCCAAGTATCCGTTTACCCGTCTGAAAGGAAAGGATGTGAATACGCTTATCTTCCCGAACCTGAGTTCCGCCAACTCCGCATATAAACTGTTGCAGTCGATGGATATGGACTCCGAACTCATCGGCCCGATACAGATGGGACTGAACAAGCCTATCCACTTTACCGATTTTGAAAGCTCCGTGCGCGATATAGTAAACATTACCGCAGTAGCCGTTATCGATGCCATTGTGGACAAAAAGAAAGCAGGCAAATGAAAAGGCAATTTTCCAGATTTCAAATCGTTTGCATCACGCTTCTTTGGGCAGCGCTTTGCTACATAGTACTGACAACCGCCGAACGGATTGACGGACCAATCATCCTGACACTTGTCATTTCAGCAGCATTGGTATTCATTCCTGTAATAAAAGCGCTCAAAAGGAAATAAATAATATCTTTTTATTCATTTTTACGGGATAAAACAATATTTTTGTTGTTTTATCCCGTATTTTATTTATAAATTGTTTGCTTGTATCATTTTTATGT
>OGIE01003293.1_pt1 | contig 17746 bp, 12 predicted proteins | sample 1571581 | NCBI WGS metagenome assembly OGIE01 (sample SAMEA2582021, study PRJEB24529) | metagenome | biome: Human gut stool | place: China | collected 2011
TATTATCTTCCTCATCGGCCTTGCCATCGGCTGGTTCTCCAAGTTCTGTTACTACTGGACAAACCCCAGTGAAGGTATCGGCTTCGGCGCCCAACTCTGGGAATCTGTGTGGACATTCGACCGCATCCGCATCCTGGGTGTCATGCAACGCCTCGCTCTTTGCTACGGCGCCACTGCCATCATTGCCCTGACCATGAAACACCGACATATCCCCTACCTCATTGCCACCTTACTGATAGGTTACTTTATCCTTTTGATATGCGGCAACGGCTTTGCCTATAACGAAACCAACGTACTTTCCATAGTGGACCGTGCCATCCTTACCCCCGCTCACATGTATAAGGATAACGGTATCGACCCCGAAGGACTTTTAAGCACCATCCCCTCCATTGCCCATGTTTTGCTGGGCTTCTGCGTAGGTCGGATGATGCTGGACGGCAACAAAGCTCAAAGCCGTGAGGAGTTGCTCAATTCGCATCTCATCAAGTTATTCCTGATAGGCACCATCCTTACCTTTGCAGGCTTCCTGCTGAGTTACGGCTGCCCCATCAACAAGAAAATCTGGTCTCCCACTTTCGTCCTCACCACTTGCGGACTGGCCTCCAGCTTCCTTGCATTACTCATCTGGATCATCGACGTGAAAGGATATAAGAAGTGGAGCACCTTCTTCGAAGCTTTCGGCATCAACCCGCTATTCATGTATGTTCTGGGTGGAGTGCTTGGTATCCTGTTCGGTAGTATCAGGTTCCCTTGGGGCGAAGCCAGCATCAGCATACACGGATTCTTATATAAGATTATCCTTATGCCCGTATTCGGTGAAACCGGTGGCTCACTGGCTTACGCACTGCTCTTCGTAGCCATCAACTGGTGCATCGGCTATCAACTGTATAAGCGGAAAATATACATCAAGATATAAGAAGGAGTAGCGGAGTTACCAACATAGTAAACAATTAAAATTGAACGATATGATATTAATAGCAGACAGTGGCTCTACAAAAACCGATTGGTGTGTTGTAGAGAATGGTAAACTCATCCAACAGGCTTTTACGAAAGGTACCAACCCTTTCTTTCAGTCGGAAGAGGAAATCAGTAACGAAATAGCGACAGCGCTGCTGCCCCAGTTAACAACCAATGCCTTCGACGCTGTGTACTTTTATGGCGCAGGTTGTGGCTTCCCCGACAAAATTGCAATGGTGCACCGCGCCATCACCCGACATCTCCAGGTCTCGGGCGACGAAGTAGAAGTAAATACAGACATGCTTGCCGCCGCCCGCGGACTCTGCGGACATGAGCCGGGCATCGCCTGCATCATGGGTACAGGTTCCAACTCGTGTTATTATGACGGAAAACACATAGGAGCCAACGTTTCTCCCCTAGGTTTTATCCTTGGTGACGAAGGTAGTGGCGCCTGCTTAGGTAAATTGTTGGTAGGCGATATTCTAAAGAATCAGATGACTCCGGGACTAAAAGAGAAGTTCCTCAAGCAATTCAATCTGGAACCGGGGGACATCATCGACCGTGTATACCGCAAACCGTTCCCCAACCGTTTTCTGGCAAGCCTGTCACCCTTCCTTGCACAGAATCTGGACGAACCTTGTGTGCGCACGCTTGTACTGAACAGTTTCAAGGCTTTTCTGAAAAGAAATGTAATGCAGTACGACTACGAACATAGCAAAGTACACTTCATCGGTTCCGTAGCATTCCATTACAAAGAAGTGCTTGCCGAGGCAGCACAAGAAATGGGCATTCAACTAGGCACCATCCTCAAAAGTCCGATGGAAGGCCTGATTAAGTATCACAGCACTATTGACAATTAAAAATTAATATTTAAATCATCATCATGGCATTCATAAAGATATCAGAGCAACCTTCGCTCTACAACGACTTAGAGAAGAAGTCTGTCCGCGAAATATTGGAAGACATCAACACAGAAGACCAGAAAGTGGCATTGGCCGTTCAGAAAGCCATTCCACAAATTGAGAAACTGGTCAACCTAATTGTTCCTCGCATGAAACAGGGCGGACGCATTTTCTATATGGGCGCCGGCACCAGCGGACGTCTGGGAGTATTAGATGCATCGGAGATACCGCCCACGTTCGGCATGCCTCCGACACTTGTCATCGGTCTGATAGCAGGTGGTGACACTGCCTTACGCAACCCAGTGGAGAATGCAGAAGATGATACCCGCCGTGGCTGGGAGGAACTCATCGAGCGCAACATCACCGACAAAGACACCGTTATCGGCATTGCAGCTTCCGGCACCACTCCTTACGTTATCGGCGCCATGCAGAAAGCTCGTGAGCATGGCATCCTCACAGGATGCATCACCAGTAACCCCGACTCACCGATGGCGGCCGAGGCGGATGTTCCTATCGAGATGGTGGTCGGTCCGGAATATGTGACAGGAAGCTCACGCATGAAATCAGGCACAGGACAGAAGATGATACTGAACATGATTACCACTTCTGTCATGATACAATTAGGCCGCGTGAAAGGTAACAAGATGGTAAATATGCAGTTGAGCAACCAGAAGTTGGTGGACCGTGGCACACGTATGATTGTAGAAGAGCTCGGTCTGGATTATGGCAAGGCGAAAGCACTGCTGCTGATGCACGGTTCGGTGAAAAAAGCAGTGGATGCTTACAGAGGGAAATAAACATCATTTATCTCTTAATACAGTAATAGTATGAAACTCATCTCCTCTTTTCTTTTCCTTGCGTTGCTTGCCCTGCAAACCAACGCACAATCCCTGCAACGCGTAGCCCCCGAACAAGTCGGCATGGACTCCCGCAAACTGATGTACGCTGACGAAGCTATAGAAACCGCCATAGCCAACAAGGATATTCCCGGCGCTGTGCTCGCTGTAGTACGCAATGGAAAAATAGCTTACCTCAAAGCTTATGGCAACAAACGCGTGTATCCCAACACCGAGCCTATGACCGTGAACACAATCTTTGATATGGCTTCATGCAGCAAGTCCATGTCTACCGCCACCTGTACTCACATCCTGGCAGAACGTGGAAAACTCCGTCTTCTGGACCCGGTCAGTCTCTATATCCCCGGATTCAAGAACTGGGCAAGCGAAGACGGCAAAGACAAGAAGGTCATCCGCATCGCCGATCTATTGACGCACACTTCCGGTCTTCCTCCTTACGGCCCCACCGCTGAATTGGAAAAGCAATACGGCTCTCCCAGCCCCGACGGATTAATAGAATACATTGACAACTGCCGCCGTGACTTTAAACCGCAGACCGATTTCCAATACAGTTGCCTCAACTACATCACCCTGCAACGTATCATCGAAACCGTCAGTGGACAATCATTGCGTGACTTCGCCCGCGAAAATCTATTTGATGTTCTGGGTATGAACCATACCGATTACCTGCCCTGCAAACGTGATAAAGATGGAAAATGGATAAATACAGCAGATGCCCATTGGGCATCCACCACCGATGGAGACTGGCATATCCTCATCGCCCCCACCGAGAAGCAACCCGACGGCAGCGTCCTCTGCGGACAAGTGCACGACCCGCTGGCTCGCATCATGAATGGCGGTATCTCCGGTAATGCCGGCGTTTTCTCCTGTGCCGAGGACATCGCACTTCTCTGTGCCGCCCTGCAAAACGGTGGAGAGTGGAACGGACACCGTATCCTCAGCCCACTGGGAGTAAAAGCCCTGAGTACCGTTCCCCGCGCCACCGCCTCATTAGGCCGCACTTTAGGTTGGGACAATTTCACTGCTTATGCTTCCAACAATGGAGATTACTTCGGTCCTAACACCTACGGTCATACCGGCTATACCGGCACATCCATCGTGATAGACCCGGACAATGACACTTCAGTCATTCTGCTCATCAACGCCGTGCATCCCAAAGACGGACACAGTGTAGTACGCCTGCGTTCGCTGGTATCCAATGCTGTAGCTGCATCTATCTACCCCGCCCCACGCATCTATACGGAGCATTACTACAAACGTTTCCTCCAATTCATGGATGAACCCGCCATCACATCCAAAGACATCGTCATGGTAGGTAACAGCCTTACAGAAGGTGGTGGCGATTGGAACGTCCGCCTCAACAAAAAGAATATCCGCAACCGTGGAATCATCGGCGATGAAGTAATGGGCATCTACGACCGCCTGCATCAGATACTCCCGGGGCAACCCGCAAAACTGTTCCTCCTTGCCGGTGTCAACGATATCTCGCATGACCTGACTGCCGACAGCATTGTCAGCATGATACGTATGACTGTAGAGCGTATCCAGCGCGAATCTCCCGACACAAAACTTTATCTGCAAAGCCTCCTGCCTTTCAACGAAAGCTTCGGGCGCTACAAGAAACTTACCGGAAAAACCGATATGGTTCCCGAAATCAATGCTCAACTGGAAGCTTTAGCTAAAGAATACAAGATTACATTCATCAACCTCTTCCCTCTATTCACGGAGAAAGGGACAAATGTACTGCGCACTGAACTGACCAGTGACGGATTACATTTGAATGAAGAAGGGTATAAGATTTGGGCGAAAGCGTTAAAGAAGAAAATATAAGAATCACCAAGTATAAAACCAAAGAAGGCATATCTAAAAAATAGATATGCCTTCTTTATATTCTTAAGAAATATTTTACTGAACCACTCTTGTCATAATCACATCAAAAGCCAATACTGAATATCCAGGAATACTTCCAGAACCGGAAGAGCCGTACGCTGAATCCCATGGAATATAAACCATCCAACGCTCTCCAGTATGCATGTACTGCAAGAAAGCTCTCCAACCACTTGTCAGTGCAGTTGAATTTATTGTGAACTTAACCGTCCAATCGTAGGGGGTAGGTTCTTTTTCAGGCTTCATAGGAATATTTTGATCTATTGCGCTATAGCCGGTAAAACTACCATCAAACTTAGTACCGGTAATCAGAGTGCCATAATAATAAGCATAAGCGGACTCTGTATATAGCGGACGTTGCCCAGACATATCTTTCACAAGTTTTTTGCAATATATGTATTGAGGGTTTTCATTTGTACTGATAAGTTCATTCATTATATAGAACATCTCACCTACCTGAACCTTCTCCAATTGTTCCAAAGTAGCGACATAATTATCTCCTGCAACCACTTTGATTGAATCGATGAATGCCTGATTACGTTCTTGCCAATTCGAATACTTCCCTTCTTCTTCCACCTCTTCACAAGAGATGAACACACCCATGGTGAGCAACAGGAAAGGCAAAAATACTAAGAGTCTTTTTTTCATTCTGCTAATTTATTGTATTACTTATTGCAACGTCTTCAGCAATGACGTAAGGCTGACACGGTCTGCAATGATGTTATTCAGTTCAGCAATAGCTACGCGTTCCTGCTGCATCGTATCACGGTTACGCAGCGTCACGCAGTTATCTTCCAGAGTTTGATGGTCAACAGTCACACAGAACGGAGTACCGATGGCATCCTGGCGGCGGTAACGCTTACCGATACTATCTTTTTCATCATACTGACAGTGGAAGTGGAACTTCAATGAGTCGATGATTTCACGGGCCTTTTCAGGCAGACCGTCTTTCTTTATCAACGGCATCACAGCCAACTTCACAGGAGCAAGTGCAGCAGGTAATTTCAATACGATACGGCTTTCTCCATTCTCCAGTTGTTCTTCACAATAAGAAGCAGCCATGATACTGAGGAACATACGATCCACACCGATAGAAGTCTCAATAACATACGGAGTATAACTCTCATTCGTCTCGGGATCAAAGTACTTAATATTCTTACCGGAGAACTTTTCATGCTGAGACAAGTCGAAGTTCGTACGGCTATGAATACCTTCCACTTCCTTGAAGCCGAAAGGCATCAGGAACTCGATATCTGTAGCAGCATTAGCGTAGTGAGCCAACTTGTCATGGTCATGATAACGATAGCTACCATCACCGAATCCCAGTGCCTTATGCCATTTCAGGCGGATTTCTTTCCACTTTTTGAACCAGTCCAGTTCAGTGCCCGGTTTCACGAAGAACTGCATTTCCATCTGTTCAAACTCACGCATGCGGAAAATGAACTGACGGGCAACAATCTCGTTACGGAATGCCTTACCAATCTGTGCAATACCGAAAGGTATCTTCATACGGCCGGTCTTCTGCACATTCAAGTAGTTCACAAAGATACCCTGAGCTGTTTCAGGACGCAGGTAAATCTTCATGGCACCATCAGAAGTAGAACCCATCTCTGTAGAGAACATCAGGTTGAACTGACGAACTTCCGTCCAGTTCTTTGTACCGCTGATGGGACAAACGATTTCTTCATCCAGAATAATCTGACGGAGATCATCAAGGTTATTATCATTGAGCGCCTTAGCAAAACGTTCGTGCAAAGCATCACGTTTAGCCTGGTGTTCCAGTACGCGGCCGTTTGTGCTGCGGAACTGTGCTTCGTCAAAAGATTCTCCGAAGCGTTTAGCAGCTTTGGCTACTTCCTTATTGATTTTATCATCGTACTTAGCCAGTTGGTCTTCAATCAGCACATCGGCACGATAACGTTTTTTAGAGTCACGGTTATCAATCAATGGATCATTGAATGCGTCTACGTGTCCGGAAGCCTTCCAGATGGTGGGGTGCATGAAGATAGCGGAGTCGATGCCGACAATGTTTTCGTGCAGCAACACCATGCTCTGCCACCAGTATTGTTTAATGTTGTTTTTCAGTTCCACACCCATCTGACCGTAGTCATACACTGCTCCCAATCCGTCGTAGATGTCGCTGGAGGGGAATACGAAACCGTATTCCTTACAGTGCGATACGAGTTTCTTAAAAACGTCTTCTTGTGCCATTTTTTTGTTATATCTATTAATTTTAATCCTGTTCTTTATTAAAAAGCGCCACAAAGATAGGGATTTATATCATAAGTCGGGCAGGCGGGGTATTAATTTATCTTATCATTGCACGTTGTTACACAAACTGATGCATAGGAATAACGTCAATCCAACCCTCTTCCGTACGAATCTTATCTGTTTGATTAAGAGTTATAAGAATCCCTCTATCCATTTTAAAGAAACGCATGGCTTCGCGCAATCCTCCCACTTCACGTGATTCATTTTCCCGATGCAACTCCAGACAGACCTGAATAAGCTGTATCGGTACATTCTTCTCACATACCACAAAGTCGCATTCACTATTATTCTCACTAAAATAATAAAGTTGCCGATAACGACGGCGCAGCTCCCAATAAACTACATTTTCCAGCATATGCCCCGTGTTTTCGGTAAAGGAAACGGTAACAGCTTGCGAAAGGGCTGTATCAATGAAATATATTTTCTGAGGATTGACATATTGTGCTTTCAATGACCATGAGAACTTGGGCATACGACTGATGAAATAAGCTTCTTCAAAATAGCTCAGGTATTCCAAAGCCGTCTTACCGGTTTTTATACCGACCATTCCAGCCAGTTTATTAGCAGAAGCAAGGTTTCCGAAATTAGCTGCCAGATAAAGCAATAATGCCTTAAGGGAAACTACATCACGAATCCCATAACGGACTGCTATGTCCCGATACAAAATATCATCAAATAATGCTGTAAGTACATCCTGATTACCAGTGCGCACAAACTCCGGAAAGCCACCATTCCGAAGATACTCCATAAAAGATTCGGCACAAGGCGTTAACGACCGGAAACGGAGGAACTCTTTATATGAGAATGGATAAAGTTCTTTCGAGATATGTCGCCCGGTAAGTTTTGTACCTAATTCCTTACTCAGTAGAGAGGCATTGGAACCGGTAATACAAACATTGAATCTCTGATCCAGCTTCTGTCTTACATATAATTCCCAACCTTCTACCACTTGAATTTCATCAAAATAGAGATTCCTTTTCCCTGTTTCTTCTATCAGAAGGTCGAGTAATTCAAAGTCTTTGATATCAAAACGAAACAGTTTTGGGGTATCAAAATTCAAATAAAAAGCCTCGTCGATAGTTGGCCCGACATGCTGCCGCATCAACGTACTTTTTCCACAACGACGTATCCCTGAAATCACTAAAGCATGATTTGCATTATCTACAGGCAATGCCGCCAATAACTCGCGCGAAAGAGATTCATCATGCCTAAAGAATTCCTGCTGTTGATTATAAACCTCTTTGATATCAGAATATTTCACCATACGTTTATTTATTTTGTATAGAGCAAAGATAGTTTATTTATTGCTAATAATCAAATTTGATTATTAGCAATATTCAAGTTTCTCTATTACTAATAAACAGTTTCACCATTTATCGTAATAAACTCTCGCTTTGCACTTCCGTCACAACCTGCCCATCGAACAGATTGATAATCCGGTGGGCATACGAAGCATCGTGGCGTGAATGTGTCACCATGACAATCGTAGTTCCCTGACGGTTCAGTTCAAGAAGAAGCTCCATGACATCCTTTCCGTTGCGGGAGTCGAGGTTACCGGTCGGCTCGTCGGCAAGTATCAGCATAGGATTGATTACTACGGCACGGGCAATGGCTACGCGTTGCTGCTGTCCGCCGGATAACTGGGTAGGAAAGTGCCCGGCACGATGGTCGATACTCATTCTCTTCAGAGTTTCCTCTACCCTGCGCTTACGCTCGGAAGGTTTGATTTTCATGTAAGTAAGCGGCAGTTCCACATTCTCGAATACATTCATCTCTTCGATAAGGTTGAAACTCTGGAAGACGAAACCTATTTTTCCTTTGCGGGTATCGGTGCGCTCACTCTCTTTCATGTGACCGACTTCTACGCCATCGAGATAGTACTCGCCCGAAGTCGGACTATCGAGCATGCCCAGAATATTGAGTAACGTAGATTTACCACAGCCCGAAGGCCCCATTATAGCCACAAATTCCCCCTTCTCCACTTCCAGGGAAATACTGTTTATTGCTGCCGTTTCCACCTCTTCCGTACGGAACACCTTATTCAGTCCTTTAATCTTAATCATATTCTTTATTTTTTATCAATTACAAGTCAATACCCTATTTATCAATCCTTCAAAATCAGTTCTCCGGCATCCGCAAAATTTTCATAACTTGAGATAACTACTTTTTCTCCCGGCTCAAGTCCGCTTACCACCTCATAGTACATCGGATTCTGGCGTTTAATCTGTACATTGCGGCGCACTCCCTTTTTCCCATCCGAAGTAATCACAAATACCCATTGCCCGCTCGTACTCTGATAGAATGCCCCACGGGGAATCAGAGTCGCCTCTACCGGCTGTCCCAGTTGCAGATTGATATAATAAGTCTGCCCCGTGCGGATATTATCAGGGCGCTCGCCTACAAATACGAAGTCTGTTCTGAACTGCTTATCGCGCACTTCCGGATAAACTTTCCGGACACGCAGGGCATAATCCCTGTCCTGCCGTTCAAAAGTAGCCTCAAGCCCCTCGCGGACACGGTCGATATAGTGCTCGTCAATAAAAGCTTCCACCTTGAAATCGGACAGGATATTAATCTGCCCAATCCGGGTGCCGGCAGTGATGGATTGTCCTATCTCTACATCAAGCAATCCAAGTTGTCCGCTCACCGGAGCTTTCACATTCAGATTATCCGCCCGTTGGCGTACAAGCACAAGATTACGCCGCATATTGTCAAGGCTCTCTTCAAGTTGCCTGACCTGCACTTCACGGTAAATAGAATCCTGTTTCCGGCTTTCGACCACCAGATTGCGCTTATTGAAAGCCAGTTCATATTCTTCCTGAGCCTGCAAGTATTCTTCCCGCGACACCAATTTTTCCTCATACAACCGTTTATACTGTTCAAACCGGCGCTTCTGCCGCCCCACCTCAATATCAAACTGCAACTGGTCTTTTTTCAGGCTCAGCCTGTTCTGTTCCATATCAAGCAGGGTATTTCGCAGGAAGTTCTGCTTCTCGGCCAGTTGGGCTTCACTATCAAGGATGCTAAGGTTAAGCATCGGATTAGTGAGACGAACGATAACCTCGCCTTGCTCCACCGTTGTCCCTTCTTCCACTATCTTTTCGGCAACCATGCCACCTTCCGCCGCACTCAACTGCACAGTGCGGATGGGCAATACCTGCCCATTGACACGCATATAATCATTGAATAATCCTCTTTCTACCGACCGGACGTTCAGTGTATTTCTATTCACACGCACTCTGCGAGTCTGATTACCGAAGAATAGCCATCCGGCTGCTAAAGTTAGTAACAAACCGATAATTATATACGGTATATGCTTTTTTTTCAATCCTTTTTTCTGTTCGATAATAGTATCCATAGCTTCATTCACTGTTTATTGGTTTATTACTGGCTGCTCCTGTTTATTCACCGATGAAAGGCTCCCCTTTATAATAATTCACAAGACGCTTTTTAAGGCTATACTTCAGGCGTGCATTCAGCTTTTCCGCCCTTGCCTGCATCAGCCGGTTGGCACTTGTGTGCAAGTCAATGGCGCTGACAAGCCCTTCCTCATATTTACGGAGATTAAGCTGGTGCGCTATCTTCATGGCTTCCTCCTGCCTGTCAGCCTGGTAGAATTCATCGGCCTGACCGTTCATATCGGCTACAGCCTGTTCTATCTCGCTGTACAAAGTTCGCCGGGCTTCTTCCTGCTCATTCCGGGCAATGATAAGTTCCTGCCTGCTCCTTTTCAAATTCGACACCCGGGACAAACCGTCAAAGAGGGGAAAAGAAAGGGAAAAGCCAACATAATATCCCCGTTTATTCCTGAACTGTTCGGAGAAAGGAATATACTCACTGCCATCCATAAAGCGTGCAAAACCTGTCGATATTCCGCCCTGGGCCATCAGTGTGGGCAACAGAGAGCCTTTTGCCGCACGATAAGAGAGTTGCCGGATACGCAAAGAAGCGTCTGCAACTTGCGCAGTGGGCAGAAACAGCAGCGCATGCTGATATATATCGATAGGAGAATCCTCCGTTTTAGCTATCGATTCAAGAGTATCATATCCGGCTATCTGCAAGTCTTCATCAATGGGAAAATACATTTTTTCTTTCAGGCGGATAATTCCTATTTTAAGCAAGTTCTTTTGCCGGGTCAGACTATAACTGTCCGAAGCTTCTTTGGCTGCCAACTCGGCCACATCGGGAGAAGATTTCAGACCGAGTTCTTCCATACGCCGGGTACGTTGAAGGTTCCGGCTACTTTCTTCCCACTGTTGTTGTGCCAAATCAACCATCTCGCAATAATAGAGAGTATTAAAAAAAGCCTCCATCGTTTCGTAAGCAGTCAGGTCTTCCGCCTCTTGTAATTGATGTTTTCCCATCAACCTGCTTACCTTTTGCATCCTAACCCTCATAATACCTGCAAGACCGTCAAACAACACCAGACTGGAAGAAATGCCATAGGTGTTACTGAATGAATTAACATCAGTATATGTATTCGTTTCAGAATCCAATCCGCGCCCAAAACTAAAATTAGCATTCACTTCCGCTCCAACAGAAGGCAAGAGTCGGGCAATGGCCTCCCGATAATTCTGAGTATAGATTTTATTCCGGGCTTCCTGACTGCTGACCCGTGTATTATTCTGCACAGCATATTCCATACATTCTTCCAGCGTCCAGACCTTAGTCTGCCCGTGCAGAATAATGGTAATACTCAAAAAAAAGGAAATACATACTACTCTTTTCATAAGCCTCCGGATATAAATTACAATGATATTCAGGTAATATATATCCAGAAGTATGCCAAACCGATAACGAACTACATATCAAACATTTAAGAAGTATTCAAGACTAGCAAGAGTGTAAGATAGCTTTACACTTGCACAGGAGATACTTTACAAAACACCATCCCGAATATCGTCCAACCTCCGGCAGTATAGTGTTTCAGATTGCCACCATGCAGACGCATGATATAACGCGAGAGGCTCAGGCCGATGCCTGAACCGGACTCCTTGGTAGTAAAGAAAGGAACAAAAATATGCGGAAGTATCTCTTGCGGAATAGGCGCCCCATTATTACGCACTTCGATAACCGTTTGCCGGGACGATGCGATAACCGCCAGTTCAATGCTCTTTTCGGAATAAGCCTCCCCTTCCCCACTCCCGAAAGCTTCCGCAGCATTTTTCACCAGATTAACGAGTACTTGCAACACCTGACTCTCATCTGCATACAATGGCGGCATATCACCTTTCTGAATAATCTGAACCGTACCCCCTTGTTCTTCTATTTTAGCAGAACACAGGCCCACCACCTTTTCAAGCAATAATCTTGTATCAATAAGCGCTATCTGCGGCTGGGGAATACGCGTAAACTGACGATAAGACTCTACGAAATTCAGCAATCCCTTAGTTGTGGCATTGATGGTTTCAAGAGCATCCACAGTATTCAGATAAAGGGAATTACCAGAAACTTCGGCGCTATGCGAGCGAAACGAAAACAACAACGACTCACTCAATGAAGTAATCGGCGCAATGGAATTCATGATTTCATGCGTCATCACCCGGATAAGACGTATCCACGACTCCATTTCTTTAGCTTCCAATTCACTACCGATATTATTAAGCGTAATGATACGGAAAGAAGTGCCGGAGATTACGATTTTAGTCAGGTGAAGACTAAGTTCCGTCTCTTCCCGCTCATTCGCAATCTTTACGAGAGACGCCTCACCCGGTTTCAAATTTAGAAATAAGGAGGGAAACGATTCATCGACATTGCGCAACTGGTTCAGATGCGAAATACTACTCAGGCCCAGCAATTCCATAGCCGAACAATTGGCATTGCGCACAAAACCATCTTCATCAGTAATAATAATACCGGTAGATACACTTTCCACAATCGTGCCGAGAAACTCCTCATTCTCTATAATCTCGCGACGGGCTTTTACCAAAATCCCTTTAATCCGGTTCAGCATCCGGTTCAGTTCTTTCTCCCGAAGCGACATCCGGGTAGTAGAGAAATGGAAAGAATAGTCGCCGTTCTCCATTGCATTAAGTAGGAACAGGATGTTTTTATTGAATTTTCTGTAGTTTTTGAATAGCCTGAATAAAGAAAATATCACAATAGCCGCACATACAACGCCATAAATGATTTCTTCACGGACGAACAGCAAAGTCGCCGCCATGAGTGCAACCATCAGCACCAGGAGATAGGTTATCAGTTTGTATTCTATTGATTTGAACATTCTCTTTTCTCTTTGGCAGATGTCCGGTTAAAGTTCATACTTTTTAATCTTGCTATATAGCGTAGGGCGCGAAATACCAAGTTCAACAGCTACGGCAGAGATATTGTTATCATACTTCCTTAAAGCCTTTTCTATCAATATCTTTTCCATTTCTTCCAACGTGAAGGATTCTACAACAAATGAAGTCTCATCCGGTGTACGCATATAAAAGTCGGCAGGTTGCAGTTCCTCATTATCACTCAGGATAACAGCCTTCTCAATCGCATGTTCCAATTCCCGCACATTCCCCGGCCAGACATAGTTTTCCAGCTTCCGGAGTGCCTTTTCACTAAATTTCAGGTTGCCTTTATTATATTTTTTCGCAAGGCGTCGCAGAAAGAATTCAGCCAGTTGCGGAACATCTTCCCGACGTTCGCGCAAAGGCGGAACTTCAAGATGAATAGTATTGATGCGGTACAGCAAGTCTTCCCTGAACCCTCCTTCCTTCACGGACTTGAACAAATTCTTATTGGTAGCCGAAATCAGGCGGATGTCTACCGGAATGGACTTATTACTCCCTACCCGTGTGATATGGCGCGTCTGCAAAGCGGAAAGGAGTTTAGCTTGTAAAGGATAACTCAGATTACCTATTTCATCCAGGAAAAGAGAACCACCGTCAGCAGCCTCAAACTTTCCCGCCCTATCCACTTTAGCATCTGTGAAAGCACCTTTCACATGTCCGAAAAGTTCGCTTTCGAAAAGGGTTTCGGTGACAGCACCCATATCTACACTGATAAGTGTCTCTGCCGCCCGGGGCGAATAGCGGTGTATCATCTTCGCTATAAGCTCTTTACCGGTCCCGTTCTCGCCGGTGATAAGGACGTTGGCGTCAGTCACGGCAACCTTCTTAATCATAGTGAGCAGGCGCTGCATGGCAGGAGATTGCCCCCAGCAGATATCTTCTTCCTTTTGAATGTCACGGTTAAGTACACTCTGTTTCTCACGCAACTTTTTCACTTCTTTACGCGATTGGCGCAAAGAAAATGCCGATTGCAGGGTTGCCAGCAGTTTGGCGTTATCCCATGGCTTCACGATAAAGTCGGTTGCCCCAGCTTTAAGGGCTCTCACGGCAAGGTCGATATCGGCATATGCAGTGAAAAGAACCACGGGCAGTTCTTCATCCGTTTTCTTTATTTCAGAAAGCCAGAACAGCCCTTCATTGCCGGAGTTGATGCCTGCCGAGAAATTCATATCGAGCAGCACCACATCCGGGCTTTTATCTCTCAATTCGGAAATGAGTGTATTGGGGGATGTAAGCAAAGAGATATTCTCAAAATAATCGCTTAAGAGTATCCTCAGGGCACTGAGCACATTCTTATTATCATCAACAATGAGGATGTTTCCTTTCTTCATTCGGATATTTCTTTTAAAAGGTTTTCGTCCCGGTCTGCAAGCTCTCACGAACAAATATCGTAATATTCCGGCAGAATAAAAAATTAATCGGGTAGCAACTGCTAATTCCTGTTTTTACCCTATCCACGCCGTACCTGGGATGCACTTGCTCCGTACATACTCCGTACTTTCTTCGCTCAGAGGTACTCCTGACCAAAGAACGTACGGAGCAAGTACGTCTCAGATACGTTCCAGGTACGGTGCAGGTACCTATTCTGTTTTTAATGATTCTATAGGATTTGCCGTCGCCGTTCTCCAAGTCTGATAACTCACCGTAATCAACGCAACTAACGCTGATATGACACCGGCCATTAGAAACACCCAGGGACTCAGAGACGTTTTTACAACAAAACCATCCAGCCAATTATACAGGAAGATGTAAGCTATCGGGCAAGCTATTAGGAATGAAATAAGTACCCAGACCACTACATCTTTATTTAGCAACAGTAATAAGTCCGCCACCTTCGCACCATTAATTTTACGTATGCCGATTTCCTTCACCCGCCGCTGGGTGGAATAGAATGCAATAGCAAAAAGTCCGGCTGCCGAAATAATGAATGTTATCAGCAAAGCATAGCCCAGCACATTGCGTGCATTCATCTCGGCTTTGTATTGCGCATCGTAAGCTTCGTCCAGGAAGTGATACTCAAAGGGAACATTCGGATTCACCTCTTTCCACATCTTTTCCATCGCTTGCAGGGCATCCTGCGGATTGCCGATGGTCCGTACAAAAATAGGATTGTGGTCGTCACGCGACAGGTTCACATATAACTGCGGACCGGGTATTTCATGAAGAGACTTCACATAAGAATCACGTATCACTCCTTTGATTATATAGCTTTTCCCGTCGTTCTCTATCAATTTCTGACCGATGGATATATATATGAAAGGCGCGTCGACCGGATTGTCTTCCACTCCAAGGGCACGTGCCAGCGTTTCATTGATTACGCACCAACGGGCATCTCTGGCAGTCTCCAACCATAAAGGATTTTCACCCTCAACAAACTCCATATCGAAGAAGTCGAAGTAATTGGGCGACACTTCCGAAAAATCCACCAACATAGCATCACCGCCATCCATGTTGCGTACGCCTACTCCATTGCCCGTCCGCAGAGGTAAGTCATATTGCTTCATGGCAACATCTGCAATAGCCGGATTCTTCTTCAATTCATCGCGCAGTGCTTTGTAATCGGCACCAAACCATCCCCAGCCATTCACATAAAATACATTTTTATTATTAAATCCCAAGTCTTGTGATAAAAGAGTATCAATCTGCCTACCGAAGAAAAAGACGATTATCAACAGGCTAATGGAAGATGTGAACTGTATGATGACAAGCACTTTTTGGAAAACAGACATTTTCTTTCCCCGGAATTTACCGCCAAGCGTATCAATAATGCCGAACTGCGTCATCCTGAATGCCGGAAAAGAACCGGCAACCAGAACAGTGACAACTATCAGGCAAAAAAGGAATATATAGAGCTGCGGATTGGTAAAATCGATAACTGTCATCGAGTCTGTATAGTTATTGAATACAGGCAGCGTCAGCATCGCCAGCAACAGTCCTCCGGCTACTGCAATAAGGACATAGATAGCTGTTTCTTTATAAAATTCCAATATCAGTGTTTTCCTCCCCGCTCCCTGGGATTTTTTTATTCCGATGCTCTTGGCACGTATGAATGCAGTGGATATAAACAGATTAGTAAAGTTGATACAGCCTATTATCAGGATAATCAGAGCTGTGAAAACCAATATCTGTAAGAAGCCCTTATCACCTTTCACCGCATATTCAAATTCCGGCTCCGTCTTGCTGAAATGTATCTCCCTGACGGGCTCCAATTTCACTTCATTATATGCATCCTGCAAAAATTTGCCCGCTCCTGCCTTATTAATTAGGGTGAGGCGCTCTCCTATAAGCTCCTTATCTGCATCCGGCGATAGAATAAAATAAGTATCATAGTGAAACCCACTATCCCATCCACGCTTAAAAGAACCGAAGAAAGGAAATATCACCTCCGCCAGCATATGCGAATTACGCGGAATATCATACATCACTGCCGAAATAAAGAAGTCAGAACCATGCGACACAATTCGCTGGCCGACAGGGTCCTCACCAGGAAAGTATTTCTTAGCAGCAGATTCTGTGATAATTGCATTATTGGTGCCGGAAAACGCAGTTTCAGGATCCCCTTCTTTCAATGGGAAACCAAAAAATGAAAAGAAGTTGTGATCAGTCACAATAGACGCCACCCCAAAATGAACCATATCATGAAAAGTCACTCCCATGGGTCGTCTCACCACCCGGCACATCTGTTCAATGGAGGGAAGTTCTTTCTCCGCGATTTCTCCCAGCGGTTGAAAAGAGGTAGCTGCCCTGATCCGTTTGCCGTTAAGATCGAAGTCCTGTACCACCCTATACATCCTGTCACCATCCGGATAGAAATTATCATAAGTGAGTTCATTTATCGCCCACAGGCCGACAACTATGGAAACCATTATGCTGAGACTAAGGCTACATATATTCAGGGTTCCCACCACCTTTTGCTTGTTGAAGTTTCTAATGAATTGTTTCATTGGGTCAATTGCTCTTTTTTAAGGTTACAGCCGACTATCCGGCCCAAAGATAGAATTTTATTGCTCTTCTCTGCAAATAGTATATCTAAATCCATGCCAAAACGATACTATATTAATAATCAATCAATTGTCAGAAGCAAGTAATAACAGAGGTGTTAAGGAAGTTTACACGCAGTGGAAAAAAGCCGAATGGTAGCATTCATCCCGGCACACATCATCACGCCCCCAATAATTAAAAGACCTTCATTTGCAGGATTTACCGAGAAAATTTGTATTTTTGCGTTCGACTGAGAAATGCAGTGATTATTCAGAATAGATATTCCCAAAACAGATATGAGCGAAGACTTTGAAGCACCGAAAGACGACTTGGAAAAGGAACTCCCGGCAGGGAGCGATGGACATTCGGATTATAAACCCGCTGACACGAAGGACGTAAAAGCAAAATACCAGCTTAGCGGTATGTACCAGAATTGGTTTCTGGATTATGCGTCGTACGTTATTCTGGAACGTGCCGTACCCCACATCAATGATGGTTTAAAGCCTGTGCAGAGACGTATCCTGCACTCCATGAGGCGAATGGAAGATGGGCGCTACAACAAGGTGGCAAACATCGTGGGACACACCATGCAGTTTCACCCGCACGG
>OGIE01003294.1_pt1 | contig 17739 bp, 16 predicted proteins | sample 1571581 | NCBI WGS metagenome assembly OGIE01 (sample SAMEA2582021, study PRJEB24529) | metagenome | biome: Human gut stool | place: China | collected 2011
ACCGCTACGATAAGATCGTGGCCATGATCGAGGAATCGGAAAAGCTCAAGTCCGGTACCGAGAACCGGGCTTTGCAGCTGGCTGACCGTCTGGTGCCGTGGTGCCTTGCCGGTACGGTGGCTACCTACGCCTTTACCCGCAACGTCACCCGCGCCATCTCCATTTTGATGGTGGATTTCTCCTGTGCGCTGAAGCTTTCCATGCCGCTGGCGGTGCTCTCTGCCATGAGGGAGTGTGGGGAATACCACATCACCGTAAAGGGCGGCAAGTATCTGGAAGCGCTGGCAAAGGCGGACACCATCGTGTTCGATAAGACCGGCACCCTCACCCACGCCACCCCGCAGGTGGTGCAGGTGGTGCCCTTCTCCGGCTGCGGGGAGCAGGAGGTATTGCAGCTTGCTGCCTGTCTGGAAGAGCATTTCCCCCATTCCATGGCAAACGCTGTCGTCCGCGCCGCCAGGGAGCGGGGCATCTCCCACGAAGAGATGCACTCCGAGGTGGAGTATATCGTGGCGCACGGCATTGCCAGCCGGGTGGGCGGCACGCGGGTGGTCATTGGCAGCGCCCACTTCATTTTTGAGGACGAGGGCTGCACCATCCCGGCAGGGGAACAGGCAAAGTTCGATGCGCTGGACCCCCAGTATTCCCACCTGTATCTGGCAGCTTCCGGGGTGCTGGCGGGGGTCATCTGCATCGCAGACCCCCTGCGCCCGGAGGCGGCACAGGTGCTGCATAAGCTTCGGAGACTGGGCATCACCCAGACCGTCATGATGACCGGCGACAGTGACCGCACCGCCCGCGCCATTGCGGCGCAGGTGGGGGTGGACCGCTGCTTTGCAGAGGTGCTGCCGGAGGATAAAGCTGCCTTTGTCCGTGACGCCAAAGCCGAAGGACATACGGTGGTGATGATCGGCGACGGCATCAACGATTCGCCCGCTTTGTCGGCGGCAGATATCGGTATCGCTATCCATTCCGGTGCCGCCATCGCCCGGGAGATCGCCGATGTGACCATCCGCGCAGACAGTCTGGAAGAGCTGGTGACCCTGAAAGCCATTGCCAACGCCCTGCAAAAGCGGGTGGGCAGCAATTACCGCTTTGTCCTCAGCTTCAACTCTGCGCTCATCCTTCTGGGCGCACTGGGCATCCTGCCCCCGGCTACCAGCGCAATGCTGCATAACCTTTCCACCCTTGGCATCAGCCTGCGCAGCATGACAGACCTGCTGGAGCAGAAGCCTTTACCGTGAAAATGGAACGCCGGAGCGTCCGCAGACGCTCCGGCGTTTCGAAATGATAGATTTCCCAGCCAAAAGGGAGGCGCTGCACGATATTGTGCGGCGGCCTCCCTTTTTTGTTTCAGATAAACCGGCAGAAGCCCAGCCAGCAGCCCAGCAGGAAGAAGAGCAGCGCCTTGCCCAGCACCGGCAGCCACGGGCGCTTGCAAAGAGCCAAATCCCACCGGTGGATGTTCTGCTTGGGGCAGGTGCCCACGCAGGCTTCACAGGCGATGCACTCCCCGCTGCGCAGGCTGCTTTCCTCCAGCTTCAGGCACACCGGGCACTGCTGCTTGCAGGCATTGCAGCCCGGGACGCAGCCCTCGCTCTGCCGGTGCAGCCGTGCAAAGGGCAGCACCGGCAGCAGGGCGAACACCGTACCCATGGGGCAGAGGAACTGACAAAAGAACCGGGGCTGCACCGCCATACCCAGCAAAATGAGCACAAGCAGCGCGATGCCTACGCCGAAGCCTTCCGGCGGCAGACGCAGTGCCATCAGGCGGGAAAACACCTCCCACGGGCTTGCGCCGGTCAGCAGCTTTTCCTGCCGGGTCACATACAGCGCCACCAGTCCTGCCAGCAGCAGATATTTGAACTTCTGTCCCCAAAGCACCGCCCGCTCCGGCAGACGGAGCGGCTTTTTGCGGTGGAACAGCTTTTTCTGGACAAGCCCGGACAGTGCCCAGACGGCATCGCCCAAGCTGCCAAAGGCGCAGGCGTACCCGCAGAAAAAACGGTCGAACAAAAGGGTGAAGCCGCACAGCCCCAGCAGGGAAAGCGTGAAGCTGTCCGCCGAGAGCACCTCGCCCGCACCGATGTGCAGGAAGAGCTGCTTTACCCCGGAAAACCCGGCCACGAATGCGCCCGGCATGGACACAAAGAAGAGCAGCTGCACCCCGGCGCGCAGCCATGTACGGCGCTTTTTGTCCCGCTGACGCTGCTGCGCCGCCGTCAAAGGCTTTGCTTGTGTTTTTTCCATCATCCTGCCGCCTTTCCCAGTGCGTCCTCTACTGCACCGATGAGCCCCTCTGCCGTGAGAGTGGCGCCGGAAACGGTATCCACCTCGGCAGACTGCACTTCCAGCATCGCGTCCAGCAAAGGCAGCGCCTGTTTATAGTAGGGCTTGTCCTCACCGGAAGCGTCCAGCACCGCAATATCGGTCATTTTTCCGCTTTGGATGGTTACCGACACCCGGATGATATCGCCAAAACCAAAGGCGCTGCCCTCATAGGTGCCGTCCCGGTAGCCGCTCTGGCTCTGCTCTGCCTGTGCTGCGCTCTGCGCCTGCAAAACGGAAGCGTTGTAGGCTTCCACTTCGGCAATCTCCTGCTTGCGCTGGCTTACCGCCGCAGCCCGGACTAATGCTACCTGCTGGTATTGCCACAGAATCCCCAGAATCAGCAGCAGGTTCACCGCCCGGAGGAGAAAATTCTTGTATTTCATTCCGCTGCTCCTTCCGTTTCAGGTTCGGTTTCGATCTCTTCGGGCGGCAGCGCCGCCTCGGATGCCGACAGCACCTCCGCAGAAGATGCCGGTTCCGGTTCAGAATCGTCCGGTGTTTCTGCCGGGAAAAGCTGCTGCCACACTTCCTTGAACCACGCGGAAACAGCGCTCTTTTCCTCCGGCTGCACCACCTCCACGGTGGGTGCAGTGACCGGCGTTTCCTCGGGTTCTGCCGCTTCGGACGGCGCGGCTTCTTCTACCACTTCTTCCGAGGCTGCCTGCTCCGGGTCGGCTTCCTCCGCCGGGGCGACAGCGGCCTTTGCCAATGCCAGCTTGACCGCGTTCAGGATGCCGCTGGAGGAGTAGGTGGCACCGGAAACGGCATCCACATTGGGGCTTTGCCCCTCCAGAATGGCGGGGATGACCCGCTTTGCCCGGGAGAGATATTCCTCCTCGTCCTCGGCGCTCAGAACCGTGATATCGGTGATCTTATCCTCTGCCACCGTGACCTGCACTGTAATTTTGCCCTCAAAGCCTATGGCTTCGGCGGTGTAGATGCCGTCAAGGTAGGTGGAGGGTGCTGTAAATTCCTCCACCACCAGCGGTGCGGCGGGCTCTGGCTGCGGCGGCAGGGGATTATTCACCACCTCGCCGGTCAGGGCGTTCTGCACCGCGCCCAGAATGCCCCGGCTGGTGTAGGTGGCTTCGGAAACAGCATCCACCTCCCAGCTCTGGGCATCCACCACGGTGGTCAAAAGCCGCTTGGCGCGCCGCAGAAACTGCTTTGTCTCGTGGGAAGCGTCCAGGACCTCCACTTCCGTGATGCTGCCGTTTTCCATGGTCACCTGCACCCGGACGGCACCGCCGTAGCCCCGGGAAGAGCCGACGTAAACGCCGTCGGCATAGGGCAGCTTGGGCAGGGCTTCTTCCTCCGCTTCAACGGAAGCGGCTTCCACCGGCTGCTCCATCACGGCTGTCAGTTTTTCCGGCACGGCAGCCAGCACCGGCACAGTACGGGGCAGGGCAAAAAGCACGGTTGCCGCTGCCGCCACCGCTGGGAGCAGCTGCACCAGTGGCAGCAGTGTGTTGCATCGTTTTTTGTTCATTCCAACTCCTCCTGACACGGAAAAGCAAGGCCGCCTGCATAAAGCGACCTTGCTTTTTTAGTGTTCTGTTTTTTGCCGGATCAGGCAGCTTTCAGGTTCTGCACGGCATCGGTCAGGTGGGTCACCTGCTCCAGTGCGGCGGCCTTATACAGGGTCTCGCGGCTCAGCAGTTCCACGCTCTCGGCCAGCTCAGTCTCCAGATTGGCATAGCTGTCGGCGGTGTAAGCGGCCTTTGCCTTGCTCTGTGCTTCGGCGACCACAGCCTGCAGGGCGGCGCGGTCGGCATCGCTTGCCAGCTCGTGCTTGGCAAGGTTCTCGGCAGTGGTCTGGAACTTGACCACCGTATCGGCGTAGCCCAGTGCACGGATGGTGATGGTCCAGTAGCCGGTGCCGTCAGTGCCCTCCGGCAGCTGGCAGCGGGCGGAATCGCTCAGACCCAGCTGGATGCCCATGGACTTGTGCATCCAGTTGTCAGCTGCAAACTTGGTGCCATAGGAGGCCTTGGCGTGGGTGTAGGTGCTGTCGTTGCCGTAGTAGGTCCACACCACAGACTGCATCCGGGAGCCCAGCTCGCCGTAGTTGCCGTTCAGGTCCACACGGATGAACTCGCCAAAGCTGCCCACGTCGCTGCCGCTGCGCAGGTTCACGGTAAGACCCTCAGCAGCCTTCTGGGCGGCTTCTGCCACGCCGGAGCCGGAGCCGGTGTGTGCGGCGGAGAAGGTGTAGCCGTCGCCGCTCTTGGCTGCGTACTTCAGGCCGTTGGTGTTTTTGTCCACCGCAGCGGTCAGGGCGTAGGCGGTCAGGTTCTTTTCAGAGTAGCCGCCCACCAGCTGGCCACCGTTTTCCACCACGGTGTACTTGGAGCAGAAATCTGCAAGGTCGCTGGTGGCTACGCGCACAGGCACATACTTGGTGCCCAGCACCTCGTAGTGGTCCATCTGCACGGTGGAGCCATCGGCCTTGGTAATGGTGCCGCGGTTCCAGCCCACGGTGGTGCCATCGGCCAGATAGATGGTCTTGCCATCGTCCGACCAGTGAGAAACGGTGTAGCTGCTGCCGTCCTTGGCGTAGATCACGGCAGTGCTCTGGAAGCTGCCGCGGTGCAGACCGTGGTTGACGGTAGCGCGGGAAACGGCGTCAAATGCGCCCAGATCCTGCTCCTCGTGGCTGTCCAGCTGCGCAGAGGCGGCAGTGCTGCCGGCGGCGTAGACCTTCTCGTTTGCCCAATACTCGTCCCAAGTCAGGGCAGCATAAAGATAGGTGTACTTCTTGCCCAGCAGAAAATCGAAAAAGCTGTTTTCCTCCTCGGCAGGGGCTGCTGCAAAGGCGGTAGCGGTCAGCAGGCTGAACGCCATAGCCGCCGACAGCAGCAGGGAAAGAAATTTCTTTGTTCTCATGAAAAATACTCCTTTCATCACAATGACAGAAAAGCACTGCCATATAGTTAGCTGAACCTAACATTGCGCGCAAAGAAAAACCTGCGGGGTAAAGCCCCTCAGATGGTTAGGGTAAGCTAATTGACGGAAATTAAGATAACACGCATACAAAGGGATGTCAAGAAAAAGCAGGGATGTTTATTCAAACAAACTTTTTGGGGGCAGGACAGGGAAAAGCAGTTGCGGCACGTCATCTTGTAGAGCAGTGCTTTTGCGGCTTGTACTCTGCCCCCTGCGGGCAAAAGAAAAAGCGACGACCCGTGCAGGTGGGTCATCGCTTTTCTCGTCCCTTGCGGGACAGGCAGGGTAAATGATAAGAAGGTAAATGAAGAAAATAGCAAGGTAAAAACAAAGGCGTATACGGAGCCGAAGTTGCCGCTCCAAAGAGAAGATGTATCCAAGTTTCGCTTTTGTTGGATACAACATACCACTTTAGAACAGAAATTGCAAGAGGTTTTTTAAAATTTCTCCCCAAAAATACGCGGGAAATCGCATTTTTGTAGAAACGCACAAATTTTACGGAAAGTTCCCGGCAAACTGACGAACAAGCATAAAACAGAATGGCAGTCGGAAAACCGCACAGGGACACCTTTATAAAACCGGCAGGCAATGGAATCAACTTTTGCAGCCTGTCCGGAGCAAAAGCCTTCACCCTTTGGGGGAAGCCTTTATTCGGAAAGCGGTTTTTCGCGGGATGTAGCCTGCACCGCTTTACAAGCAGCCGGTGGTGTGTTAAGATGGACACATCTGCTGCAACCGGAAGAATGCACGCGCCGGACAGCGGCGGCGTATCGGAAAAGTGCCCGGTGCCGGGAGGGGAGAAACGAATGACAAAGCTACTGCATGGCAATGAAAAAAACAGGCTGAACGGCGGGCGGGAGCCGCTGTTCAGCCAGAAGGAACTGCTGGTACTGGCCATCCCGCTGCTGGTGGAGCAGCTGCTGGAAGTGACGGTGGGCATGGCCGACACCATGATGGTGTCCCGCTGCGGCGAGGCGGCCATCTCCGGCGTCAGTCTGGTGGATATGATCAATAACCTTATCATCGTGCTGTTTGCGGCGCTGGCTACCGGCGGCGCGGTGGTGGTAAGCCAGTATCTGGGCGCAAAAGAGCGCGGGAATGCCGACAAAAGCGCCGGCCAGCTGCTGCTGCTCAGCGGCTTGTCCGGTGTGGTGATCGGCGTGGTATGCTTTGTGCTGGCCCGCCCTATGATCCGGCTGTTCTACGGCTCTATTGATACCGACGTGCTGGACGCGGGCGTGAAGTATTTGCAGATCATCGCCCTCAGCTACCCGTTTCTGGCGCTGTACAACGGCGGTGCGGCACTGTTCCGCAGCATCGGCAACTCCAAGATCTCCATGCAGATCAGCTTTCTGATGAACATCATCAACATCGTGGGCAACGCGGTGTGCATCTTCGGCTTCAAAATGGGCGTGGACGGCGTAGCGTGGCCCAGCGTGGTGTCCCGCGTGGTGGCTGCGGCGCTGATCCTGCGCAAGTGCTACCGGGAGGATGCGGTGCTTACCGTGCCCAAGACCCTGCGGCTGGACGGCGGCATGGCAAAGCGCATTCTGGGCATCGGCATCCCCTCGGCCTTTGAAAACAGCCTGTTCGAGGCCGGACGCATTCTGGTGGTGAGCATGATCTCCACCTTCGGCACGGTGCAGATCGCAGCCAACGCAGTGGCAAACAATCTGGACGGCATGGGTGTCATCCCGGGCAAGGCCATCAGTCTGGCCATGATCACGGTGGTGGGGCGCTGCATCGGTGCCGGCGACCACGAACAGACCGTTTACTACACCCGCAAACTGCTGCTGTGGGCTTACATCACCATGGGGCTTTCCAACGGAGCGATCCTGCTGTTCCTTCGGCAGCTGGTGGGCATCTACGCCCTTTCCGGCGAGACCATGGAGCTGGCCATTACGCTGGTCACCATCCACGCGGGCTGCGCCATCATCTTCTGGCCGCTGTCCTTCGTGCTGCCCAACGCCCTGCGCGCGGCCAACGACGTGAAATTTACCATGGTGGTGTCCATCCTCAGCATGGCATGCTGGCGGCTGGGCTTCAGCTATCTGCTGTGCGTCCGCATGGGCTGGGGCGCTGTGGGTGTGTGGGTGGCTATGGTCATCGACTGGACCTGCCGCGTGACCTGCTTTGTGCTGCGCTTCCGCAGCGGCGCATGGAAAACAAAATATCAGGCATAACAATAAGGAGAAAAGCATGAAACTGATCAGCTGGAACGTGAACGGCCTGCGCGCCTGCCTGACCCACGGCTTTGCCGAGAGTTTTGCCGCGCTGGACGCGGACATCTTCTCAGTGCAGGAGACCAAGATGCAGCCGGGACAGGCAGATTTTGCGCCGGAGGGCTACACCGAATATACCTATTCGGCCGAGAAAAAGGGCTATTCCGGCACGGCCTGCTGGTGCAAAACGGCACCGCTGGCGGTGACCACCGGCATCGGGCTGGAACAGCATGACCACGAGGGGCGGGTGCTGACGCTGGAATACCCCGGCTTTTATCTGGTAAACTGCTACACCCCCAACAGTCAGGACGGGCTGAAGCGGCTGGACTACCGCATGGAGTGGGAGGACGCCTTCCGGGCGTACCTGCTGGTACTGGACGCAAAAAAGCCGGTGATCCTGTGCGGCGATCTGAACGTAGCGCACACCGAGATGGATATCAAAAACGCTAAGACCAACCGCATGAGCGCAGGCTTTACCGATCAGGAGCGCGCCAAAATGACCGAGCTGCTGGCGGCGGGTTTTGCGGACAGTTTCCGGGTGGTGCACCCGGACGAGGTGAAGTACAGCTGGTGGAGCTACCGCTTCCACGCGCGGGAAAAGAACGCGGGCTGGCGCATCGACTATTTTATCGTTTCCCGGCGCATTGCAGACCGCATCCGCGCCGCCGAGATCCACAACGAGATCTTTGGCTCCGACCATTGCCCGGTGGAGCTGCAGATCGACCTGTAATATAAGGAGAAGCCAATGCTGAAAAATTATCTTCTGATCTTCCTTATCTCCATGGTGCCCATCATTGAGCTGCGCGGGGCCATCCCCATCGGGCTGGGCATGGGGCTGCCGGTGCTGCCCACCTACCTTTTGTGCGTACTGGGCAACATGATCCCGGTGCCCTTCATCTACCTGTTCGCCCGCAAGTTTCTCATCTGGGGCTATCACAAGCCCCTTATCGGCCCCATCTGCCGCTTTTGCATCAACAAGGGCGAAAAGGGCGGCCGCGCACTGGAGGCCAAGGCAGGCAAGGGCCTGACCGTGGCACTGCTGCTGTTCGTGGGCATCCCGCTGCCGGGCACCGGCGCGTGGACGGGCACGCTGGCAGCCTCCATTCTGGATATGAAATTCAAGGACGTGTTGATCGCCTGCATGGGCGGTGTGCTGCTGGCGGGCATCATCATGGGCTTGGCAAGCGCCGGGCTGCTAGGTGCGCTCAGCGGGCTGTTTGCGGCAGGCTGACAAAACGCGGACGCTTTTGTCGTGAAAAATGCCGGTAGCTTTTCCGCCCGGAGTGTGTTAAACTGGGTAATAGTTGTGAAAACCGGGATCTGCTCCCGGTCAGAAAGGACGTTATAGAACATGGATCAGGCACTGAATCAGAAAATTGACGCATACATTGCGGAAAACAAGGAGCAGCTGCTGCAGGACATTGCAGCGCTGGTCGCCATCGACAGCGTGGAGGGCACCCCGGAGGAGGGCGCACCCTTCGGCGCAGGCCCTCGGGCCGCGCTGGACAAGACGCTGGAGCTGGCAGCAGGCATGGGCTTTGCCACCCGCAACTGCGAAAACTACATCGGCTATGCCGAGCTGGCCGGTGCAGACCCGGAAAAATATCTGGCCACCATCTGCCATGTGGACGTTGTGCCCGTGGGCAACGGCTGGACGGCAGACCCCTTCAAGATGCGCATTCAGGACGGCTGGCTGCTGGGCCGCGGCGTCTCGGACGATAAGGGCCCGATGATCGTTACTCTGTACGCGCTGAAGTTCCTCAAGGAGCAGGGCTACCAGCTGCGCTACCCCATCCGTGCCATTGTGGGCGACAACGAGGAGACCCACATGAACGATGTGAAGTACTATCTGGAAAACTACCCCGCTCCGGTGTTCTGCTTTACCCCGGATGCCGAGTTCCCGGTGTGCAACGGCGAAAAGGGCCACTTCGGCGGCAAGATCGTCAGCCCGGTGTGCAACGGTGTCATTGCAGAGTTTGAGGGCGGTGTTGCCAACAACGCGGTGCCGGATCGCGCCAGCGCACTGGTCAAGACCGATATCCGCAAGCTGAAGAACGCCCCCAACATCACGCTGGAACCGGAAGGGGACGGCGTGCGGGTGCGCGGCTGGGGCAAGTCCGGCCACGCCGCTATGCCGGAGGGCACGGTGAACGCCATCGGTCTGGTGGTGGATTATCTGCTGGATAACGGCCTGTGCAACGATGCCGAGCGCGCTTATCTGGAAGCACTGCGCAAACTGCACAGCTCCACCGCAGGCACCGGCCTTGGCATCGACTGCGCCGACGGCCCCTTCGGCCCGCTGACCATCATCGGCGGCCGCATCTATATGGAGGACGGCAAGCTGGTGCAGACCATCGACAGCCGCTTCCCCACCTGCACCAACAGTGAAAAGCTGACCGCACAAATCACCGCTGCGCTGGGCGAGGGCGCAAAGCTGGAGGATGTGGATGCTGCCGAGCCGTTCTACATCGAGGCCGACAGCCCCGCCATCCGCGCCTGCATCGACACCTACAACGAGGTGACCGGCGAGAATGCCACCCCCTTCACCATGGGCGGCGGCACCTATGCCCGCCACTTCCCCTATGCCGTCAGCTTCGGCCCGGAGCATGAGGATGTGAAGCTGCCGGAGTTCGGCGGCCCGATGCACGGTGCCAACGAGGCTGCCCCCATCGACAAGCTGCTGGAGGCTGTCAAGATCTACATTCTGGCGCTGCTGCGGCTGGAAGAGATCGACTTCTGAGGTACAGCATGAACGTGCTTGTCATTGACGGGCAGGGCGGGGGACTGGGCCGCCAGCTGGTGGCTGCCCTCAGCTCCCAGTGCCCGGACGTCCGGCTTGTGGCCGTGGGCACCAACAGTGTCGCCGCGCAGGCCATGCACAAGGCCGGGGCGCAGCGCGCCGCCACCGGTGAGAATGCCGTGGTGGTGAACTGCCGCAGCGCGGATATCATCGTGGGGCCCATCGGCATCGTCATTGCAGATGCGCTGCTGGGAGAGATCACCCCTGCCATGGCCACGGCAGTGTGCCAGAGCAGCGCCACCCGGGTGCTGATCCCGGTGAACCACTGTGAAAACTATATCGTCGGCGTGCCCGACCAGCCCATCGGCAGCCTTGTAGCTGCCGCCGTGCAGAAGGTGAAAGCCCTCTGCGCCGGGAAAGGCTGCTGAAATTTTTTACAAACAAACAGGCGGCTGTACAAAATGCTGTACAGCCGCCTGTTTAGTTTATTCAGCGCATATTACTGGTGCGGTGCTCCATCAGATAGGTAGCCTGCAGGTCTGCGATGTGCAGTTTGACCGCCAGCGGGTACTTGTCGTAAGCTTCTGAGATGGCAAAACAGCCGCCCCGGGCCGCATCGTCAAAGCCGCCCATGTGCCAGCGGATGGCAACCGCTTCCTCCACCTTCAGCTTCATGAACCGCTCGATGAGAAACACGCTCTTTTCGCCGTGGCCGTAGGGGAACAGATCCTCTACACTGTAAAAGGGCGCTTTTTCCCACTGTCCGGTGGCTTCGTTCTTTACGTTGCGGGTGCCCAGCTTGTAGTAGTTGGCCTTGCACAAATCGTGCAGCAGGGCACAGATGGCGTAGCTCTCCTCGCTTTCGCCCTCGGTGAAAAAGCTGTCGTGCAGCGCATGGTAGACGTTCAGGCTGTGCATACACAGCCCGCCTTCACAGGCTCCGTGGAAGCGGGTGGACGCCGGTGCGGTGAAAAAATCCGTCTTTTTGTCCAGCCAGTCCAGCAGCTTTTCGCTGCCCGGGCGGGTGACGTGCTGCTGCCAGATGTCCAGAAACTCTGCGCGGTCGCCCCCGCTCACAGCTCCATGTCCTCCAGAATGCCCTTGAGGATGGCCAACTCGTCATGGCTCAGGGAAATGCCCTTGCCCATGCGGGTGCCATCCGGGGACCAGTCGCGGATGTCGTACTTGGGCTCGCCGTCGTTCCAGCTGATAAGGTTCAGCTGACGCTCCCAGCCGCGGGGACGCTGGCTCAGCACGGCTACACGCTGGACAACTTCGTATTTGATCTCTGCCATATTGCAAAACCTGCCTTTATGTTTGTATGCTACCATAATAAGGGAAGTGCGGCGAGATTTCAACAGGTAAACTGAAATATTTTAAAAAATTTTTGTTACGCTCAGCCGTAAGGGGCGTCCTCGCGCCATTCCACCAGCTCTAAAACGGCGGCCGTATCCTCGTCCGGGGCGGGGTGGCGGCTGTGCAGCTTTTGCTTTGTGCTGAATAGCCCGGGCGCGTAGTGTGCCATCACGCTGGTCTGCACGTCCCCGGCCAGAAAGGCGGCGGCATTCTTCTGGCGGCAGGCCATGGGGGTGCCGTCAGTCATGGGGACACCGGGCTTTTCGGGCTGCGGCAGCTCCGGCGGGGGCAGCTGGGTGCCGGGCGTGTCCGGCGCAGCCGGGGGCTGCAGTGGCATACTGCCCAGCGGCGGGGCATTGCGGGTGCTGCTTGCCTGCGGGGCGGCAGCGGTGCCGGGCTGGTTTTCCAGTTCGTGGCGGATGAAGGGTTCCAGAGAATTCATCAAAATTCACCTCCGCCCCTAGTGTGCCCCGCCAGAAGCGTTTTACACCCGCAGCTCTACGGTGGAGCCGCCGGTGCGGGCCTTGTGCACCACCACCTGCCGGTCGATGCGGTCCTTGAGCGCCCCCACATGGGAGATGATGCCCACCAGACGGTCGCCCTCGGTCAGGCCGGAGAGCACCCGGATGGCCAGTTCCAGCGATTCCTCGTCCAGCGAGCCGAATCCCTCGTCTAAGAACAAGGTGTCCAGCCGGATGCCCCCGGCGCTGCTCTGTACCTCGTCCGAAAGGCCAAGCGCCAGCGCCAGCGAAGCCTTGAAGCTCTCGCCGCCGGAAAGGGTCTTTACACTGCGGCGGGTGCCGTTGTAGTGGTCGATGACGCCAAGGTCCAGCCCGGACTGGCTGCGCTGGTTCTCTGCACCGATGCGCTCCAGCTCGTACTGCCCGGCGGTCATCTGCATCAGGCGGGTGTTGGCGTAGCGCAGAATGCGGTCCAGATAGTTCATCTGGATGTAGGCTTCCAGTTTGATCTTCTGCTTGCTGGTCAAAGTGCCGCCCGCCGTAGCAGCCAGCGCGCTGACCCATTGCCATCGGCTTTCCAGCGCCTGCCGCGCTTCGGCGGCAGCGCGGTACTGGGCCGCCGTTTTGCGGTTGGGCAGCAGTTGTGCCGAAAGCTGTTTTTCCCGGCTGCGCAGGGTCTCCCGCGCGGCGGTCAGTTCGGTCTGCTGTGCGGTAAGATCCTCGGCGCTGCGAGCGGGCAGTTCCTTTTGAGCAGCGGTCTGTTGTGCGGTCAGCGCCTCTACGGCGGCTTCGGCGGCGGCAACGGTCTGTTCGGCCTGTTTCAGCTTGCGCTGCGCCGTGTCCATACCGGTGCGCAGGGTGCGGCGGTCGGCTTCCAGCTTGTCCAGTGTCGCCTGTGCGTCCGCGCGCCGGGGATAGGGCAGGGCGGCGCGCCGCTCTGCGATTTGACCCTCCAGCGCGTCAGCACTTGCATTCTGGGCGGCAGCGCTGCGGTCAGCCTCGGCAGCGGCCTGCTCCAGCGCCGGACGCTGGCGGATCTTTTCCTGCCGGTCGTTTTCCAACTGTGCCTTGCGGCGGCAGTCGGCCTCGGCCTGTCGGCACCGGGCGGCACAGTCTGCCTGTGCCGTTTGCAAAGCGGCATTCTCTTCAGCCAGTACGTTGGTCATCAGGGCAAAGGTGAGGGGTACTGTGCCCTCCGACGTGGTAAAGCGCTCCGGCAGCAGGGTCTCGGCGTCCCGCCGGAGAGAAGTTTTCGCCTCGTTGACAGCGGCAAGGGCGCTCTGGGCGGCAGCGCTGGCGTTCTGCGCCTGCCGGTCAGCTTCCGCAGCGGCCTGCCGTGCGGCTTCCACCTGTGCCTGCGTGGGCGCAGTATGGGGCAGCAGGGCGCGGGCGGGGTGATGGGTACTGCCGCACACCGGGCAGGGTGCGCCCTCGACAAGGCTCTCGGCCAGCAGCCCGGCCTGTGCGTCCAAGAATGCCCGTTCCAGCGCGTCCCGCCGGGCGCGGGCTTCGTCCTGTGCGGCGGCAGCGGCGCGGTAATTCTCCTGCGCCTTGTGTGCGGCCTTGGCCTGTCGCTGGCAGTCCGCAAGCCGCTGTTCCAGCTTTACCAGCGCTTCGCCGCGCTGTGTCAACTGGGCGCTGCGGTTTTGCAGCGCCAACAGCCGGGTGTCCGCGTCTGCCAGCGCGGCAAGTTCGGCTTCGGCGGCGGCAAGGGCGGCGTTCAGGCTGTCCAGCTGGGTGCGGCGCTTGTGCGCCTGCGCCGCCGCCAGCCGGGCGGCGTCCCGCGCTTCGGTCTGCTGGCGGCAGAGGGTGTCCAGCGCATCATAGGCCGCAAGGGCGCTCTGCGCCTGCGTTACCTGCGCGGTCAGGGCATCCAGCTGCGCAGCGTCCCCGGCGTGGCGGTCGGCTTCGGCGCGGGCGGCGTCCAATGCGGGTTTTGCGGCGGCGAGCTCTGCCTGCCGGGCAGCCAGCTGCTGCGCCAGCCGCTGCGCCTGTGCGGCGGCACCCAGCTGCTGCTGCACCGTGTTCAGCTGGGCTTCGGTGGCTTGCAGGGCGGTGCCGGCTTCTTCCAGCGCTGCCGCCTGCCGGGCAGTCAGGGTGTCCAGCAAGGAAAGCGCCGTTTCCGGTACAGTCTGGGCGCACAGGGTGCGCAGCGCCTCGGCATCCGGGTCCTCCGGGCTGAATTGCAGCCCGCCCAGCAGGCTGTCCAGTTTGGCATTCTGAGCGGTACGCTGCTGGTTCAGCGCGGATGCTTCGGCCTGTAAGCGCTCTTGCAGTTGGGCGTAGCGCTGGGTGCGGAACAGCTTGCGGAAGATGCGGCTGCGCTCCTCGGTGGAGGCGTTGAGCAGCTTTGTGAACTGTCCTTGCGCGATGAGCACGATCTGAGAAAACTGGTTGTAGTCCAGCCCGATGATCTCCTGCACGGCGGCGGTCACGTCCTTGGCTTTGGTCACCGGCGGGCGGTCGTCCGGGTAGGTCAGGGTGGCATCTGCCTTTTCGGTGGTCATGCCCTCGCCCCGGGCTTTGGGGCGCTGATACTCCGGGTTGCGGCGTACCGTGTAGCGCACGCCGTGCACCTCAAATTCCAGCTCTACAAAGGTGGGGGTCTTGTCGTCTGCGTACTTGCAGCGCAGCATGGAGCCCTCCCGGATGCCGCTGCTGGAATGATCGTACAGCGCATAGGTGATGGCGTCAAAAATGGTAGTCTTGCCCGCACCGGTGTCGCCGGTAATGAGGTACAGCCCGCCTTTGCCCAGCTTTTCAAGGTCAAGGGTGATCTCGGCGGCATAGGGGCCAAAGGCTGAAAGGGTCAGTCGCAGCGGTCTCATACAGTGTCGCCCTCCTTCCAGATCTCCTCGATCAGTGCTTGACAGAACGCCGTCTGCTCGGCGGTCAGGGGCTGGTTATTTTGCAGCTGGTAAAAGGCAGCCAGATGCTCCAGCGGGGAGATGCTCTCGGTGCGCTCCGGGGCGCAGATCTCCTGCTGCTGGCGGGTGCGCTGGTTGTCGTAGTCCAGCTGCATCAGGTTGGGGTAGATGACCCGCAGCCGCGCCAGCGCATCCGGCACGTCCTGCTCGTCGGTCAGGGTGATGTACAGATAGTCGTCCACGGCGGTGCCCTCGTAGCAGCGGCGGTCGGTCAGTTCCATGTAGCTGCCCCGCAGCCCGCGCAGCTCGTGCCGGGGGGTCAGGGGCGCGGTGGTGATGTGCACCTCGCCCTTTGCACCCAGCTCCACAAAGGTAGCGCTTTTGCGCTGCCCCGCCTCCGAGAAGGAGTACTTCAGCGGTGTGCCGCAGTAGCGCAAGGTCTCCCGCCCCACCTTCTGCGGACTGTGCAGATGCCCCAGCGCCACATAGTCAAAGGCATCGAACAGGGCGGCGTCCACGCTGTCCACCCCGCCTACCGAGGGCTCCTCGCTCTCGCAGGCGGCAGCACCCGCCACGAACTGGTGCGCCACCAGCACGCTGCGGTGGCAGGGGTCCGGGGTGCAGTGCCGCAGCACGCAGGCAAGGGCGTCGTTGTAGCTCTCAATGGGCTCGTCCGGCCAGACATGCCGCACGGAAGCGGGCTTCAGAAAGGGCAGTAAGTACACATCCACCGGGCCATGCTCGTCCGCAAGGCAGATGGGCTGCGGCGCACCGGAGAACACCGGGCTGACGTATACCCGGCTGGTTTCCAGCAGAGCCGCGCCGAAGGCCACACGGTCGGCGGAATCGTGGTTGCCACTGATGGCAAACACCGGCAGGCCCCGGGCTGCCAGCTGGGTAAGGAACCAGTCCAGCAGGCGCACAGCCTCGGCCGGGGGCACCGGTTTGTCGTACAGGTCGCCTGCCAGCAGTACCCCGTCCACAGGGTGGGCATCCAGCAGGGCAAGGATCTGCTCCAGGATGTATTTCTGGTCCTCCAGCATGGAAAACTCGCACACCCGCTTGCCCAGATGCAGGTCGGAAAGATGCGCAAAACGCAAAAGCGAACACCGCCTTTCAAAAAACTGTTGCTCTTATTATATAGCAGGGCGGGCACTGGCCGCAACCCTCTCAGTCACGGCCTCTCCCCGTGAAAAAGGGCTTCCGGAAAATCCGCAGATTTTCCGAAAGCCCAGAATAAAAACTATTTTTTCCTCTGAATTTGCCCAGAGCAAAGCGGAGGGCATTTCCAATCGTTCTCTTACCGGTCAGAACAGCTTTTCCCAGGTGGCCTGACCGACGCTGCCGTCGGCGGCAAGGCCGTTGCGGCGCTGGAACCGCTGCACGGCGGCTGCGGTGGCGGCTCCGTACCGGCCGTCTGCGTTCAGACGCTCACCCAGAGAGTTGAGCTTCTGCTGCACCAGCCGCACCGTCCCGCCGGATGCGCCGCTGCGCAGCACGATGCCGGGGTAGGGCACGTTCAGGCCGTGCTTGGCGGTGTACCGGGTGTAGAGCACGTTCCAGGTGTTGGCACCCACCTTGCCGTCCACGTTCATTTTGTTTTTCAGCTGGAACTCCTTTACGGCGTTCTCGGTGAAAAGACCGAACCTTCCGTCCGCCTTCAGGGGGTCATACCAGGTGCAGGCATCACGGACACCGTTGAGCCAGGTCTGCACCAGGGCTACATCCGGGCCGGAGGAGCCCCGATGGAGCAGGGAATAATAAGCAGGGATCGCCATAATGATCACACGCTCCTTTCCCTCCATGCTATGCGGCAGGGGAGGGCAGCGTCACCCGGCCAGCACCCGGGTGGTGCGGGAAGCAGTGTGCCGGTTCCACCAGTCCACGAAGCGCAGGCGCAGGATGTAGTCCCCGCACACCAGATCGTTTTCTTCCGGCAGGGCATAGCCGCCGCAGGCGGCACGGCACAGCCCGGGGTACAGCACGCACCACCAGTTCTGCCCGCTGCCGGAGCCGATGGTGATGCGCACCGCATCGTACCGCCCGGCGGGCAGGCAGCCGCCCGTATACTGCCGGGCCGGGAAGTACATGTTGACCAGCTGCACCTGCACCGGGGCATTCACCCCGCACCGGGCCAGCGCGTGCCGGGCGGCGAGCTGCAAAGTGAACAGGTTCCGGGCCGCCCAGCCGCGGGCGTCGGTCTGGTTCCCGGCTGGACAGGCAGCGTCCAGACAGGCCAGCACGGCGTCCCGCACCCGGAGCTTGGCGCTCTGGTCGACCACGGAATCGCTGGCAGCGCGGATGTGCAGCCGCAGGGTATCGGCACATACCGCATCGCCGGTGTGCAGTTGGGTGCGGCTCCAGGCCGCCGCCTGCCACAGGCTGCACAGCAAAAGTCCGAGCGCAAGGCAGATGCACAGGTGCTGCATCTGCCGCCGGGAAAGCATCTTACCCATAAAAAAAAACAGACCCTTCTTCTGGAAATGATATCCAAAGGATGGGCCTGTTGAAGCTGTTTTATACGGGTTTTCCTTAGTTCTTCAGCGACTGCATGGGAGCCGGCAGGCGGCCGCCGCGGTTGATGAACACCGAGGGGTCGTGACTGTTGACCGGCATGATGGGGCCGTAGCCCAGCAGGCCGCCGAAGTCCAGCACCTCACCGGCTTTGCGGCCGATGGCGGGGATCACGCGCACAGCGGTGGTCTTGCTGTTCACCATGCCGATGGCGGCTTCGTCGGCGATCAGGGCACTGATCACGGCGGGGGTGGTGTCGCCGGGGATGATGACCATGTCGATGCCCACCGAGCAGACGGCGG
>OGIE01003298.1_pt1 | contig 17716 bp, 19 predicted proteins | sample 1571581 | NCBI WGS metagenome assembly OGIE01 (sample SAMEA2582021, study PRJEB24529) | metagenome | biome: Human gut stool | place: China | collected 2011
ACCCCGTCGATGAGGCAAGAAGAAGTTAATGCTGCGCTGGGATCGGTGACGATACCTCACTGCCGGATTGCTCGTGTACGCACACGAGCGGCTGCGCCGACAGCTCCTTGCGGTACGCGCCTTCGCTGCCGCGCGGGTAACGGATAGCGACCGGTCCGGTCTCCCTGTAAATCGCACGGGACAGCATGACTCGGAGTTCCGCAAAGTCGGACGGACAGAAAATCTTCACACCCGGGATAGACCGCAGGAACGCGATATCCAGCACACCGTTATGCGTTGCGCCGTCCGCGCCGACAATGCCCGCGCGGTCCACGCACAGAACAACGTGCAGACCTTCGATTGCAATATCGTGAACGATCTGGTCATAGGCACGCTGCAGGAAGGTCGAGTAAATGGCCGCTACCGGCACCAGTCCCTGTGCCGCCATACCGGCCGCCATACCGATGGCGTGCTCCTCGGCGATGCCTACATCGAAAAAGCGTTCCGGGAATTTCTCGGCAAAGCGGGTCAGGCCCGTGCCGGACGGCATAGCTGCCGTGATCGCACAAATGCGGTTGTCCTTCTCAGCGAGTGCGCAAAGCTCCTTGCCGAAGAACGCAGAAAAATCCTCCTTCTTCGCGGCAAGCGGTGCGCCTGTTACGCGGTCAAACTTGGAAACGCCGTGGTATTTCTCCGGATACTGCTCACTCGGGGCATAGCCTCTGCCCTTCTGTGTCATAACATGCAGCAGAACCGGTTTTTTCATTTTTTTCGCCAGTGCCAGGAACTCGCACACGCTTTTGAGGTCGTGTCCGTCCACCGGACCGAGATAGGTAAAGCCCATCTGCTCGAACAGCGAGGTCGGCAGGACAGCCCGCTTGATCTTCGCCTTGAAGCGCGAAACCGCGCGCGTGATCGTTCCGCCGCCCGGAATGCGGCTGAGTCGCTCCTTGATGCGGGTTTTTGCACGCAGATATTGCGGGCTGACACGCAGGCGAGACAAATGACGGCTAAGTCCGCCGACATTCTTGGCGATCGACATATTGTTGTCGTTGAGCACCACGAGCAACGGCTCCCGCGAGGTGCCGGCGCTGCTCAGCGCCTCATATGCCATGCCGCCGGTCAGTGCACCGTCGCCGATGACCGCGACAACGTGGTACTTCTGGTTTTTAAGCGTGCGTGCATGCGCCATGCCGAGCGCCACCGAAACCGAATCCGAGGCATGTCCCGTGATGCACGGGTCAGTGATGCTCTCCTCCGGCTTCATAAAACCGCACAGACTGCCGCAGCGTGTCAAAGCGGTCGCGCCGACCGGTCAGGATCTTGTGGACATAGCACTGATGACCTACATCGTAGATGATGCGGTCGCGCGAGGAGTCGAACTCGCGCTCGAGTGCAACAGCCAGCTCTACAATGCCCAGATTGGACGCCAGATGACCGCCGGTCTGCGACACCGAGTCCACAATGAACTCGCGCAGCGCAGCGCACAGCACGCCGAGTGTGTCGTACGACAGTCCGCGCAAATCGGCAGGACTGCTTATATTGTCTAAAATTCCGTATCGTTTTTGCTTCATCAATATCCCCACCTTTGGAAAGGCAGTTTATCTGTATTTATATCGTTACTTTCGGTTATCCAGCTTGAGCGGCAGAACGGACAGCACGCGTCCGCAGAGCGCCAGCACCTTGCTGCTGCACATTACCGCGATGCCCTTGCCGGCTGCCTTGCCGCCGATGGTCAGTGCCGAAACCAGACCGGTAATCAGCAGAGATACCACAACCTTGAGTCCCGCACTCACGCCCGAGGTGATATGTGCAACAATGAGTGCTCCGGTCGCACCGGAGATAATGCCGCAGATATCGCCCACCACATCGTTGCAGATGCTGGAAACCTTCTCTGCGTTTCGCACCATCCAGACCGCTTCGCGCGCGCCGCGCACACGGTGGGCCGCCATCGAGTGAAACTCCTTCTCGGTCGCCGAGGTTGACGCTACGCCGATCATGTCAAACACAATGCCGAGCGCAATGAAGAGCAGCAGCACCGCAAAGGACAGAATCGTACCCGCACTGGCCAGCGCTTCGTTTGAAATGTAGGACATGACCACGCTCAGCGCAAAACTGATGACGGTGATCAAGCCGACCCATGCGGTATTAACAGCCTTGGGCTTTTGCGGCGGTTTTTTCTTTTGTTTGTCGGTCGTATCCACTGAAGATAACTCCTTCACCGATTTTTGCCCCGGATTTATTCCATAATAGCAGAAAATTGCGGCAAACCGCAAATTCCGCCGCCGGAGCGTCTATATGAGCCGCTTTCGCGGTTTCTTTATTAAGGTAAGTGACGGCAGACCGAGTAAATCTTGCGGCTTGAGGTTCGGTTGGTTTTCCCCGCGGACTGCCTCGCGTCGCCGTCAAGGGGGTTTCCCATTAAAGTCCGTGCCGAGATGTTACCACGTTCGGGACCGAATTGCCACTGAGTCCGCACTGCAATCCACGGTCTGCCTCGTTAGAATAGCCTAGGTGATTTCCACTACAGTCAAAACGATTCTTAGCCTCTTTTGCAGACATGGTTTCAAAAGTCAATTCCCGCGGCATTCCTGGCCGGGAAACCGCAGGCGGATACCTTATTCACCATGGCCACTCAAGGCAGGCTACACTGCACACAGCACTTTGGTCCTTACGTCGGTGATCAATCCTTTGTAACTTCCGCTGCACCGCATTGCAGGTTTCATCCCGTGCCGTTGGACGTCCATCAATCTCTTGTGAAATGCTATAGGCATCCGACAGTCACGGGTCTCCACGGCGAGAGGGTCGGTACTTCATGCCATTGAAGCGCGCCCTCAAGCCTTAACCTCCAGCATCCACCCCAAACTGGGCGTAAGAAGCAAACACCAGAGACTTCATCGATATGCCCGTCTACGGATTTTTAGGCCCGTCTTGGGAATCGCATGAACTGACTAGGATACTACGTCACTTATCTGTTATATTAACACAGAACGCATAAATATTCAAGAAATGTGTGTAAATTTTATGTGAATCCTAAAATGCAATAATTAACTTACCGCAAAGGAGTAGTCCTCGAGGTAAGTTTTTTTATTACGAAAAATCCGAATGGAGGTGCAAAAATGTCCGAAGTAAAAAGAGCAATTACCGATGCAATGCGTCAGCGTATTTACGAGATGTGGATTTCCGGATATAAGGTAGCGAACATCGCAGCGGACATCGGTGTTAATGCTCACACAGTAAAGAGTGAGTTGGAGCGCGGCTACACCGGTGACATTTACATCGGTGGACGCAAGGTTTATGACCCTGATCGTGCATCCGCAATTGCAAAGATGGTAAAGGCAGGACGTCCTCCCGTGCGCATCGTGCCGCCCGTTGTATTAGGTAAGGAGCCGCGCCATGACTGATACTGGTATCATCCGTAAACTTGATGCACTGGGACGTATTGTTTTTCCTAAAGAGCTGCGCGACACTTTCGGCTGGGAAACCGGCACAAAAATGCAGATTTACACTGAGGGGCAGAAAGTCATTATCACAAAATATGAGCCATCTTGCATTTTCTGCGGTGAGCCTACCGAGAAGCACATTAAGGAGTATCGTATTTGCCCCAGTTGCGCAGCTAAGTGCGTAAGCAAGTTGCAAGCCATCGCTGAGCAGGCCGATTAAGGAGAGAAACTTATGCCGTATCGTTTACACGCTACAAAGCGCAGCCTGTACAAGCTGGCCGCAGAAAAGATCGCAAACCTGCCGTGGTGCGAGCTGCCCAAGATGAGCGATGTTCTGTTTGAGCATATCAGGACGTCTTATTGGCTCCGCTGGCCGTATCACGAGGTTTACTTTACGACCCTCATTCCCGGCACACCGCTGCTGACCGTCACGCAGTACGATTACGCTCCGTCTGACGATACCAAGCATCAGCGTAATCGCAGGGTATTTAGATTTACAATAGCCGAGCTGACTGAACGCGGCATAGCGAAAGAAATTTCATCGTGCAAAACTGAATGTGTTCCAATGGAACACGCAGACTGACAGGAGGACGATTGATGCCTTATCAACTTTCCGATAGCTTATCCATTCGTGCCCGGAATCTGGCTTTTTACGAATTGGTAGCCGAAAAACTCAAAGAGCAGCGAATTTGTTCGCTTCCGCCCTTTAACCAGACCTTTTTCTCCAGAGAGTATGATATTCTCTGGATGAAATGGCCTAATGGCGTGTCTATACATTTAAGCATCTTCAAGGGTCAGCCGTTTTGTTGCCTTGAAATGAGCGTACCGAACGGTATCCCATACCGCAAAGAAATTCCCGTCACCTTTGACGAACTGCTCGACCGTCGTTTGGTCGAAACACACTAAACTAATTTTTCTTTTAATCAGGAACAGCAGCGTGGAAACTGCTGAAACCATGTGTTCCATTGGAACACACGACAACAAAGGGGATAATTATATGAAAACCGTATCTATCATCAACCTCAAAGGCGGCGTTGCTAAGACGCTGACCACCGTCAGCATGGCCTACGCGCTGTCGCAGCAGTACAATGCGCGTGTGCTGGTCGTGGATAACGATAAGCAGGGCAACTGCTCCAAGACTTTCGGCGTACACAGCTATGACCGACAGAGCATTGCCGATCTGATGCTTGACCGCGATGCCGATTTGGCAGAGGTTATTCAGCACACCAAGTACGACCGCATTGATGTTATTCCGGCGAATATGACATTGCTCACCGCAAATATGCAGGTGATGATGGACAGCTCTCGTCCGCAGCAGACACGCCTGCGCACTGCGCTCCGCAAGGTTGCAGACCTGTACGACTACTGTCTGATCGACAACGCGCCGGACATCAACATTTCGACGGTAAACGCTCTTGTTGCATCTGATGAAGCTGTTATTCCGGTCAAGATCGACAGCTACGCCTTTGACGGCCTGATCGAGCTGAAGAACCAGATTGAGATCACCCGCGAGGAACTTAATCCGGGACTGCGGCTTGCCGATTGCCTTATCACCTGCTTCCAGCGTCAGGCCGGAGAGCAGACCGGCGAGGACTGGTTGCGTGAAAATCTGGATTGTCCCGTCTACAAGACGCATATCCGGTACAGCGGCAAGGTAGTTGGCAGCAGCTTTGAGTGCAAGCCGATTATCGAATACAGCAAGACCAGCGCCGCCGCGCGTGATTACCTCGATTTTGTCAGCGAGTTTCTGACCGCAGAGAAAAGAGGTTGAGTGATATGGGATTTTCTATTACCGATATGCTGAACAAGAATACCTCACTGGCAGCTGCACCTGTTAAAGCACATACAATCAAGCCCATTAAATACGACAATCTCGTCCCCAGCGAGGACAATTTCTACTCGATGCGGGAGATTGAAGAATTGAAAACTGCTATCGAGCTTGCAGGCCGCGTGCTGGACAATCTTATTGTTACGCCACTGGAAGATGGAAAATACAAAATTCTGTCCGGTCATCGCCGCCACAGAGCGGTCGGTATGCTGATTGCCGAGGGCAAGACCGAGTATGAGTTCCTGCCTTGCTCGGTCGAACAGATTGAGGATACCGACCGTAGCGTGCGCGAACAGGTATTGCTTATTGCCGCCAACTCCCAGCGCGAGAAAACCGCATGGGACAAGCTGGAGGAAGTCCGCCAGATGCGCAACTTGCAACGACAGGCAAAGGCAGAGCGAGGTCTGAACGGTCGTGTACGCGATCTGGTCGCACGCAGTCTTAACATTAGTTCCAGCCGTGTGGCGAAGTATGACAGCATACTGAATAACCTTATTTCTCCTTTAATGGAAGAAATCAAGGCCGACCATCTGCCTATTTCCACCGCCTACGAGTTGAGCAAGCTGGATGCAGAACACCAGCAGGCCGCATTTACCGGCTTTACTCAAACGGGCAAACTGCCGACCGGCGATGATGTGTTCCAGTCGAACACGCCTGACACCACCGCACAACCGGAAGTATCTGCTCCGCAGTCGGAGAGCACACCGGCAACGCCGCAGACGGACAATGTGTTCCCATCGAACACGCTGCCTGGTGATGCAGCACGACTTGTCCAGCAGCTTACCTGTCTGCCGGATAACAAGCTGCCACGCCTTGCAAAACTGCTCGGCACCAGCGTTTCCCAACTCGCCAGTGACATTGATGATCTGACCGGTAAAATTTAAGGAGGTTGGCGATGCCTTTCTCAACATATACCAAAGCCGAATTACACCAGTTAGTTGCCGATGCAGGCCATCCGGTCGTAATTAAGACTGCTTTTATCATTAACGGTAAAATCGACTTAGAAAGCGATTTTGAGTGGGTGATGTATGACGGAAACTATATTTACGCGCAGTCCATGAAAGACGATTTGAGTAATTATGACATAGTATGGACTGCTTTCCGCGAACAGCAGCCTGCGCCCGAACTAAACGCTGCAAGCGAAACATCCGCTTTGACCCTTAAAGAGTTAAACCAGTTAGTTGCTGATGCAGGACAACCGATTATCGTATGGGTTGTTCTGCCCGGTAATGAAAGCGAGCCGACAGAAGAAAGCTGGGGAATGTACAACGGAGATTTTTTGTGTACGCCAGATTACACAGACGGTTATGATATTACTAATTTCAGCACGGAATGGATTGCGTACCGCAAACCGCCATTACAAAATTGAGGGAAATTGTCTTGGTTATAATTATTAGCGGTATCGGTAGCAGAAGTGCTTATCCCATTATCACAGTTATTCCAAAATAATTTACGCCACAAGCCTTGCTCGTGGTCATGCGCCGGGAGCGCAGGAAACGATCTATCCCCTTGTTGACTGCGTTTTCCAAGCCCGGCGTATGACCATGTGCAAGACTATAATACTATGAGGAGGACAACAACCTATGGAAGTACGAACCGATTTCCCTTCAAGTATGTACCACACGAAACTTCAGTGGGCGCAACTTGGCAAGGCTCTCAATGCTGATGCAGTAGGAATCGAAATGTGGGTCAATTCCTGCCAGATCAACAGCGCAATCTTTTACACTGTCGATGAGGTACACAACGGGACACAAACCGAATTGGATGAGGTATTGGAGCCGCTCCGCAAGAAAGCCGAAGCCTCTCGCGTTGCTCGTCTGCGCGAAAAAGAAGAACGCCTCATTGCACGCGAGAAGCGGATCAGCGACAGCGCCCAGCAGCGCGGTATAAAAAAGGTGCTCTCGCTGCTTGCCGCCGCAATGCCGCAGGCCGCAGTACCCGAAGCGCAGGCCATCGTAATCGACACCGAAACGACCGGTTTAACCGACAGCGATGAACTGCTGCAAATCAGCGTGATCGACGATGCCGGAACCGTTCTGTTCGACAGTCTGGTGCGCCCGTACTTTCATACGGAGTGGCCAGAAGCGCAGAAAGTTAATGGTATTACGCCGGAAATGGTCGCAGGTGCGCCATATCCACATGAGTTGTTACCGCAGCTTGTAGAGATTTTCTCCAAGATGTCTGTCTGCATCGGTTATAATACATCGTTCGACCTCGGTTTTCTTGACCGCATTGGCATACCGACCGAGCATCTAACCGTAATTGATGTCATGCAGATGTTTGTGGACTACCTCAACGCCAACGGCGGTACTCGCAGACGCGCTTCGCTCTCTACCTGTACAAAACATTTTGATTACCAGTGGGAGGGTGCAGCACACAACAGCCTTGCAGATGCCAAAGCCACTTTGTACTGCTACAACATGATGAAGATTATCAAGTAATATTGCTATGACTTATACTTATCACTTAAATTATCTTTGTATTCCTGATGGCGGCACGCCGTCCGAACTGGACTGCTGCGTAGAGCTACCGGTCAAGCTGCAAAACGCTAATGATATTGAGCAGCTTAAAGCAGCGTATTTTAAGCCTTAGAGCAATCTCAAAGGCAAGCCCATTAGATGATGTGGTTGCTGTTAAAAAGGATAAGTTGCAGCTTAAAGATGATAAGATTTCGGCTCTCCGGGAACAAATCAAAAAGTTAGAGGATGATAAAAAGAAACTTATTGAACAGTTAGTCGATTATGAAGAACTCAAAGCAGAAAATGAACGACTAAAGAAACAGTTAGTAAAACAAGCATAGAGGTACATTTATGAATGATGAACATAAAGAAAAGATTTATTACATTCAGCAACAGGCAGATGAGTTGAGTGCAGAAATATCAAAACTTATGAAAAAGGATGCTGACCTTTCGGAAAAGCATCTAAATGATTTGATTAAGTTAGGTGTTTTCATTTCGATGACCTGTCAAGAGTTGTTGGATGAAGAATAACTAAAAGGAAGGAGAACGTAGTGGACAGTATTTTGTGTAAAGAATGTAAGGAATGCTTATTTATCAATGCTTTACAACTTATAATACAGTCCTCTACTAAATATAAACTATGGAAGTAACAAAACGTCTATGGGGAAAAAATAGTGGGCGAACGTATAAACATTTCATTCAAAGTTTCGCCAAGGACGAAAACATTTCGCCTGAACAGGCTCATCAGATTGCGTATCAACTGGCCGAAGCACTTCCCGAATGGGCGGACTTTGAGGTGCTGATTGCTACACACACTGATACGGAATATTTGCACACACATTTTATTGTGAATAGTGTGAGTTACGTAGATGGACACAAACTCCAGCAAAGCAGAGATGAACTGCAAAATATGAAAGATCAGTCTGATCGCCTATATCATGAAATGATGGTAAATCAATGAAACTGTTTTACATGATCCTCGCGTCCCTCATCACTGTTTTAATGGCAAGCTATGCGCTCTGGTTGATCGCGCACGACGATATGCCGCTGCCGAAACGCTTAGTGCAGCTTTTCCCACCACTTTTTCTTTTAATCATGGTATTCTTACGGATTTTCTGGCTTTTCATCAGATAAGGAGGACGAAATGAGCAGTATTTCTATCAACAACTGCGTATTCATGGGCCGCTTAACAGGCGAACCAGAAATGCGCTACACGCGCAGCAATAAGCCGGTCACAACCTTTCGCATTGCTGTCAGCCGCCGTTCCAGCGCAGATGTTACCGACTTTATCCCCTGCGTGACTTATGGCGCGCAAGCAGAGTTTGTGTCACAGTGGTTTCAGAAAGGTACGCTGGCTATCGTAATCGGTCAGCTTACTTCTCATATGTGGGTGGACAAGAACACTGGCAAGACCCGTGTAGACTATGAAATCCAGTGTGACAATGTGCAGTTTGGCGAAACCAAAAAGCAGCGTATCGCGCGTGAGCAGGAACAGCCGCCGCAGACCGCAGAGCCGGAGGAAACACCAGTGCCGCAGGCCGCGCCGCAGAACGAGCAGGAACGCAGTGGATTGCAGATTGTGGCCGTAGATACCCTTACGGGCAATGTGCTTGCAAACGCCGTCTACGACCTGTATACGATGGACGGTGCAACGGTCAGCCTGCATAACGGCACCGATGCAGACGGCATTGCATCTATTGTCGGTCTGTCCGCAGGTGATTACATTATCACTGAGGTAACTGCGCCGACTGGCTTCCGCCCGGTTGCTCGTTCGGTCAATGTAAATCTGGAACCGGGCATCAATCACAGCATTACCTTCCCTCACAGTGCTGAACCCGCGCAGCAGCCGCAGCCGTCTATCCCAGTCTATAATGATATGCCGACAGGTTATGTCGATGATGATCGTGATGTTATGATCTAAAATGTGTGTTCTATCGGAACACAAAGGAGGTGCACGCCGGTGACGAAAAGCGATTTAGAACAGCTTACACTGCTGAACTCTGAAATCTCCCGCGACTTAGAGCGTCTGCAAGAGCTGTACGCACTTCTTACCGGCTGCACATCGTCCATCAGCGGTTTACCTCATATCGGTTTGCTGCGCGGCAGCGACCGCACAGACAAGTTTGTATCCATGATTGATGTGCTGGAGCAGCAGATCAAAGAGCGCGTCTTAGATAGTGCAGCGCTTTACATTCAAATCTGGTCATATATCAACACAATTCACGATCCCCTCGTGCGTCAAATCATAGCTTTGCGCTACATAGATGGCCTGCCCTGGCAGCAGGTTGCTAACAATATCGGCGGCGGTATTTCTGCCGATCATGCGCGTATTTTACTCAATCGCTACCTTGCAGCTAACGCAGGGTAGCAAGGAGGTTTCCCTTAATGTCCAACACCGGCTTTACCATCGGCTACAACTGCATACTGCGAGATAAGTCCCTGTCTTTGACGGCAAAGGGGCTTTATCTCGTTATTTCCAGCTATGTCGGTATGCCGGACTGGGCATTGACTAAGCGCGAGCTGGCAAAGGTCTGCGGCACTAACTACGCCATGGACAAGGCATGGTGTGAGCTGCTTACCGCCGGTTATCTCAAACATTATACTGCGCGCGCATCTTCCGGTGCGTTTATTCATCGTTATGAGCTGATGCAGGAGCCGTCTGCGGCTGCGCCGCACGCTTTTATTGCCGATGCAGACTTTGTAACCGGTGACTGCCGTATCATTCTGTCCGGCGAGAGCAAGCGTGATTTCACGCAAATTCCAAACTTGATCCTGCGCAGCAAGCGTATTCCGCTGGCTGTTAAGGGTCTTTTCGGCGTGGTCGCGCATCTTATCAATATCCCGGATTTTTCTCTTAACCCGGCTGGTGTACAGGCGTTTTGCATGGAGCACATTAAGCGCTTTTCCTCCATCTGGCGGCAGCTCAAGCTGGCTGGCCTGCTCAAACAGCATCGTTACCCGACCGGCGAGGAGAACAGCTTTGAATATCAGTACGAATTGCTCGACCAGCCGGATAGCGAAGCACCGTACCTCGTGAACCATCATGCGGACGGCTCGGTATCCAGCGAGCGCACGATCAGCGACTACATAGCGCAGGCCAGTGCAAAGATCAAGCGTCTGTTCGGCGCAGACGGCTCTCAGCCGCCGCGTAAGCGCCGCAAGAACGCCGTCCGTAAATCTTCCGGCTTAACAAAGAACGCGCCGCCTGTGCCGCATGAGGAGCGCATCAAAGATATTCGTGAACAGATTGACGCGGACACGCTGGAACTCCATTACGCGCAGGGAAATGTGGAAATGGCAGTCGAAGCGCTGGCTGAATTGAAATATGAGAAAAGCATCAAGATTAAAAGCAACGATATTCCGCTGGAAGATCGTCAAGCAGTTGTTGCGCGTGTGGCTCGTGTCCATATTTCTCATTTCCTTAGTGAAAAAGAGAATGTTCTCGCGCGCAGCACGCAAAATTCGGTCGCTTACTGCCGCACTGTGTTGTATGATTACCTGGTACAGCAGCAGGCAAAAGACGATGCACAGCCGCAACAGTCCGATATAATCCCTCTGTGGGAGGAAATCTGGCTTAAACAAAAAGAAGAAATCCGCAAGCGCCGCGCCGCTGAGGAAGCGAAACAATCTGAACAATCCGTCAGCGAACCAGTAAAGGCATAATCAGCCGTAACTCCAACATTCGGAGCTACGGCTATTGCCCTTGCTTTTTTCTTTTCTTAATCTGGATTTCCGGCTTTCTTACAAGCTGTTTCTTGCATCTCCGGTCGTTTTTCGACCGGATTTTTTGTTTTCTCTTACCATATACCTATTTTCATGGGGTGGGTATAAAAAAGGCACTTTGCAAATTGGTCACACTGCATAAAGGGTGCAATGCAAAATGGTGCAAAATAATTAGACTTCTTCCATTTATACTTTTCTTAATTATACTCTTCATTTCATACTCTGCTCTGAGTATGAGAAAAAAGAAGAAAAATAAATTTGTTCGTTTTGTTCGGTCGATCTGTGCTACACTATAAACTGGGCGAAAGCCTAAGACAAGTACACATATTAAGACGCTATTTTTAAGAGCATCGGTTTTTCCGACGCTCTTTTTTTGTACCCAAAATCCCTTGCCGCTGTGTAGGAGGTATCGAATTTACATATGTTAAGCAAAGAGGAATGGAACGCCAACAAGGATAGCACCAGCATTATTTATTGCTTTGAAGATGGCACGACCAAGGAAATCACAATGGCAGAATATCTGCACGCTCATCCGGAGCATAGCGCTGAAGATTTTCGTATTATCAAAGAGCTTTCGGATGAACTACTGTACCATGATTACCATTCGGACAATTATCATGGATACTGGAAAGCTGATAAAGATTTCAGCGGACTGGCTGCTCTGGTTCCATCTCCAGAACCGGGGCCGTTGGAAAGCCTGCTGCGAAAAGAACAGCTTCGCTTTGCTTTTCGTGTAGCTGCGCGCCTGCTGCACAGCGGCAAGCTGACAGCTGTACAGCGCCGCTGCTTTATTGCATATTTCATCAAGGGTAAAACCGTAGCCGAAATTGCGCATGACGAAAAAACCTACCGCATGACAATCTGGCGGCATATTCGCCGCTTAGAAGCTGCCCTGCGCGACGCCGTTTGATATGTGTTCCATTGGAACACTTTTTTTATTTTCTGAAATGAGGAGTGAACACTATGCCAAAATTCACACCGCAGCAGCTTGATGAGCTTTATCACCAGAAGCTTGCGGAATTTGCTGCATCCCCAGAGAAATGGACGAGCTTTCTCGACACAGCAGCACGACTGTACAAGTATGATTTCAAATCGCAGGTATTGATCTGGTCACAGCGACCGGATGCAACAGCCTGTGCCGAGCTGCCGCTTTGGAATGATCGTCTGCACCGCCGCGTCAATCGTGGCTCAAACGGCATCGGTATCGTTGATAATAGCAGCAATCAGCCGCGTATCAAGTATCTGTTCGATATTTCGGATACTTCGCCGCGTGACCAGTCTGTCGCACCGCCGTATATCTGGCAGATGCGGAACGATGCATACGATACAGTTCTGGACGGTATCTCTGCCGCATTGGGCGAGAATATGCAGACCGATTTTGATTTCCCTATTAACCTGTATCTGTCCGCCCAGTGCTTTGCAGATAAGAAAGCCAGTGAATACACTGACAACACCGATCTGATCCGTATTGCGGTCAAGTCAACTGCTTACTGTGTCTTGCGGCGCTGCGGCTTTGATCCGGCGCAGTATAGCTCGGACATCTCGACTGGGAACCTCTCGCCGGACGAGCTTGCGCTTGTTGGACAGATTACGCAGGAAGCGTCTGAAACGGCATTACGCTCAATTGAGCAGTCTATGAAGAACTTAGACGGTTGTAAACTTTTTCGATTTACAACGCGAAAGCGTATTGCAGAACAGCCTTCTATGTTGTATAATAAAGGTACCGAAAGAGTATCTGAACCGACAAAGGAAGGAGCTGTTATAGATGGCAAAACTGCCGAAGAAAGTATATTACCACGAGGGACCGGACGGCAAGATGCACCCCGATCTGGTAAAGCCGGAGTACGGCGAATGGGGCGCAGCGCGTCTGAGGTACATGAAGCAGTACCTGCCGGAGGAACTGATGGAGTTGCTTCGGAATTGCGAGTTAAACCACTATCTGAACAAGCTGGATCGCCGCGCGATGGACAAATTCGAGTTGCTCGTAGCGCAGAAAGCGAAACAGCACAGAGTAACGGAAGAACTGAAAGAACGCGACCCGATGCAGTGGATCGGTCTGATGGGCAACATTCAGCACGAAGTGACGCAGATAATCGAGGAAACCTTCATTTATTAAACAGCCAAACAGCAGCAGAGCCGGAAAAGCCTGCTGCTGTTTCTTTTGAGCAGATGTCCCTGACGGACACTCCCGATGTGTTCCAATCGAACACACAGCCTGCCGCCGAACCCGATGTGTTCCAATGGAACACGCCCGATGTTTCCGATGAGGTAATCAACCGCGTACTGACCGCAGGCAGCAACAGTACCCATAGCCGCGAGCGTATCGCGGCTTTTTTCATGCAGCCGAATATCAGCATGGCGGATGCTGCTGCATTCCTGCGGCGAGAATACCGCATAGGCGGCGCAGGCGTGCGCGTCCATAACATTGACCATTCCCTCTGGTTTGACAGCAACGGTCTGCGTATTGCACGCGGTCACGATACCCGCACGCCGCGTGCTGCTGTACTGACTTATGAAGATGCAGCTAATCGTATCTCCACGCTGCTGAAGAACGGTCAGTATGCGAGTGCAGCAGAGTTGACAGATGCAAAGCCTAACGAATATCGCGAGCTTGCATCGGAAATCTGGCACACCTATCACGATATGAGCGAAGAAGCGCGGGAGCAAGGCTTTTTTGCGCAGACAAAGGAATTTGCTAACGATGTTTTCCCTCCGGCTGTCGAGAAGCTGACCGCAGCGCTGAGTGATCCTGCACAGCGCGCTGTACTGACCGGTGAAATGGCGGACTACGCACGCGCTGTGCAGCAAAACAGCAATCTTTGCCGCTTTTGCTTCAATGTGCAGCGTTCCGAAGATGCGGCAGAACGCTTGCAGCGTACTGAGCACATGACAGCGCTCTATGCTGCCGCAGACGGTTTTGAACCGGCACGCGCTGCTTTTATCACGCAGGACGAAATCGACGAAATGCTGCGCAGCGGCAGCGGCATAGAGCGCGGCAAAAAGCGCATTTCTGAGTTTTATGCAGAAAATCATACGCAGAAAGAACGCATCGAATTTTTGAAAAACGAGTACGGCTGGGGCGGTCGTGCTTACGGCGGTTACAGCGAAAATCACGATGGCAAGGGTATTACATTCGAGCGCAGTATCGACAGAACTGTATACGATAGGATAACTCTGTCGTGGAGTCAGGTCGATCACCAGATTAGTACGCTCATCCGGCAGAACCGCTATCTGACACCGGAGGAACAGCGCCGGTATGCGCAGGAGCGAACAGATACCGTAACGATTTCCGAACCGGAAAATGTGTTCCAGTCGAACACACAGAACGAGCCGCCTGCCGCCGAGCCAGACGATTTTTCGGATATTGACCCAATCGCAATCCGCGAGGCGCTTGCTGAACGCGGCATTGTCAACGGCAAAGTGGTTGACCCGGAAAAGCTGAACCGTGACCCGTTCATTCAGCGTGTCATGGCGGATGTGGGACAAACGCCGCAAGCCGATGTGTTACAATCGAACACACAAAAGCAGCAAGCGCCGGTTGACACACTGAACGACTATAATTCCATTAAACTGAATGCGTCTTACGCAGACAGTATCGTACTGTTTCAAGTAGGCGATTTCTTTGAAATGTTTGGTGAGGATGCAAAACAGGCTGCGGCTCTGCTGGAACTGAACCTTACCACGCGCGAACTTCCCGGTACTGGTCGTGTAGAGATGTGCGGCATCCCGGCGCACAGCTTGGAGCGGTATGTGGAGAAGCTGCGCGACAAGCATGATGTAACGATTGCCGCCACCAAAGGTAACAGCACCGAGCGCCATGTCTATACTATGCGTTCCATCGACCATGAAGCAGAAGATGCTATAAACGCTTACGAAGCTGAATTCGGTGCAGACGGCTTGCGGGCATTCCGCGATACTTCTGCTGGAACACAGGCGAATGTGTTCCAATCGAACACGCGGAGTGCTGAGCCGACACAGCCTAAGCAGTTCATTGCCCATTTCTATGTTGCAGAGGATATTCAGAAACGCGGCGCTCTGGACATCAAGGAGTTTCATTCTCTTGAAGATGCTCTGAACGCTTACCATAAACTCCCGAACAACCAGAGAAAAGCGCTGGGAGCAATGAATACCGAAGCTCTTCCGGGCAGTCTGGATTTTGTGCAGTGCGTAGACGGCAAGGACACCATTATTCAGGATTATACTAAGGTGGCAGGCTGGCAGAACGCCGAAGTCCTTAACAGTATCGCCCAGATCGAACGATCTCTCAACACCAGAGAAGCTGTGTCTGTTCCTGCGGAGAATGTGTTCCAATCGAACACGCCGGAAGAACCGGACAGCGACCGCTATGAGATCTACCAGCTTACGGCTGATCCAGCCAATGCAAAACTGCTGTTTACTTCTTACGACGGGGTTCATGCGGACGGCATGACGATAAACCGCAGCAACTACGAGCTGAAATATTCCGCACCGCTCACCCCGGATACCACATTGGACAGCATTTATGATCAGTTCAATATCAACCGTCCTGCCGACTTCACCGGTCACAGCCTGTCGGTTTCGGATATTGTGGTGCTGCATCGAAATGGACAGGATACCGCGCACTATGTGGACAGCATCGGCTTTGCCGATGTACCGGAGTTCCTTACCGAACAGACGCAGGAAAATGTGTTCCAAAGGAACACGCCGCCGGAGCGCGATGTGTTCGAGGGCAATTCTCCGGCAGAACGCGCAGAACTTGCCGCGTCTGATCCAGACAATGATGTGTTCGATGGGAACACATTGACTGAAGCGGTACAGAGCGCCGAAGCGCATACTGCCGAGGACAGCGATCTCAAAACCGCAAAGCAGTTGATCAACGATTACTGTATCGAGGAATTTGATACAATGGCTGACTTCTCCGACCTTTCTGATGTTGGTCTGGCATACAGCACAACGGTGGACGATGAGCATGAAATACAGGTCAGCGCCGATCTGAACACTTATTGCATCAATTACGCCGTAGATGGTGAAACGGTTCACAGCGTTTCGTTCGATAGTCTGCATGAACTCAACGATCATTTTGCAAGCCTCTATTTCGACGCGATGATCTCCGATGCAGAATACCACTATTACGAGCTGCACCCGAATGAGAAAACGGAGAATGTGTTCCAGTCGAACACGCCAGCCGACAACTCTATCATGGTACGCTGTGAATGGAGTGAAAGCAGTGCGTTTGAGGACGGCAAACTGTATCCAATTGCAGAATTTGACCGCTTAATGAGAAAAGCGGATGAGGATTTTGTTTCCGGTCGGGAATCCATCGAGAAAAAGTATGGTTCGTTGGAAAATGCTTTCGATGCCGGATATGAAGAAGCATACCAGTATGCCGGTTACAATAAAACCAAATTTACGCTGTTGCTGCCGGATGGCAGAACATTCACCGAGCGTCAGGATATTGGTGACGGTGACGGCGGCCTGCTGGATTTCCTTAGTCAGTATCCGGCTTATAATGATATTATGCCGATGCTGCGTGAAGCAGCAGGAAGTATGCCGGAACCGGAGAATGTGTTCCATTGGAACACGCAGGACTACCATGCAGGCGATACCGTTTATCTGGATGGCAGGCCGTTCGAAATCACCGAGATTGGCAAACTCAATATACAGCTCCGCGACCCGGCGCAGCCTTATCCGATTTTCCGGTCGGAAAACCGAGAAAGCCTTGCGCGGCTGATGGCGCAGGACGAACGCAATGCGGCACCCGATGTGTTCCAATCGAACACGCAGGAAACTGCTCAAACGGATAGCGCACAGCCGGTATCCATTATGATCGACGGCAAGTGGACAGAGTTTCCCTCGGTGCAGGAGGCTGAAAAAGCCTCGCTTGAGGAATACCGCAATGCGCTGCGCCGCAATCCGCCTACTTTCCATATTACCGATGACAACCTCGGCAACGGTACGCTTGGAGAAAAATTTGACCGAAACCTTGCGGCTGTCCGCCTGCTGAAAAGTCTGGAAGCCGCAGACCGTCCTGCGACTGCCGAGGAACAGCAGGTGCTCTCTCAGTATGTCGGCTGGGGCGGCATGGCAAGCGCATTCAGTCCCAACAACCGCCGCTACGAGCAGCTGCGCAGTCTGCTCACTGAGGACGAATACAAGGCCGCACGCGCGTCGGTTCTGAACGCGCACTACACCTCGCCGGTCATTATCAAGGCAATGTATACTGCGCTCGGCCAGATGGGTTTTGAGGGCGGCAAGGTGCTGGAGCCGTCCATGGGTGTCGGCAACTTCTTCGGTATGCTACCGGA
>OGIE01003302.1_pt1 | contig 17707 bp, 14 predicted proteins | sample 1571581 | NCBI WGS metagenome assembly OGIE01 (sample SAMEA2582021, study PRJEB24529) | metagenome | biome: Human gut stool | place: China | collected 2011
ACCGGGGACACAAGGATTTTCAGTCCTTTGCTCTACCAACTGAGCTATGGTACCAGTGTTATTGTTTAACGGGTGCAAAAGTAAAGGAAATTTTTGAAATCACAAGCGTTTTATTAGAAAAAAATGAGGAAAATGGGAAAAAATGCCGTTTGGGAGGGTGAAGTATGTAGTATTTTGAGTTAAAATAAGAAGAAAACGGATGGAAATGAGGTAAAAGACAGGCTACAACTCCAGTACCGCTCCCGAACACGTACGGAGTACCACCGGAGGGTACGGTTGCGGAATGATTGTTGTCGTGATCGTGTATCCTAGAGAAGGCTTTATCTCTTCTCGTTTACTTTTCATCTGTGGGGAATAGAGAGGAAAACATGTATTATTCATAAAAAAAAATCATGTGATAACAGAAGCAAGGCATATTTTGCCATAGCTGTTTCGGGAAGATCAAGAATAAAGAAAAAATGCAGGATTATTTTTGATTATTAATAAATTACTTATATTTGTCGCGTTAGAAGATAAATAGTTGTTTATCGTTGAAACCAAAGATATACCTCTACGTACCCTTCTATATGTATTATTAATTTTAATTATTTTTATTGTGAATATTTTTGTTGCAAAGTTAAGCTCCACGACTACAAGTGAGGACTTACAAGCTCTTTTCTCAGAGCACGGTTCTGTTTCTTCAGCCAAAGTTATTATGGATAGAGAAACTGGTAACTCTAAATGTTTTGGTTTTGTTGAAATGGAAGATGAAACTGAAGGTTTCAACGCAATCAATGCTTTGAATGAATCTGATTTCCAAGGAAGGAAAATTGTTGTGAAAAAAGCAAGACCGAGAGAAGAAGGAGGCGACGATAGAGGTCATAGAGCCCCAAGAGAAAGAAGATTTTGATTCTGATCGTTAAGAATGAAGTAACTGAGAGCTTGAGTGGCTCTCAGTTTTTTTGTATGCTATTTGCCATATTTGGCTTTCAAGTAGGCGTATAGTACCTGGTGCATTAACTGGGCTTCTGCAAGTTCCTGGTCGGATAAATTGGGTGCGAGAGTGATGCCGTTACAAACGTCAGTTAGTTGTTCATCCCGGTCAATCCGTTCGCTGAAGTTTTGCTCCATGAAAAAGATGTCGGATAGTTGCATCCGTTCAAGGGATTCGAGGGCAAGGTTGCGAGCTTCCAGAAGATTGTTCTCCCTGAATTTTTTCAGGAAGACTTCAATCAAACTGTCCGTGAAATAATCGGCGAAATAGTGCATCAGGATAATCCGTTTTTTGACGCATTCGTAAATATGGGCCGGGGCTGACGAGATACTTTCACTAATGCCCAGGTAGGCCAGTTCTGCCAGTTCGATACTTTCCTCTTCTTCTTCATCCAGTTCGAGCAGGAGAATTTTGTATAACAAATCAGCGTAGTCTTCCTGGCGGGTGATATCCCGGCTTTCGTGGTAGTATTCGAAGCGATTGGGAATGACTCTTTTCAGCAGGAGGCGGAGGGCTTTGCGATCCCCACTGGCACTGTGGAGTAAAGATTCGTCAAGTATGTTTTCCAGTCTATTCATCGTAAAATATATTATTTATCATCGGAAGGGGTAAAGTTTACCCAGCCTTGCGCTTTTAATTCAAATGAATTGCCATCTTTCGTGATCAAATTGTAGCCTTCATTTTTCGAACAGGTGTGACCGATGATACTAATTTCTTCCATGGTAATCAGTTTGTCGTAGGCATCCAGAGGTGCTGTGAACAATAATTCGTAGTCTTCTCCACCGGAGAGGGCGCATACTGTGGCGTTCATGTTGAGTTCCTCGGCCATTTTATAGGTTTGGTAGTCGATCGGGATTTTTTCCTCGTATATGTTACAACCGAGGCCGGAGTCGTGACAGATGTGCAGGATTTCGGAAGAAAGGCCGTCTGAAACATCCATCATGGCTGTTGGTTTGATCCCTTTTTCTTTCAACAACCGGATAATATCCATCCGGGCTTCGGGTTTCAACTGGCGTTCGAGGATGTACTCGTACCCGGAAAAATCGGGTTGTGCCTTGGAATTCTCCTTGAAAACTACTTTTTCTCTTTCGAGTAATTGGAGGCCCATGTAGGCGGCCCCAAGATCACCGCTGACACAGATCAGGTTGTTCTCCTGAGCGGTGTTCCGGTAGACAATATCTTCTTCGTTGGCTTCCCCGATGACCGTGATACTGATGCACATTCCTATTTGCGATGAGGTGGTGTCCCCACCCACGAGATCGATCCCGTAGTGGTCACAAGCCAAGTAAATTCCCTCGTATAGTTCGTCGATTGCTTCCAGGGAGAAACGGTTGGATACGGCCAGTGATACCGTGATCTGTCTGGGAGTTCCGTTCATGGCGTAGATGTCGCTGGCGTTCGTGGCGACAGCTTTAAATCCCAGGTGTTTCAAGGGGGCGTAGGCAAGATCAAAATGTACGCCTTCGATCAGCATGTCGGTACTTACCAGCACTTTCTTGTCCTTGTAATCCAGTACTGCGGCATCGTCTCCAACCCCTTTCAATGAAGATTCGTTTTTTAATTTTATATCTTGTGTCAGGTGACGGATCAATCCGAATTCCCCTAACGTGGATAATTTCGTTAATGGTTTGTTTTCACTCATGTTCGTGTTCTTAATTTCGAGAACAAAAATAAGCTAAATTGATGAACGACGCAAATGAATATGTGGCTTCGCCACGTTACAGGTTTGCAGGTTACAAGTTTGAGGTTACGGGTTTATGCTTAATAGCTGAATCATAATGGGGATTTATCACGTAATAGATATTATCTACCCGATAGATGATTGGGCGGGTGATTTTTTTTTATACTTTTGCACAGATTGATAAAATTGAATTTTTTGGGGAAGTTTGTTCCTGTCATTTTCAATTTTCAATTTTCAATTTTCAATTAAATAGTTATGGCTAAAGAACAAGACGATATATTGAACGAAGTAACTGAGGGTGAGTATAAATACGGTTTTGTTTCTGACGTGGAAACCGAGATGATCGGGAAAGGATTGAACGAGTCGGTGATCCGGTTGATTTCACAGAAGAAAGAGGAGCCGGAATGGATGCTGGAATTCCGGTTGAAAGCCTACCGTCATTGGCTTACCATGAAAATGCCCACGTGGGCTAAATTGGAGATCCCGCCAATTGATTATCAGAATATCGTGTATTATGCTGCCCCGAAGCAAGAGGTAAAGAAGTCATGGGACGAGGTTGACCCGGAGTTGAAGGCTACTTTTGACAAGTTGGGGATTCCTTTGGATGAACAAAAGGCGTTATCCGGGGTGGCGGTGGATGCCGTGATGGATAGCGTGTCGGTGAAAACGACGTTTAAGGAGACCTTGGCAGAACGGGGTGTGATCTTTTGCTCGTTTTCCGAGGCGGTGAAAAATCACCCGGATCTGGTGAAGCGTTATTTGGGGTCAGTAGTTCCTTATTCGGATAATTTTTTCGCTGCGTTAAATTCAGCAGTCTTTAGTGACGGGTCATTCGTGTATATCCCGAAAGGGGTACGTTGCCCCATGGAGTTATCGACGTATTTCCGGATTAATGCGGCAAACACGGGACAATTCGAGCGTACGTTGATCGTGGCCGAGGAGGAGAGTTACGTGAGTTATCTGGAAGGATGTACAGCCCCGCAGCGGGATGAGAACCAGTTACACGCGGCAATCGTGGAGATCGTGGTGGAGAAAAATGCAGAAGTGAAATATAGTACGGTGCAGAACTGGTACCCGGGTGACAAGAACGGGAAAGGAGGTATCTATAATTTCGTGACCAAGCGGGGAATTTGCAAGGGGGATAACGCTAAGTTGATTTGGGCTCAAGTGGAGACCGGATCGGCAATTACCTGGAAATATCCGAGTACGATATTGAAGGGGGACGGGTCGGTGAGTGAGTTCTATTCCGTGGCGGTAACGAATAACTATCAACAGGCGGACACGGGAACCAAAATGATTCATATCGGGAACAACACGCGTAGCCGGATCGTTTCGAAAGGTATTTCCGCCGGGTATAGTTCCAATTCTTACCGGGGACGGGTGAAGGTGGTGAAGAATTGCAAGAATGCCCGGAATTTTTCGCAATGTGATTCTTTGCTTTTAGGTGATAAGTGCGGGGCACATACGTTTCCTTACCTGGAAGTGGCAAATCCCACGGCACAAGTGGAACACGAAGCGACAACCTCGAAGATCGGAGAGGACCAGATATTTTATTGTAATCAGCGAGGTATTTCAACGGAAGATGCTATTGGCTTGATCATTAAAGGATATGCCGGGGATGTGATTAACAAGATGCCAATGGAATTTGCCGTGGAAGCGCAAAAGTTATTGCAGATCAGCCTGGCAGGAAGCGTGGGGTAAGAGCTAGAAGTTAAAAACTAAAAGCTAAAAATTGAAGAGACTGTCGGCCTAGGGAGTAATGCAGGAATAGGATTTGGATCAAGAATCTAAAATCTAAAATCAAAAATCTAAAATATTATGAAGGGGTTACTAAAGATAAAAAACTTACATGCCGCGATTGACGGGAAAGAGATATTGAAAGGGATCGACTTGGAGGTGAATGCCGGGGAGGTTCACGCGATCATGGGACCGAATGGAGCCGGGAAAAGTACGTTGTCGGCCGTGTTGACAGGCCGGGAATGTTTCGAGGTGACGGAAGGAGAGGTTTGGTTTAACGGGAAGAATTTATTGGAGCTTCCGGCAGAAGACCGGGCAAGGGAAGGGATATTCCTGAGTTTCCAGTATCCGGTGGAGATTCCCGGCGTGAGCACGGTGAATTTTTTGAAGACGGCAGTAAACGAACAGCGTAAATATAAAGGTTTGCCCCCATACCCGGCAAGCGAGTTCTTGAAGATGATCAGGGAAAAGATGGAATTGGTCAATATTGATAGCCGATTGTTGAATCGTTCTCTGAATGAAGGATTTTCCGGTGGCGAGAAGAAGAAGAACGAGATATTTCAGATGGCGGTGTTGGAACCGAAATTAGCCATTTTGGACGAGACGGATTCCGGGTTGGATATTGACGCTTTGCGTATCGTGGCCAACGGGGTGAACAAGTTAAAACGGCCGGATAACTCGACTATCGTGATCACTCACTATCAACGTTTGCTGGATTACATCGTTCCGGATGTCGTGCATGTGTTGTATGACGGTCGTATCGTGAAAACGGCGGGTAAAGAGCTGGTCATGGAATTGGAGAAGTATGGTTATGATTGGATAAAACAAGAAGTTGAGGCCGGTAAGTAATTGAAGATGGAAAGATTAGAAAAGATAAATAATGATTTTGCGACTCTTTTCCGGGAGGGACAACGTTTGCTGCGTGAGGGATGTGGTGAGACGATGAATCGTTACCGGGATGAGGCATTTCAACGTTTCGAGGCTGTCGGTGGTGTCCCCTATAAGACGGAGGATTACCTGTATGCGGATACCTTGCCAGTCTTTGATCGGGACTATAAGGTGGTGTTGAAGAATATCAAACAAGGAGTTGATTTGAGCGAGATATTCAAATGTCACGTGCCGAATTTGGATACCAATTTAATTTTGATGATTAACGGTTGGTTTGTTAAGGAAAATGCGGCACCCGAAATACCGGAAGGAGTAGTAATTTGCAGTATGGCGGAAGCCAGCGTGAAATACAAGGAATTGTTCGAGCAGCATTATAACCAATACACGAAGCCGGCTGATACGGATGGATTGGTGGCGTTGAACACGGCTTTTGCTCAAGACGGGGTATTTGTCTATGTGCCTGATCGGGTGATCATGGAGCGCCCTTTGCAGATCGTGAATTTGATGCGGGCGAATGATAATCTGATGTCGTTCCAGCGGAATATGGTGATTCTGGGACGTGATGCAAAAGCCACGGTTCTGGTATGTGATCACACGCTTTCTGATGATAGTTTTCTGGCGAATAACGCGACAGAAATTGTTGTTGGAGAAAATTCGGCTTTTGAATATTATCATGTTCAAAATCAACATATAGAGGCTTCACAGATAAATAGCGTGTTTGTTTCTCAGAAGCGGAATTCCCGTTATGATGCCAACGTGATTTCACTGTACGGGGGATTTATTCGCAATAATCTTTTTGCCGCGTTGACGGAAGAGGGAGGCGAGTGTAATCTTTACGGGATGTACCTGTCGGATAAAAAACAACAGGTGGATAACTTCACCTTTATTGATCATATAGCCCCGCATTGTACAAGTAACCAGCATTTTAAAGGAGTGTTGGATGATGCTGCTTTGGCTAATTTTGCCGGGCGGATCACGGTGCGGCCTGATGCGCAAAAAACGGAGGCTTACCAGGCGAACAATAATTTGTTGCTGACCGATACGGCGCAAGTGAACACAAAACCCCAGTTAGTGATTGATGCCGATGACGTGAAATGTAGTCACGGTGCTACCGTGGGACAGATTGACGAGGAGGCGATGTTTTATTTGCGTTCGCGGGGTATTGGCGAGGGAGAGGCTCGTATGATGATGATGTTTGGTTTCGCGCACGAAATCGTGGGACGGGTAAAACTGGAACCACTTCGGACCGAAATTGACGATTTGGTGGATAAACGTTTAAGAGGAGAATTAACCAAGTGTCACAATTGCGTGATGCATTGTAAGAAATAAACTATGTTTGATGTCAATCGGATAAGGAAAGATTTCCCGATACTTGAGGAGGAAATATATGGTAAGCCGTTGGTTTACCTGGATAACGGGGCTACCACGCAACGCCCGTTGCAGGTGGTGGAAAGGATGACGGAGTATTACCTGCGTTATAATTCCAACGTGCATCGGGGGGTGCATTATCTGAGTAACAAATGTACGGATGCCAATGAACAAGCTCGGGAGACGGTGCGGGAGTTCATTAATGCGGTTTCCACGGATGAGATTATTTTTACCAGGGGAACTACCGAGAGTATCAATCTAGTGGCTCATTCTTTCGGGGAAGCTTTTATTCGTGAGGGGGACGAGATTATCGTGACGGAAATGGAACATCACGCGAATATCGTGCCTTGGCAAATGTTGTGCGAGCGAAAGAAAGCTGTGTTGAAAGTGGTACCCTTCAATGGTAAAGGTGAGTTGAACATGGAGGAGTTCGGGAAGTTGTTGAACGAGCGTGTGAAGTTGGTCGGTGTGGCTTACGTGTCGAACGTGTTGGGAACCGTGAATCCGGTGAAAGAGATTATTGATGCGGCTCACGCATTTGGCGCGTACGTATTGGTGGACGGGGCGCAGGCGATACAACATATTCCGGTTGACATGCAGGCTTTGGATTGCGATTTCTTCGCTTTTTCCGGTCATAAGGTATATGGCCCGACAGGAGTTGGCGTGTTGTACGGGAAGCGAGGCTTGTTGGAGCAGATGCCGCCTTGGCAGGGAGGGGGCGAGATGATTAAAGAAGTGCGCTTCGAGAAAACGACGTATAACGATTTACCTTTTAAATTCGAGGCGGGAACACCTGATTTTATCGGTGTTATCGGGTTGGGCGAAGCCTTGGAATACGTGAAGGGGATCGGTTTGCAGGATATTGCCAGTTATGAACACGATTTAATGAATTATGCCATGGAGCAAATCCGGACAGTTCCGAATATCATTCTATTCGGAGAAGCGGCTGAGAAATCTTCCGTGATCTCGTTCGGAATAGGAGGTATACATCATTTTGATTTGGGTACCTTGTTGGATAAAATGGGGATAGCGATACGTACGGGACAGTTATGTGCCGAACCCGTGATGCAGCATTACGGGGTGACGGGAATGGCTCGTGCTTCCATTGCCATGTATAATACTCGGGAAGAAATCGATGTATTCTGTGAAGGGCTAAGAAAGATAGAAAAGATTTTCAAATTATAAGACGATGACAATAGAAGAGATCGAGAATCAGATTGTGGATGAATTTTCCATATATGATGATTGGATGGACAAATATGCCTACCTGATTGAAATCGGTAATGGCTTGGCAGCCATGGGTGAAGAGCATAAAACGGGAGACAATTTGATCAAAGGGTGTCAATCCCAAGTGTGGTTTCACGCGGAGTTGAAAGACGGGAAATTGTATTTCGAGGCTGATAGTGATGCTATCATCACGAAAGGGATTGCCGGGTTATTGATCCGGGTATTTTCAGGGCAGACACCTCACGATATAGTGAAGGCGGATTTGAAATTTATAGATACCATCGGGTTGACTCAGCATTTGTCTCCGACCCGTTCCAACGGATTGTTGTCAATGGTGAAACAAATAAAGTATTACGCCTTGGCTTACGAGGGAAAATAACGAGCGATATGGGAAAAAGTTTAATGGAAGATTTGGTGATCGAGAAATTATCTACCGTTTATGATCCGGAAGTTCCGGTAAATATATGGGAGTTAGGACTGGTTTACGGGATCGAATTCCCGAAGCCGAATGAGGTGATTATTACCATGACCTTGACAGCTCCAGGGTGTCCGATTGCCGATCAAATCGTGCAAGAAGTACATGATGTGGTATTGACGCTTGACGGGATTGATGAGGTCACGGTAAATTTGACTTTCGAACCGGCTTGGGGACCTGAACGAATGAGCGAGGTGGCTCGGCTAGAATTGGGATTTGATATTTAAGTTCATAAAGTTTATAGGGTTCATAAAGTGCTTTAGGGGCTTTTGAACTATAGATTGGTGATTTGTTGATGCGTTGTAAACTTTATGGGCTTTACAAACTTTTCAACTGAAATGAAGCTGGAAGTTTTAAAGAATAAAGCTTGGGAATGCGGGTTTGATGCCTGTGGGGTGGTTCCGGTGGAAATATTAACCCGGGAACGGGAGAGATTGGAACGTTGGTTAGGCCGAGGGTTTCACGCGGGAATGAATTACATGGCTAATAATATAGAGAAGCGGGAGAATCCCGCTTTATTAGTTGAGGGGGCTCGTTCCGTGATTGTTACTTTGACAAATTACTATACTTCCGAGCGACAACACCCGGATGCTCCTATTGCTGCCCGTTATGCTTACGGGAAAGATTATCATCGGGTGGTTAAGGATCGGTTATTCAAATTATATTCTTCTTTACAAGAAAAGGACGGACGGAAAATTACCGGGCGAATTTTTGTTGACTCGGCTCCGGTATTTGAGCATGAATGGGCAAGGAGGGCTGGGTTGGGGTGGATCGGACGTAATTCATTGTTGATTCATCCGAAATTAGGCTCTTTTTGTTTTATCGGTGTCATTATATCCGATTTTGAACCGGATTCTTACTCTTCCTCTGAATCCCGGAATTTCTGTGGAACGTGTAATCGTTGCGTGAAAGCTTGTCCTACGGGGGCTCTTTCTCCTTATGAAGTAAACGCGAATCTGTGTATTTCTTATAATACGATAGAGCGTAAAGATGAAATTCCCCCGTTGATAAAAGAAAAGATGGGAAATCGTTTTTTCGGTTGTGATGCTTGTCAGGATGCTTGCCCGTGGAATCGTGGGGCTGTTTTACATCACGTGGAAGAGTTTGCCTCCAATCCGTGGGTGATGACGATGAGTCGGGAAGATTGGTTGGATATGGATGAAGATACTTTCAAGGAGCGTTTCGCGGATACTCCGTTCACACGTCCAGGACTGGAACGGATCAAGCGAAATATTTGATGCTACATCTCATGAATTCTTTTTAAGGTTGCAACAGGTAAATCACGTATGCAATCGCTAAATAATCAGCAAGCTCGATTCTGAGCTTTTTCAAGGCAATACCGATTTGTTTTTCTACCGTGCGAGAAGAAAGTTGTAATTCTTCGGCAATTTCAGCCACGTTCTTGTTATCGAACCGGTTCATTATAAATATTTTCTGGCATTGAGGTGGGAGACGTCGTATAGCTTGCTCGATATGTTCCCGCAACTCGGTTTCCACGTAATACTCCCACGTGAGTAATCCCGTGACATCTCCTTTTTGGAGGATGTTTTCCTGGTAATTATTACGGACTTTTAGTTGTGCCAGATAGTTGAGCGAGCGATTTCGTACCGAGGAGAACAGGTAACTTTTACGTTCTTTCATTTGTAACACCTCTTTCCTTTCCCACACGGAAGTGAACACGTCGCACACGATGTCTTCAGCGGCGGCCGGGTCACCAGTGAGATGGGTGGCATACACGACCAAGCTGGAATAATGCATGTTGAATAGTGATTCGAATAAATCAATATTTCGATCAGGGCGTGTCGAAAAAATATGTTGCTTTAAATGATCCATGATTTATTTATAGCCACATCTGTAATGCCGAGTGACAAAGGTAAAAAATATATTTGAATTTTTTTTGCCGGTCATTTACGTATATTTTGCCGGTGAACTGTTTTAAGTATATATAAAGGATAAAATATGATAGAAAGAGACGATTTGGATGTTGAAAATCCGGGAATACAACAAGAAAAATTGGACGCGGCCTTCGATTTATTGAAACAGATCGAGGCCGTGGATAAAAGGCACGGGTATGACCGGGTGGTGAGACCTTTGCGGCTACGGGAAAAGCGGTTGAGGGTATGGAGGTGGGTAGCGGCGTGTGCTGCGATCGTGTGCCCGTTAATTGTCGGGGAAATTTGGCTGACGGAAAGATCTATAGACGATATCCCGTTAGTAAAAACAGATTCCATCGTGCCCGGGATGAGCAAAGCGCGTCTGGTGTTGGGTAATAAGAAAGAGGTTCTTTTGGATACCCTGTCCACGCGTGATCTTTTGGTAGATGCCGGAATTACCATTCGAAAAGAGGGGAAAGGCGTGATCTATGAATCCCGACAACAAGCTGGAGAGAAAGATCCTGTTTATAATGAATTAATCGTTCCCCGGGGGGGAGAGTATGATGTGATTTTGGAAGATGGCACTCACGTGTGGTTGAATGCGGATTCTAAATTAAAATATCCCGCCGTGTTTACCGGGAAACAACGTAGGGTGTACTTGGAAGGGGAGGGGTATTTTGATGTGGCCAAAGATTCGATCAGGCCTTTTCTCGTGGAGACCCGGGAACAGAATATACAAGTGTTGGGAACGGCTTTTAATGTCTACGCGTATTTCGGAGAGCAAATGAATTATACAACTCTCGTGCGAGGAAAAGTGTCGGTACGGGATAAACGAGGAGGAAAACAGTGGATTTTGCATCCCGGGCAGCAAGTTTGCATGGATGTCACTAATGAGGAATGCGTGGTGCGAGAGGTAGATGTACGGAAAGAAATAGCGTGGAAAGATGGATTGTTCGTGTTTCATGGGCAAACACTGGAACAGATTATGACGAAGTTGGCGCGTTGGTACGATATAACGGTTTTCTTCCAGAGTGAGGAAGCGAAAAGTTTATTGTTTAAAGGTAATCTTCCCAGGTATAGCGATTTTCAAATAATGCTGAATGTACTGGAAAAGAGTAGTAACGTGCAATTTAATGTAAAAGATCGGGTGGTAACCGTAAGTATATAAAAAAACAAGAGGAATCTGGTAATTCCTCCTGTATAACGAAGCATCTGCTGGTAACAGATGAATGTCAAATTAAAAAGTAAAACAAAGTTATGAAAAAAAAGCATGAGTATGCCTTTTTCTCGAAAGGGAAATGGCGAAAAATCTTGTTGATTATGAAATTGAAACTGTTTATTCTGTTATGTTGTATCCAGTCTGTAAATGCGACGGTTTTCTCGCAAGAACAGAAATTGGATATCTCGTTTGATAACGAGCTTGTTATAAAGGTGATTGATTACTTGCAAAATCAGACTGGGGTACAGTTCTTTTATTTGGATAAGAATGTGGCAGCTACCGACCGGGTGTCGGTAAACATGAAACAGGCAACACTACCGGAAATATTGGATAAGGTGCTGAAAAATAAGGGATATACCTATGAAATGATGGAAGGGGTGGTGATTATTAAACCGATTGTACTTGAGGAGCCCGAGAAAAAATCGTTAAGGTTGAAAGGTTGGGTTTGTGATACAAAAAAACAACCGATGCCGGGAGTGACGGTGAAGATCGTGGGTGTATCTTTGGGGACGGCAACGGATTCAAAAGGATGGTTTGCGCTGGACTTGCCGATGTTGAAAGGAGCGTTGGAATTTTCTTTCGTGGGTTTCAAAACGAAAATATTGGAGTTCAACGGGATGATGGCTAAAGATACTCTGCGAGTTTATTTGGAAGAAGATGTTCAAGCGTTGGATGAGGCTGTTGTGGTTGCTTACGGAACGACAACCCGCAGGGAAATGACAGGGGCTGTATCCACGGTAAAGGGTGAAGAGTTGCAAGGAATTCCTTCTCCTAATATAGCGACTTTATTGCAAGGAAGGGTTGCCGGAATGGATATTACAAATATTTCCGGGGCTCCGGGTGGTGGAGGAACCGCAATAACCATTCGGGGATACAATTCATTGGATATCGAGTTGGAGAGACGTTTTTCTAATCCGCTGTGGGTTGTTGACGGGGTTCCGTTAAATTCTTTCACTTCTCCGATAACGGGAACAAATTTGTTGTCTGATATCAATCCCGATATGATTGAATCGATAGAAGTTTTGAAAGATGCTTCTTCTGCGGCCATATATGGTTCCAGGGCAGCTAATGGGGTGATTATCGTGACGACGAAAAAGGGTCGGCAAAATCAAAAAAGTTCTTTGTCGGTGAATGTTTCGCAGAGTTGGAGTGTGTTGCCGGAATTACCGACTATTATGACGGGACGTTATGAAAGAGATTTTCGTTTAAAAGCGTTGAGAAATGAGTTGATTGCTTATTTGGATATGGAAAATTTACGTTATAAGTATCCTGAAACCTGGGAAGAGAATTACTTGCATCCCGGAGGTACGATGGATGGCTTGATGCACCCCGTCCCTTCTACTTCGAACGGACTTTTTTTTCAGGATAGCCTGAATCCTTTTTATAATAACTCGACGAATTTTTTCCCGATGTATTATCACCGGGGAAAAGTGACAAATGCCAATATCCAGTCTTATGGAGGTTCGGAGAATATAGCTTATAGCCTGGGATTAGGCTATTACGATGAATCGGGTATATTGAAAGGAAGCGGTTTTAATCGGATAGATCTGAATTCTAGTATGAGTATTATTCCGGTAAATAAGTTGACCGTGGACTTGAGGTTGAATGCTTCTTTGGCTAATCGAAAACAGGGATATGGATCGTTTCGTTCCAGTTTTCAAAGTACTCCTATTATCGGTGTTGTACCTGGGGACCCTTATTATCTCAGTTCTCTGTATCCGGGTGAAGGTTCGGCAGTTTGGGACTATATTGTCGACCAGATGAAGAATATAAAAGAGAAAAATCGTTCAATCCGCTTGCGGACGAATTTTAAACTGGGGTATGATATTCTCAAAGGGCTGAATTTGTCCACTTCTTTGGCTGCCGATTATTCGTTAAATCGTCGCAACGGTTTTACACCTTCTTACCTGATGTCTACCAATCGGTCTATGAGTGTAGGTGAAACTGGGATCAGCTTGATGGTATTGAATGAAAATTTATTGAGTTACAAGACCACGATTCATGAAGATCATAACATTAGTGCGGTAGCGGGTTTGTCCTACCAGTATGATCAGACAGAATATAACGGTGGAAGCGGGGAAAATTCTCCCAGTGACCAGATTTATTACGTGCGTCCGGGATTTCCGGATTTGGGGGATGAACAATTGACCCCCTCGCTTACTCGTAAAGTGGCTTTGCAGCACTATCTTTCGGATATGACGGAGCAGGTGCTGATTTCTTATTTTGCACGTTTGGAATACAATTATAAAAAGAAGTATTTGTTTTCTGCTAGTATTCGACGGGATGGAAGTTCTACATTCGGGGAGCATAGGAAATGGGGGACTTTTCCTTCTGTTGCTGCTGCTTGGACATTTTCTGAGGAGGATTTTGTCCGGAATAATTTAACGTGGTTTAATTTCGGTAAAATCCGGGCTAGCTGGGGACGTTCTGGGAAGCATTTCGAGTCTGCTTACCTTGCTTTAGGAATCATGCAAAATGGCGCTCCTTTTGAAGGTAACAGCACGCTTGAACCCTCGTGGTCTTTAGGAGCATATAATCAGGATTTGACCTGGGAAGAGACCGATCAGTATGATTTCGGGTTAGATATGGATTTTCTTGACTATCGTCTGGGGATTACGTTGGATTATTATTATCGTTATACCGACAAGCTTTTGTTTCCGGTGTCTTTACCGGGAGAACATAACGGTTTTAGCTCACAGTGGCAGAACGCTGCCGCTATTTCAAATGAAGGGATCGAGTTATTGATTAAATACGATATATTCAGGAAAAACGATTTTTCGTGGCGGGTATCGGTTAATGGAGCAAAAGTTTGGAATCGTTATGAGAAATCGTATAATAATAAAGATAATTCCCGGGGAATCATCGGTAAGGCATTGAATGGAATCTATGGTTATCGTACGGAAGGGTATGTCAACAGTCAGGATGAAGTTCCAATTGTATACAATAATGTCGGAATGAGTGCTCCTATGGGAGGAATTCAGTATTATAAACCCGGGGATTTGAAATTTGTCGATGTAAACGGTGACGGTTCTATCGGGAGCGGGGATCGAGTATATTTGGGTAGTGCTTTGCCTCAAGTTAGCGGAGGTATTGTCAGCGAGTTGAAATGGAAAGGGTTTGATTTGAATTTTTCATGGGCCTACCAATTGGGACGTCATATATACAATACACTTCCCGGGAGTTCTATTATTCCGAATTATAATGGTTTGGAACATCCTGTTTTGTTGGATGTGCGGGATATCACCTTTTGGGAGCAGCCCGGGGATAATTCGGATTATGCCAAATTACAGGCTGATAGCCAGATGCAGTTTTTCCCGAATGAAGTGAGCGTGATCGACCGTTATGTAGAGAAAGTCAATTGGTTGAAATTGAAAACAGCAACTTTGGGATATGATATACCTCGATCCTTGATTCGGAATTGGAAAATAGAACAGTTGCGTTTCTTTATCAGTGGAGAAAATTTACTGACTTTTTCGAATTATTCGGGTATTGATCCGGAGATAGTGGATATTAGAACCGGTATTGATAGCGGAAGAAATTATCCTTTAGCTAGAAAGTTTACAATAGGTTTAACTTTGAAGTTTTAAGTTATGAAATTGAATGTCATTTTGTTATGTATGTTGTTCTTCGTGGGGTGTACGGATCAGTTGCGAGTAGAGCCGGAGAATAGCCTGACCTTTGGAAATATTACCAAAGAAAAAGATGTAGAGGCTCTAGTGTATGGTGTTGGTGCGGGAGTACGGGATATGGTATGTTGGAATGCTTTGTTGCAGGTGGAGAAAGGAGCTTATGCCGATGAAGTGGATGAATCCCGGCGGGGAGCCCGGATGTTGGAGCTGGAGGCCGGAACAGCTGATTTGTGGGAACCTTGGTATCAGGTGATCATGGGGGCTCAGACGGTATTGGAACACGTGGATGTTGTTGAGATGCCGGGCGAAAGAAGGCAGTTTTATAGAGGGCAGGCTTATTTTTTCAAGGCCTTGGCTTATTTTGATTTGATACGACGTTGGGGAGATTGTATTTTACAAAAAGAGGGAATTAATTGGGAACCGGTGGCAAAAACTCCCTGGCCGGAGGTGTGTGATTTCGCAATAGAAATGGCGGAAAAGGCTGCCGGAATGTTACCTCCCTTTGATAAATTGATTGATTGTAACGGTAACACTATGGTATCGAAATCAACGCCTTGCCAAGGGGCTGCTTATGCTTTGCTTGCTCACTTGTGTGCATGGAAAGCCGGTGGTAAGTATTTTGCAGCCGAAGTCGATAGGAATTATGATGAAAAAAAATTATGGGATATGGCAGAAAAAGCCTGTACCAAGGTGATAGAATCTCCTTTATATGACTTAGTGGCTACGTCAGAAGATGTTTGTGCTTTGGTACTTGTCGGTAACAGTAAGGAAGGAATTTATGAAACGGTAATGAAAGATTATTACAACGAGGTCGGAAAACGGGTATATTCGCTGGGTACAGATTATGTCGGTTATCCCGTGCGTCCCGATTATACACCGGGTATCGTGCAAGATTTCACCTTTCGTATATTCACGGCGTCAGTCCGAAAAATGTATCCGGGAGCAGATGCTAGAAAATATGCTTATTTCTATGATCTTGACGGGATGGATGCCATGGATAAAAGTATAACTGGAGGTTTTGCTTATCCCTATAAGGAGAGAAGCGTGAATGTTACTGTCACGGGGACCAAAAAGAAATTTGCATCTTTTAATTCCAATCGAATTTGGTGGCGTCTGGCTGATATTTATTTGTTGAGAGCGGAAAGTCGGGTACATTTGGGTGGTGATAAACTTGAAGGGGCTATAGATGATTTGAATACGATCAGAGGTAGGGCTGGAGCGGCTCTCTATCAGGCTTCGGAAGATAATGGAGATTTGCAGATGACCGTATTCCGGGAACGTGAAAAAGAGTTACTAATGGAAGGATATCGTTATTATGATATTATCAGGAACGGGCTTATGTATGTGCATTCTTTCTTGGAAGGTGGATACCAAACGGTAACACAACAGGATTGTATTGACGGAGCTTTTTTTCTGATGAATAAAAGTATAGACTTCAAGGAAAATCCCTTGATGCGGCAGAATCTTTATTGGTTAAAAAGACAGTAATTATGAATGATATGAAAAAGATATTGATTGCTTTAAATATGTGTCTGGCTTGTCTGGCTTGTACAACTAAACAGGAAGTTATTGATGGCGGAGTCTCGTCCCCTTATTACGACGGGAGTATTATGGAATACTTGCGTTCGGATCCTGAACAATGGGGATATACAGTGCAGATGATTGAACGGGCCGAGTTGACGAATTTATTCGAAGGGGAGGTGGATACGATACAGGCAATAACTTTTTTTGCTCCACCTTCATTTGCCGTTTATCGTTATTTGATGGATTGTAAATATAAAGGAATTTCGGAAGACAGATATGAAAGTATAGAAGAAATGCCTGTTGAGTTGTGTCGTGAACTGATTTTGAAACATGTTGTCGTAGGGAAGTATTTGAAGGAGGATATCAGGTTCCGGAATATGGACTATGGGATATATGCAGCAGAACAGGATGGTGGAACTGCGTTTACTTGCATGGGGGAGAACCGGGTTATTGCTTATTTGGAACGGAATACTTATAAAGGGATTCCGGAAGCCGGGGCGATAGAGATGTTCTTGTATTCTGTAACGGTCGGGAAAATGATACCTTTGGCTACTCCGAACATACAACCTAAAAACGGAGTGGTTCATGCCTTAAATTATGGTTATGATTTTGGAAAGATTTAAATGAATGATTATGAGAATAATATTGATATTTTCGATAGGAGTGTGGATGATTTTGGGAGCTTGTCAGGATATTACTCCCGGTTATTTGCAGACAGAATATGCGGGGTATACCATGGATTCTATGGTTGTGAAAAAAGTGTTGGACCTGACTCCACCTCAACCGAATCCAACTTTTGAGATGTATGTGAATAATTATGGCTATACTCCGGAATTTTGTGTGCAAAATGGTATTTATCCCACAATAGGAGGAGATGAATATAAACGTGATAAGTACGGATGGCCCTGGACGAGTACGCCGATAGAAGGGGTAGAGGGGACCCGTCCTATTTTTGTCAGCATAAAAAGTATTACCACGGAATCTGGCAATGCGGAAAAAATGTGGGAGGTGTTGAAAGTCAGTGGAGACGGAACTTTTTCAATGCCGGTATATAGTGATGTTCCGTTAGGTCGTTATATCGTGTCGTTAACTTTTCGTAACGAGGGATACAC
>OGIE01003305.1_pt1 | contig 17680 bp, 21 predicted proteins | sample 1571581 | NCBI WGS metagenome assembly OGIE01 (sample SAMEA2582021, study PRJEB24529) | metagenome | biome: Human gut stool | place: China | collected 2011
GTTGTGCTTTGGCTGGGAAGATGCCGCTATAGAGAAAGTGACTGTCGGATTGCTCAAAAAAGTATACAGAAAAGTAGTACTAACTATAGATTGCAACCCCGAACTTCCCCATCTGCTTTGCCACAAAAAGGGCATTGCAGAAGTCAGAAAAGGTTTGAAAACTACAAGGCGATGAACTAAGGGAAAGAAGGGTTTCTTCCAATAGTACTTTTTATGGCTTTTGTGCTGTGGAATTTTGACCATAGAAACTTCGGAGTCGTTTTTCCGAAGTTTCTGTACTATTGGGCAAAATGGAACGTTTAGCACAACAGAATAAAAAGCACTATTGGAAGAAATTCTTCTTTTTGAAATCTGAAAATTGTAGTTTTCAAAGATTTTCGTCTGTTCCCCTCACTTTTTGTTGACAAAGCTTTCTTTTTGGAGTATTCTATTGATAACATGAGATTATAATAGGTTGAGTGCCGCTACTCGCAATGGAGGTGGAGCTATGCTATTAGTTACTACAGAAAGAATTGCAGGAAGAGAAATCGAGCCGTTAGGTATTGTAGAAGGTTCTTCTGTCCAAACAGTTCATGCAGGTAAGGATATCATGAACAGTTTAAAAACGTTAGTGGGTGGAGAGCTTACTTCATACACGGAGATGATGGCGAAAGCCAGAACGCTTGCAACAGATAAGATGGTAAGGAACGCAGAGCAGATGGGTGCAGATGCAGTAGTATGTGTGCGTTATTCCTCCAGCGAAGTAATGCAGGGAGCTGCTGAGGTTTTAGTATATGGCACAGCAGTCAGACTGATTTGACGGATATATAAGCAGGATGGCAGTAGATAATAGCCGTCCGCAGTCGGAGAATTCTGCCGGGCAGGATTCTTTTTCTTCGTTAGCTTTTGATTTTATTTTTTTATATTGAAAGTATTTGGAGAGAATCAGGAAACAGTCAGAAAGTTTAGTTATAATTAGAGTTGGGAGAACAGAATGGAAGATATAAGAATAGTCTTTTCGAACATCATGGAGAAGCTTCTCAAACAGGCACATAAGAATAAAAATGTGTTAGAGTATAAGGAGATTAACGATGCATTTAAGAATATTGAGTTAACTCCGGAGAAGTTTGAGTGGATTCTTGATTATTTTGAAAAACAGGGCGTTGATGTTTTAAATACCAACGAAGAAGATGACGGTGATGATAATTTTATAGATAATGATACAGAAGAAGTTGAGATCATTGATGATGCTGATATTCTTGAAGGTGTCAGCTTAGAAGATCCAGTTCGTATGTATTTAAAAGAGATTGGTAATATTCCTCTGCTTACAGCAGAAGAGGAAGTATTTCTGGCACAGCGTATCGAAAAGGGAGATGAGCAGGCGAGAAAGCAGCTTATTGAGGCAAACCTCCGACTTGTAGTAAGTATTGCCAAGAAGTATGTCGGCAGGGGATTGCCGCTTCTGGATCTGATTCAGGAGGGAAATATCGGACTTCTCATGGGACTTCACGGTGCTGCTGATGCAGAGCATGGAGAACTGACAGAAGATTATCTGGAGCGGGAGATTCGAAAGACCATCCGTGCAGCGATGGATGAGCAGAGCGGTGAGACAAGAGTCGGAGAAGAAGTGACGGGTAAGCTTAACAAACTGGCAGATTCTATCACGGAGCTGACGGAGGATCTGGGCAGGGAGGTCAGTCCGGAGGAGCTGTCCGTATTCCTCGACATGCCGCTTGATGAGATTGAGGACCTTCTGAGAATTGCAGGGGACACCATTGAGGTGGACCGGCAGGAGCAGAAATAAAGAGATAAAAAAAGATACGCCTGTCTCGTGCAGACGTATCTTTTTTTGTTTAGATTCAGATTTCCGGTACGACGATCTTACCTGCTACTGCACAGGCAGCAGCGGTGGCCGGGGATGCAAGGAAGATCTCTACTTTGGAGGTTCCCATACGTCCCAGAAAGTTCCGGTTGTTGGTGGCAACGACGCGTTCACCGTCAGTCAGAATACCGCCGGTACGGCCGCAGCAGAGACCGCAGCTGGGATGGGTGATCATGGCACCTGCTTCTGCGAGAATAGCAAGAGTACCGTCCTCAAGAGCCTGCTCATAGATCTTGCGGCTTGCCGGAGTGACAATCAGTTTTACAAATGGAGCCACTTTTTTTCCTCTCAGAATGGAAGCGGCTTTCTGCAGATCTTCCAGGCGGCCGTTGGTACAGGAGCCGATGAAGACCTGATCAATCGGAGTTCCTTCCCATTCGCTGACCGGATGAATGTTGTCTACCTGAGATGGGCAGGCAAGTACCGGCACGAAGTCCTCGGCTTTGTAGTGGATCTCACGGATATAACGGGCGTCAGCATCGCCTTTCAGAGAAGTTTCTCTCTCTGTCAGTTCGATCTCACAGTACTCTGCGGTCTTCTCATCCGGTGTGAACAGGGCACATTTGGCACCTGCTTCGATGGCCATGTTGGACATGGTCATACGGCTTGCCACACTCATGTTCTTGATGGTATCGCCGGAGAACTCAAGCGCCTGATAAGTAGCGCCGTCTGACCGGAGATCACCGATAAGACGGAGAATGATATCCTTGGAAGTAACATTAGACGGCAGTGTACCTTCGACGACGACTTTAATGGTCTCCGGTACTTTGATCCACATGGTACCGGTTCCGAGAATACTTGCCATCTCCGTATAACCAATGCCGGAAGAAAAGGCGCCGACACAACCGTAGGTAGTGGTATGGCTGTCCGTACCAAATACAATGTTTCCAGGTTTTACATAGAGGGCTTCGGTCATCAGCTGATGGCAGATACCGTCACTTCTGTGGATATTTTTCATGCCGTATTTTTCTGCAAATGCATTTCCAACATGGAAATGACGGGTGTCATCCACCTGGCTTGCCGGAACAAGGTGGTCATAGATCAGAACCACTTTATCCGGATCCCACAGTTTCTGAAATCCCATTTCTTCAAATTTTTCTGCCACAAACGGGATAAAAATATCGTGAATCATGACGCGGTCCACATTGACCGTTACGATATCTCCCGGATGTACGTCATGGCCTACATTGCGGCTTACAATTTTTTCAATGATTGTCTGTCCCATAATCAGTCCTCCAGTCCGTTCAGACGGCGCATGGCTTTCACCAGACCGCCGGCATTGATAATATCCATCAGATTCTGCGGAAGAGAGGCAATAGGAAATTCCTGACCGTTTAAGACAATTTTCTCACCAGTGGTAACCTCGATCGTGTCTCCCTCTTTTACATGGTCACGGAGAGTTGGATTTTCAATGAGCAGAAGTCCATTATTGATGGAGTTGCGGAAAAAGATTCGTGCAAAGGAGCGGGCAATCACACAGCGGATGCCCAGTGCCTTGATAATCTCCGGAGCCTGCTCTCTGGAGGAGCCGCAGCCGAAGTTTTTGCCTGCAACGATCATGTCTCCTGGTTTAATCTGAGAGGCCAGTTCCGGCCGAAGGGGAGAAAATGCGTAGGGAGTCATGTCCTGAACGGTTTTCAGGGCAAGGTATTCTGTAGGAATAATAATATCGGTGTCAATGTCGTCTCCGAGCACCCACACCTTTCCGGTAAATGTTTCACTCATGGTAGGTTTTTGTCTCCTTGATGAATAGTGTTTGCGAATATGTATTTTACAGCATGTCTGCTGTTGCGATCTCACCTTTGATGGCAGAGGCGGTAACGGTAGCGGCACTTGCCAGATAAACGAAGGAATCCCGATGACCGGCTCTTCCTTTGAAATTACGGGTTCCGGTACTGATGAGGGTCTCTCCTTCACCGATAACGCCCTGACAGCTTCCCCAGCAGACGCTGCAGTTGGGGTTCATGACGATGGCTCCGGCTTCCATGAAGATCTTCAGAAGACCTTCTTTTAATGCCTGCTGATAGACTGCCTGGCTGGCCGGTACCACCAGAAAACGAACCAGCGGGTGTACTTTGCGGCCCTTTAAAAGCTCTGCGCCCACACGGAGATCTTCAATTCTTCCGTTGTTGCAGGAACCAAGGAATGCTTCGTCAATCTTTACCCCTGCGGCTTCTTTTGCCGGGCAGACATTGTCTACGAAATGCGGTTTCGCAACGATGGGAGTGATGGTGCTTAAGTCGATGTCGTAGACAGCGGCAAAATGTGCATCCGCATCGCTGGCAAAGCATGCCTTTGGCTCACGGCCATGCTCATGAAGGTAATGAAGGGCAATGTCGTCTACCTCCATGAGAGCAGTCTTGGCACCTGCCTCTACGCAGAGGTTGCAGATGGCAATACGGTCACTCATGGTCAGTGTTTTTAAGCCTTCACCTGCAAATTCCATAGCTTTGTAGTTGGCTCCGTTGGCACCAATCTTACCGATGATGGTAAGGATCAGATCTCTGGCATAGACACCTTCCGGCAGCTTTCCGGTCAGGTTAAAACGCAGAGTCTCCGGAACCAGAACCCAGGATTTACCGGTGACCATGGCATAAAGGTAGTCAGTACATCCAACACCGGTACCAAATGCACCCAGTGCACCATAAGCGCAGGTGTGGCTGTCAGCACCGAAGATCAGCTCGCCGGGGCATACATGATTCTCCATCATGATCTGATGGCAGACACCTTGTCCCTCATAGAAGGTAATGCCGTGTTCTTTGGCAAAATCACGCATTTTTTTCTGGGAAGCAGCAGTCTTTGGGCTGTCAGACGGAACGTTGTGATCCACGATCCAGACCAGCTTGCTCACATCGGCAATGTGTGGATGCTTTAATTTTGTATTGTACATATCAATGGTCAGATGTGTGGTTCCGTCGTTGCTCATGAGGCGATCCACTTCTACGGTATGAATATCACCCGGGCGAACGGATTCCACACCAGCAGCCCGTGCAATAATTTTCTCAGCAATAGTCATTCCCATATTAGTCTTCCTCCTTATTCAATGATGCGATCAGGCCACCCTGATCCAGAATGTTCTGCATGTATGGCGGAAGCTTGGTGCAGACAAATTTCTGCCCATTTACGGAAGCAATGCCGTCTGTCAGGGACAGTTCCATCTGGTCACCGTCCTCGATGTGGTCATACAGGTCTTTGCAGACAATGACCGGAAGACCGATGTTGATGGAGTTGCGGTAAAAAATACGTGCAAATGATTTTGCAATCACAGCGCGTACACCTAAAGCTTTTAAGACACTTGGAGCCTGCTCTCTGGAAGAACCGCAGCCGAAATTCTCAGCAGCGACTACAAAATCGCCGGGTTTTACTTTGGATGCAAAATCCGGATCGAGAGACTCGAAGGTATGTGTTTTCATTTCGTCGATCGTCGGGAAAAGCAGATACTGAGATGCAATGATCTGGTCGGTATCCACATCCGTGTGAAATTTGAATATTGTTCCCATTTCTGGAAATCCTCCTTGATGTATAGGTATTTGTCTGGTGTTTGCGAATGACACTGGTCAGACATATTTATAAAAAGCGGACAACTGAGCATTCAGCAGTCCGCTTTTTTGACGTAAATTATTCTTCTTTGGTATCTTCAGCAGCAGGAGGATCCGGAAGATAAATGTGCACATTTTTGATCCGGTTCTTTTCCACAGAATCAACCACGAGGCGGATGCCGTTTTCTGTAGTGACTTCATCACCGACTTCAGGGAGACGGTCAAGAAGTTCAATAATAATACCGCCGACGGAGTCGTAATCTTCGGATTCCAGAGAAAGTCCTTTTTCCTCCAGATCCAGTGCATCGTTCAGGTCATCCAGATTCATGGCTCCTGCAACAATGTATTCCTGATCAGAGAGACGGGTGACAAGCTGTTCCTCATCCTCGTCATACTCATCACGGATGTCGCCAACGATCTCTTCCAGAAGATCCTCGATGGTGACCATTCCGGCTGTAACGCCGTATTCATCCAATACGATTGCCATATTGGTAGAACTTTTCCGCATCTCAAAGAGAAGGTCGGAAGTTTTTTTATGTTCATGTGTGAAAAGCACACTTCGCAGGACATTTCTTGCATTAAAATGCTCTTTGTCATCGTAGATCAGCAGGTCTTTTACATTGATCATTCCAATCACGTTATCTGTGCTGTCTTCGTAGACTGGATAACGGGTGTATTTATCCTCGCTGTACAGATCGATGACTTCCTGATAGGTATAATTCACATTCATAAAACTCATGTCCACTTTGGGAACCATGATGTCCTTTGCGGTGGCGTCTCCAAAATCAAAAACATTGTTGATCATGTCGCGTTCTTCTGGCTCGATCACGCCGTCCTCGTGGCTGACATCCACGATTGTACGGATATCTTCCTCAGTATAGCTGTCAGATTTTGCATTGGGATCCACTCTCATAAGAAAGAGAATACCAAGGGACAGCTTGTTCATGATGAAGATCAGCGGGGTGGCGATCACCATCCATGTGTAGATGATCTTTGCGTTGGCGAGAGCAATCTTTTCGGCATTGATCGTAGCACAGGTCTTAGGTGTGATCTCACCGAATACCAGTACGATCAGTGTGAGAACACCAGTAGAAATGCCGGCTGCCACAGCGGCAAGTCCGGTTCCGGCCAGCCACCTGGTCGTGAGGATCGTTGCCAGGGAGGAAGCGGAAATGTTCACAATGTTGTTTCCAATTAAAATGGCACTCAGCATCTTTCCCTGATCCTCGATCACCTTGCCAAGAATCACCGCCTGGGGATTCCCGTCTTCGATGAGATTACGGATACGGATCTTGCTGACTGTCAGCAGTGCAGTCTCCGACGATGAAAAATACGCGGAGAGACCAATCAGGGCAATCAAAATCAGCACCTGTATGGCGTCACTTGAATCCAAAGTAAATTCACTCCTTTTAACTAAATGTATTGATGTACAGTTATCATCTAATATACGATAAATCAAAAAAAAATGCAATAGGCAGAGAACGAAACATGTGACATAGAAGCTGGTGTCCACACATAAAATGAACTAGCGAAAGAAAGGGGAGTGTGCATATGAAATATCCTTATACATATATCGATCAGGCTGTGCGGATGCTGAAAGCATTGGTTGCATCCTACATTGTGACAGGACTTCTGCTTCTGCTGACCGCAGGACTTTTGTATCGCTTTGAATTAAGCGAAGGAAAAGTACGGATCATGATCATTGTGACCTATATTTTATCCTGCTTTGTTGGTGGATTCTTAAGTGGGAAAATGATGAAAAACAAGAAGTTTCTTTGGGGAATTCTTGTGGGGCTCCTGTATTTTGGGATCATGCTGCTCGTCTCCCTTGCCGTGAACCGACAGCTTGACCAGACTGCCGCCAACTTCGTGACGACTATGGTGCTGTGTCTCCTTGGCGGCATGCTAGGTGGGATGTGCGCGTAAAGCATGAGCCGTGCGACAGACAGCAAATAACGCCGCATTGGGCTTGCACAATAGCGGCGTTGATTGACGGATGGCATAGGGCGAAGCCCGCGAGTTTGGAACCGGAGGTTTCAAACTTGCGCACGGCTCATGGAAAACTTCATGAAGACAGGCACCATAGGGCGAAGCCCGCGAGTGAGTGACCGAAGGTCACGAACTGCGCACGGCTCATAAAAATCCCTTACACCTGCACTTCCCCAGCGAGAATCTTCTTATAATCTTCATAGTTTTTCTGGAGCAACTCCGGTGTATTAAGCTGATACGGACATTTCTTCATGCACTGGTTGCAATGGAGACATCCTTCGATCTTCTTCATATTTTCCTGCCAGGTCTCGTTAAGCCAAGCCTTGGAAGGTGCACGGCGGACCATGAGGGACATGCGGGCACAGTTGTTGATCAGGATCCCTGCCGGACATGGCATGCAGTATCCGCAGCCGCGGCAGAAGTCGCCGATCAGTTCACTTTTCTCTTTCTCGATGAAAGAGAGGATCTCATCATCCAGAGCGGGCGGCTGATCCATGTAGGAAAGCCATTCTTCCAGCTCAGACATCTTCTGGATGCCCCAGATTGGAAGCACATGGTCAAATTGAGTCATGAAAGCAAAAGCAGCTCTGGAGTTGTTGATCAGACCTCCGGCAAGACCTTTCATGGCAATAAATCCCATATTGTGTTCCTTACACATGCGGACAAGCTCCAGTTCTTTTTCGGTGGAAATATAGCTAAAAGGAAACTGTAAAGTTTCATATAATCCAGATTCAATACATTCTTTGGCGACGTCAAGCTTATGGGAAGTGACACCGATATGACGGATCTTTCCTTGTTCTTTTGCTTCCAGCATACATTCGTACATGCCAGTCCCGTCGCCTGGGCGGTAGCACTGATCCACACAGTGGAACTGATAGATGTCCAGATAGTCAGTCTTCAGCAGACGTAAGGATGTGTCCAACTGTTCTTTGAAATCTTTCGGGGTGCGTCCCATGGTCTTGCTGGCAATGAAGATCTTGTCACGCATGCCTTCAAATGCATGTCCCAGTTTTTCTTCGCTGTCGCTGTAAGCTCTGGCAGTATCGAAGAAACGCATACCTCCATCGTAAGCTCTGCGCAGGATCTGGACTGCCGTCTCCATGTTTACTCGCTGTACCGGGAGTGCGCCAAATGCATTTTGCGGAACAGTGATGCCGGTGGTTCCTAAAGTAATCATTTTCATAATGAAGTCCTCCATATGAATTTTCTTTTGTTCCAGGTTATTCGGTCATTGGGCAATGCCGGGTGACTATTTGGATTTGTAATATAACATGCAGTGGCAAAATCCTTCGAAATCCGGATCATTGATCTGATCCCGGAATTCTTTGCACATACATTTGTTTTCTTCGGTACGTTCTAATCTGCAGGGACAGTAGCCGCCGGTGCGCTTTAAGCCTTCTTTTACGGTCTTGACCACTTCTGCGTCAGGATTTAGTGTGATTTTTTTCATGATGTACCTCCTTTGTTCTGACTACTTATCATATTAGAATAAATGATAAATAACTGTCAAGTAGCCGTATTATGCTTATGCAAATAAAACATACCTGCCGGGTATGCGATGTTGCAACCAAAGTGGGAATATGATACACTATCTAGTATGCGTGCAGGCAGATTCAGGGGGAAGACCATATGTCTGCAAAAACACAGATTATACATGAAAAGAGGAAGGGTATCTATGAACAAACATGAGCACAAAAGGAGTACATTTTCCGGCAAGATCGGATTCGTGCTGTCAGCGGCAGGTGCATCCGTGGGACTGGGAAATATATGGAGATTTCCATATCTTGCAGCAAAATATGGCGGAGGAATCTTTCTGCTGATTTATATCATTCTGGCACTGACCTTTGGATACAGCATGATCATTGCTGAGACATCCATCGGTCGTATGACGAAGAAAAGTCCGGTGGGAGCATTTCAGTCCTTTGGTAAATCTGGCTGGCTGTCAGCCGGCGGATGGATCAATGCGATCATACCGATCCTGATCGTTCCTTATTATTCAGTTATCGGCGGCTGGGTTATCAAATATCTGGTGGAATATATATGTGGAAATGCTCATCAGGTAGCAGAGGATGGATATTTCTCTGCATTTATTTCCAATGGCGTGTCCACAGAGCTTTGCTTTATTGTGTTTGCACTGATCACACTGGTCATCATTTATGCGGGAGTCCGCAATGGAATTGAAAGGGTATCCAAATTTATGATGCCGATTCTTGTGGTATTGTCCGTGATCATTGCGGCATATTCTGTGACAAGACCGGGTGCTATTGAAGGTGTGAAATATTTCCTGGTGCCAAATGTGGATAATTTCTCCTGGATGACGGTGGTATCTGCCATGGGACAGATGTTCTATTCTCTGTCCATTGCCATGGGTATTTTGATCACTTTTGGCTCTTACATGAAAAAAGACATCTCTATTGAAGATTCCACACAGAACGTGGAAATCTTTGATACAGCCATTGCGATCATGGCAGGCTTGATGATCATTCCGGCGGTATTTGCATTTTCCGGCGGAGACCCGGATACGTTGCAGGCAGGTCCGGCGCTGATGTTCATTACCATTCCAAAGGTATTTGAAAATATGGGGCTGGGAACTCTTGTCGGAGTAATGTTTTTTATACTGGTGCTGTTTGCTGCACTGACAAGTTCTATTGCACTGACAGAAAGTGCAGTATCTACCTTCGAGGATGAACTGAAATGGAGCCGTAAAAAATCAACGGTATTGATCGGAGTGATCGTGATCGCGCTTGGAAGCCTTTCTTCTCTTGGATATGGTCCGCTGGCAGGGGTGACGATCATCGGTATGCAGTTCCTGGATTTCTTTGATTTCCTGACTAACTCTGTGATGATGCCGATCGCGGCTATTGCGATCTGTCTGCTGGTGTCCAGAGTCATTGGTGTGAATGGCATCGAAGAAGAAGTGATGCATGGAGAAAATAAATTCCGCAGAAAAGCTATTTTCAATTTTATGATCAAATATCTGTGTCCGATCTTTGCAGCGATCATTCTGGCAAGCTCTGTGGCAAATGCATTTGGCTGGATCTCCATGTAAAGCTTTTTGGAAAAGGAAGATGGAGCATGAATATTGCGGTTTATTGTGGATCTGTTTCTGGAAATAAGGAGCAGTTTGAAAAAGGCGCCAGAGCACTGGGGACATGGATCGGTGAGCATGGTCATACACTGGTATATGGTGGTGCACAGGGTGGTCTGATGGGAATCGTTGCAGATGCGGTTCTGGAGCATGGTGGAACGGTGACGGGTGTCCTCCCGGCGGTGGAATCTATCCAGAAGAGGCGTCATCCGGGTCTGACAGCTTATATTGAGACAAAAGATATGGCGGAACGGAAGGCGAAGATGATTGAACTTTCGGATGCCTATGTGGCATTGCCGGGCGGACCGGGAACGCTGGATGAGATCACCGATGTGATCTCGCTGGCAAGGCTTGGCATCGAGGACAAGCCTTGCGTGCTCCTGGATATCGACGGATTCTACCAGCCATTGAAGACCGTCTTTGATCAGATGCTGGAAGTCGGCTTTGCTGAGAAAGGGGACTTCCGGAAGGTTCTGATCAGTGAAGATTTAGGTAAGATCGGCGTATTTCTTGAAAAATAATGGAGCGTCATGTCTTACGATGGATTGAACAAAATAAGTGAGAAATAACGGACTTTATCATCGTCATTCCAGCAGATCATGCCTGCGGCGTCCGCCATCATCTGGGCGTTGACGCAATAGGCGGACAGGCAGGAATTGCCTTTGTAAGGTCCGGCAGTCATAAGCAGAAGGTCGTCGTATCCGGCGGCCTTTATTTTATCCGCAAGTTCTTCTGTCAGATGATTGTGGGCAAACTTTGCCTTTTTGTAATCCATCTGTCCGCCCTGAGTAGTCTGAAGGACCAGCGTTTTTTCGTAAGTCAGGGCATGGGCTTTCATTTCTTCCACGGTGCCGCTCTCCGGCGGACAAGCCGGGTTCAGGTCGTAGTTTCCACAGAGATTTTCTTCACAGAAGACCCGGTACTCCGGTATAAATACAAGCTGTGCTGTATCAATGACAGCAGCACCTGAAAATCCCAGTTCTTTGGCTGTTTCTATCATATTCATGGAAATTCTGCCACTCAAAATGTGATTAAATATACCCACATCGAGATAATGTAAGTTCTCGCGAACATTACTTACTGCTTCATTGTGTATGTTTTTGATTGACCGTAGTCATATCTACTCACAAGTTCATGTACACTCCACAGTCGTAAATTCCCGAAATAGCCTTCGGTACATACTTACATTTGCGTTTTAATTATGCAATGCTGTAAGTTTCTGCATCTCTCAAATTAAGTGCAGCATTGAAATCTCTGTCTTCGATATAACCGCACCTGCATTTGAAAATCCTATCTGAAAGTTTCAAATCTTTTTTGATGGATCCGCAGCAGTGGCAGGTCTTAGATGATGGATACCATCTGTCTACTACTCGAAGCTCAATTCCACTTTCATTGCATTTAGCCAGCAGCTTCGCTCTAAACTCATAGAACTTCTGCGAAGCAACCGCTTTTGAGAGATGCCGGTTCTTCATCATGCCTTTTACATTTAAGTCTTCAATCGTTATGTAAGATGGCTTGATTTTTACCATCTCTGCGATTGTCTTGTTGATGTAATCGGTACGGATATTATCTATCCTATGGTGAAGTTTTTGTACTTTGAGCTTTTGTTTTTGTATATTTGCTCTTTGGGTGGCGTCTCCTTTCTTTAAATTTTCGTATTTACGAGAAAGACACCTTTGTTCTCGAATAAGTTGTCTCTCAAGTTTTTTAAGTTTTGCTGATTTGTTAATGTTTTGATATGTTCTGCCGTTTGATACAATGGCAAAATCTTTTAGTCCGAGGTCTATGCCAATCCCTTCGTCGAAATGATTGATTGTTTTGTTATCAGAGACCTCCACAAGAACTGAAACATAATACCTGTCAGCCTTTATTGAAACCGAACCGCTTTTAATCACGTACCCATCTTTGGTAGTTGGTATATATCCTTTTTCCTTGATACGAACCCAGCCAAGTGATGGAATTTTAATTCTATGCCTTTCACAATGGCAATCCTTCGGATTATTTTTTACAAAATACATCTTTACATCAGATTTGCCTTTCTTTTTGAAATTAGGAAAAGCACTTTCGTGATTGAAAAATCTTGTAAATGCGGTCTGTCCGTTATTTACTGACTGTGTTACAGCCTTTGAATATGCTTCCTTGATCCACGAATACTCCGGATGTTGTGGAAGATATTCGTTATTAAGCCAGATTCTAAATTTATTGCTGCTCATAAATTTTTTCCCATCTTCGTGGAGCTTTTTGTTATGAGCCAAATAGAAGTTATAAATAAATCTGCAAGTTCCTATTGTTTTACGAATCTTGGTTTTCTGCTCCTCTGTCGGATTTATTTCCGTCTTGAAGCTCTTTAGCAATTTCCTCATCTCCTTCTATCTGTTTTTTATACTTACGAAGTCCATACAACCGGCAAGAGAACACATGAAGAATTGAAACTATATCCTGCACAAGTTCTTCCTGTGGTGACAGTTCCTCATTATTCACTATCACTATAGTTGTATTGAACTTCATACAGAATTTTTCAAACCACTCGTACCCAAATCTGATGAATCTGTCTTTATGGGTTACTATTATGGTTTTGATTTTTCGTTTCATCACTTCATCTAATAATTCGTTCCACTTTTTGCGATTGTAATTAAGACCACTTCCATAGTCTTCAATACATTGATCTACAATGATGCCTTTCGCATTGCAAAACTGGCGTAGAAATGCGACTTGATTTTTCAAATCATCTTTTTGGTTCCTTGTAGATACTCTGGCATAAATAACTACCTGACGTTGGTCATTTTCGATATTTATACCTTTGAATTGTAGATACTGGTCATAAGTGTAATAACGTCTATCAGTTGGAGTTCGGTTTGCCTTTAGAGTTCCCTCCCTATCCCAGCGTTGCAATGTCTTAACAGACACGCCTAAAAGTTCAGCAAAATCTTTTGGCTTATAATTTGTGATATTTGATGTATTCATTATAGCACTCTCCTTTGAGTATATTTAAATACATTTAATCACATTTGTTAATTATTTTAGATTCTTAATATTTCCTCCTAATATCTTTGTCTTTATACTTCTGTCACTTATATCATAAAATATTATTTAAAAAATTGGTTGTAGAACCGCCATTGTTGATCAGTGATGATAAAACAAACTCCTTCAAAACAAAATATGATATAAATGTTGCAACCAATATAGTGATCAACACAACATACACGATCATATCTTTCTTCGTATTCGGATAGCTCATCATTGCAACGATCATATAGATCATCCCAAGGACTCCTCCAACTACAATGATCAGAATCGCGAACTGATACATTCCTAAAAACAATCCTAAAATTCCAAGGATCCATCCAAGACTTAATCCCAAAGATCTCATTCCTGCGATCTGACAGCTCTGAAACCAATTGATATCCGCTCCTGCCATCGCTTTCATTAATCCCATGACAAGTGCTGCGATCACAAGTGATACGATGATCGCGATAATTCATTTTTCTTCGTTCTCTTCTCCTCTTCTCTCGTAATACCGGTCAACACCATCTGCAATTCCTTCTGCAAGCATTGATTGATAATGATTGTCCGATAACTTCTGGTCTTCCTCTGGGTTTGACATAAATCCCATCTCAACGATCGTCACTGGAATCTTACTCCAGTTGATCCCTGTCATCTCATCTGTCTGCGTTACACCGCGGTTCACTGCCCCAGTCCTTCTGCATAATGTACTTACCACACATTCTGAAAGTTCCTGACTATCTGCCGCGATCGATCTGCAATATGGATTTGATAATGTCGGACTCATTGTCAATGCCCCATTTGCAGACTGAGAATCTGCACTATTACAATGAATCCTTAATAAAATATCTGAACCACTTTCATTTGCCATAAGAGCCCGCTTTTTATTGCTGAGTGACACATCATTCGTCTCACGGATCATATATACGTCATATCCTCTCGCGATCAATGCACTTTTTAGCTTTAACGAAACTTCCAAATTCACCTGATATTCTGTTCGTTTTGTGACAATACCTTCGGTTCCTGAGGATACCATCGGTTTTGTCTTATCAGAACCAGGTCCGATCGCTTCTTTTTCACTCATCTGTTTCTTTTGGTGTCCAGCATCGATTGCGATCTTTATACGATCTTCCTGTTGTTTTGATTGTTCCTGATCAACCGTTACTTCATTCTTTTTTTGTGTTGTCTTTTGCTTGATGATCTCTGTTCTTTTTTCTGTCGTTGGTTTTGGATGATCTTCACTGATCATTTCATCATCATTGCTGCATCCAGCACAGAAAAAACAAAGGATCATACATAAAATCATGATCTTCCATATCTTTTTCATACCTTTTATCCCTCTCATTTATAATGCTGCAGTTGTTCTATGGCTCTACAACATGAAGCTCTCCTGTCACAGAATCCATCACATATCCAGATATCTTCACATCTTTTGGAATCAATGGATGTTTTCTCAACATTTCCACAGAATCTTTTACAGAACTTTCCACACAGTCAAATCCTTCCAGCCATGTATCAAAATCAATACCACAATGACGGATCAGCTCAATCTTCTCCTCATCGACTCCTCGATCCATCATATGTTTTATCATCATATCACTATTAATATGCTGTACTCCACAGTCAGTGTGTCCAATGACCATGACTTCTTCAATCCCAAGTTCAAAGATTCCGACTAAAACACTTCGTACCACACTTCCGAAGGCATGGCTTACTACCCCACCAGCATTCTTGATGATCTTCACATCTCCATTCCTGATCCCAAGGGCTGCCGGCAAAAGTTCTGTCAGTCTTGTATCCATACAAGTGATGATTGCGATTTTCTTGTCTGGATATTTGCTTGTCTTATATTGTTCATACTTCTTTTCTTCTACAAATTCTTTGTTATATTTTAAGATTTCATCTATCATAACTTCTACTCCCTACCTCAATGTAATATCTGCCGTTTTTCCCTTGCAGGCTTTTAAATAATCTTCGGTCGTAAGTTCAATCTGGATTCCATTTTTACCGCCGCTTACAATGATCTTCTCCTGTGCATTGGCACTTTCATCGAGCACTGTTGGATAGTCTTTCTTCATCCCGATCGCTGTGCATCCACCGCGGATATATCCTGTGATCTTGTTGATATCCTTGACATGGATCATCTCCACAGACTTCTCACCTGCTGCCTTCGCTGCTTTCTTAAGATCTAATTCCTGATCGATTGGAATGACAAATACAAAATACCCTCCACCTTTTCCTTCAGTCACGAGGGTTTTAAATACTCTTTCATATGGTTCATTTAACATATCTGCGATGGTAATTCCATCAATAAATTCTTTACATTCATAACGATGTACTTCAAATGGGATCTTTGCTCTCTCAAGCATCCGCATTGCATTTGTTTTTGGTTCTTTCTTTGCCATCTTATAATGTCCTCCTTACTGATCGTTTTATCTGGCAAAATTTACTTTTGACACTCTCATCATATTTCACCTTGCAAATACTCCATAGATCAAAGAAACATAACATGCAAAATCTCCGATTCTTTTTCTTTGATATCCAAGTTCATCTCTCCATTTTGCTTCTTTGCCATGCTCTTTTGTATATGCTGCCAATTCATCTAAAGAATGGATCACACTATCGTGCATCACTGTCCTGTCATCATTGCTTCTGTCTGTCTTCGGTGTGATCTTCCAATGTGCGCGGAGGCTTCCATAATCGATCATACAATGAAGTGCATGATCCCATAACTTGTCATAAATCTCATCTTCTTCAAGATTCTCTTCTAACAGTTCTTCATAAACCTTCATTGCCTGCTCAAATTCAAGATCATCTGGCATTTTTAAATAATTCTCATATATAAAATCTTTCTGCATAGTGGTCTCCTTTATCTCTTTGGCATACATTTTTACACTACTTGTGCACATTATATCATATTTTCTCATATAGTGAGAGTAAAAGATCTTCCGAGGATATTTTTATGCCAGAAATACAAACTAACAATCTTGTCGATCATGGACAGTTAAAAATACAGGTAACTTCAAGACAGAGAGCCGTCCCGATCCCTAACGCTACGATCGAGATTTCTTATACTGGTGATCCTGATTCTGTTCTTGAGACTGTATCTACTGATGAAAATGGGCAGACACCTGCCGTTGACCTTCCTGCTCCTCCCGTAGAATACAGCATGTCTCCGAGTGAAAATCAGCCTTATTCTGAATATAATCTAAAAATACATTCTGATGAATATAAACCTGTCACGATCTCAGGTGCACAGATTCTTTCCGGTGTGGAAGGCCTGCAGCCTGTTTCCATGATTCCTGAAGAAACCCACACTCCAACAGAAGAACACCCGATCGTGATCGGTCCGCATACCTTATGGGGTAATTATCCTCCCAAGATTGCGGAATCTGAGATCAAGCCAGTCAACGAAAGTGGTGAAATCGTTTTAAGCAGGGTTGTGATTCCTGAATATATTATCGTTCATGATGGTCCTGTCGGTGATAAAACTGCGCAAAATTATTATGTCCGTTATAAAGATTACATCAAAAATGTTGCCGCCTGTGAGATTTATTCCACTTGGCCAAGGGCAACGCTTGAAGCAAATATTCTTGCGATCATGTCATTTACTTTGAATCGTGTGTATACAGAATGGTATAGAAATAAAGGGCATGATTTTACGATCACATCTTCTACAGCTTATGATCATAAATTCATTCCTGGAAAGACAACTTATAATTCTATTAATACGATCGTTGATGAGATTTTTGCAGATTATCTGTCTCGTCCGAATGTGAGACAGCCGATCCTTACGCAGTATTGTGATGGGAAGAAGGTGTCTTGTCCGGAATGGATGACCTTACTGTAAGTGCGTATAAAGTTTTTTATAAGAAAAATAGCCAGGAAATCCCTGACTATTTTCGCTTTTCAACAAACTCTTTCATCATCTTTGTTAACTGGCTTGCCTGACTGACGCCTTCTTCTTCACAAGCTCTCGCAAATTCTTCTACTACTTCTCTTTTTAATTTATAAGATTTTGACATCCAACCAGCTTTTTTCTCATATTTTTTTGTTGCTATTGTTTGTGGTGTTGGTTTTCCTACTGGCACGCTATCACTCCTTTTCTTTTAAAAGATATATCATATTTATTACATTACTTACAATATTGGTAATCAATGCTATACCTGTAAACAAATCTAATCCATTTTTGACTGCCAA
>OGIE01003306.1_pt1 | contig 17665 bp, 16 predicted proteins | sample 1571581 | NCBI WGS metagenome assembly OGIE01 (sample SAMEA2582021, study PRJEB24529) | metagenome | biome: Human gut stool | place: China | collected 2011
CATACAATAATAGGCCCAAATGGGCACTTTCACCATTTGAGCCTATATATTATATGTCTTTTGGATAATAGCTTAAAAAGTATCTGTCTAGATGGTATGTTTTTATCGTAGAATTGATTTTATGGAAGACAATGTAAATTTATTATATTTCATCGCAGATATATTCCATTCAGTCAACATATCAACGCCTTATAGTTCATTATTTAGTCTAACCTCAAAGGTGTTGCTTGAGTCTTCATCGCAATCTTGCCCTTTGGAGCAAAATTAGGTCCCCCTATAACATCTGCAATACTCTTGATTTTTTGATCGTCGCCTTCCACTATAAGTGATAAATATTGTGTTGCTCTTGAGCATGCAACATAAAAATTTCTTTTTTCCTTTTCATCATTGAAACTAGATTCATCGATATCAACAATAATAATAACTCGGCTCTCTAAACCTTTAAATTTTTTTGCTGTAGTAAACAAAATTGATGAATTACTTTTCTCTCTTGTGATAGGAATACCCGATATCTTTGAAATATTATTCATAATAGATTCCGATTCGGTCTTCAATGTAAGAATAACTATATCGCTATAATCATAGCCATATTTACCACCTGTCAGCATTCTCAAAAGCTTAACTAATTTACCCATTGGATCCCCCTTGACAAAGGCAAGGCTGGTCTTTTCACCATTCATCATTTGTATCTTCTGGTTAAGCTCAACATCAATTACGTTATAGGCTGTTAACGCTATCTCATAAGTATTTCTGCAGTTTTTTGTCAACAACAGTCTACATTCTGATTTTTCCACCCACTCAGGTACATTTTCTGTCTGAACGACCTGATTTTTATCAAAGAATACCAAAAATCTACCATCTTTTAATTCAGCATACTCTTTAAAATATACAATCTCTCTATCATGAAAATCTTGCGCTTCATCAATAATAACATCATCAAAATCTAAATCATCCCAACTAATACGTTCAAGAATTTCCGCACGTTTGCTCGCATCTGATAAATCTTCAGTGTTATTACTATATACTGAAATTAGCGAATGAATATTGTAGTATGTAACGTTCGTATATGGGTACTTCTTTTTTAAATCAACATACAAGAACTTATTAAAACAAAGGAACAACACTTTTCGTCCTTCCTCTCCAAAATTTTTAGCTGCTTCTTTTGCAATCAAGGTTTTACCTGTTCCAGCAACCCCCTGTATGGTAGCAAAACGTTGTTCAGAAATATAATCTAAAAGTCCGGTCTGTTCCTGTGTCAATTTCAAAAACGCGTGATCCAACTCATCTTTTTTTACTGCAGGTGCAGTTATCAATTCAAAATCAGAAGCAATCGCTTCAAGAATTTTATTGAATTCATCATCTGTAATATCAACTTTCTCCCTTGAACCATAAAAATCGAAAATATCATATATTGCCTGTGCTCCCTTATCAAAACTACTAAGATCAAGTACAGCTTGTTCAGCCTCTCTGTATGCAAGCGGAAACTTCTTCATTTTCTCACCAATTTTGCATCCTGGAAACCACACAGCAACTTCAACCGGAAATCTATCGTCCAATGCCATTCTTGTTTCAGTTGCCTTGGTTATTTTTTCAAATACACGCCTATAGTGGTATGCCCCATCAATAGCTTGTGATAAAGGATCCTTTTTCTTTTTAGGATCTAAAACAGATACTTCCTCAGTCTGGGTATTAATCTGATGAAATACCGTTCCTGTATACTCGATGTCTCCTCCTTTAACCTCTAAAACAAGAGCACCCAAATTTCTATTAATAATCAAAAAATCATTTTCTTTCCATGTAGCAGCCCATTTTTTTGTTTTTTTAGCCACTGAACAGAGTGAAAGATATAAAAATTCTTCCCCAATTTTTCTAGTGCTTCATATACTTTAAGTTCTGCAAATGGTACCTCCGATAAACCTTCTTTTATAGGATATATATTTGCCACTATTTAAGCACCTCACTTATCTCTTCCATATCTACCTCATAAATTCTGTATGCAATCCAACCTTTCTTTTTGAATCCTGATAGAATATGATCAGCTGTATCCTGTTGACATATCAATACATTCTTTGAAGGCCAAGACATAAGGATATTGTTTCCCCAGTCAGACTTCTTCAGAACTGTACTTAAATATTCTGGAATCGTAACTCCAAGTTCAGCTATCTTATCCACAATAATATGATCGTTTTCATCAAAAAATAAATTCAAATCCATCCATTTCTTATACTGATGAGTAGGATACGATTTTTCTTTATCAATCGCTTTTGACATTTCAACGTTGCTTACTGGTTCAACCACCGTTTCTGACTCACAAAGAACATCATATCCTAGAAAATAATCTTCAATATAATCCCATCTTTCTTTGTCTGTATTCAATCCATTGAAAAATTTCAAAAGAACACTAACATCTCGATCATGTTTCTGTTTAGCTCTATTAACATAGTTATTAGAGTAAAAGGTATTTCCGAGCACTATATTCTTAACCTTCTGAGGATCGTTCAAACGAATAAATATTTCCGGTTCCTCCCCACCAAGAATTTCGTAAGAAATATAATCAAAAATCGAAAGCAATTTAAGCGCGATATTTGACCACTCATCATTTGCAATACTCATGTAACTTGAATAACTTGATTCACTACTCTTAGTAATCTTGTTTACAATAAGCGATTTTATAATTGCCTTACGCATATATTCTTTAAAATTACCATTTGAAAGCAAGTAATAATTCTTTGCTGAGCTATCATTACTTCTTCTTTTAACACATGTCATATTAGGGTCTACTAAATCAAATAATGAATTAGCAATAATCCTAGCCTGAGTCATTCCATATTTTTCTTTAATAACTCTTGTAAAATCGTCAGTTGTAAAATAGTTCTTTCCGAATTCCGAATATAAGATGTTACCGATATATTCAAAATCAGCAAGAATTTTCTCTCTTATTTCATTTAAAAGCAGATCTCCGCGAGCCTCGATATTTACTTTCTGTCTTGGTGAAAAATACTTTCTGATAGAAGGCATAATGGCAATCTTATCTTTTGAAGTTGACGAATCATTAAAATACCAATATTTAAATTGCGGGAATGAAATATTACCATGAAATTGCTCCCACACCTGTTTTAAGTCTAATGTATAGACATCTCCAGTATCGCTCAATAAAGAACCATCTGGTTGTCTCTCCTGGTATCTACCTCTAGCTAAGAACCTAAAACACTTTCCGTATTCCGAATTCAAAACCAATGACTCATTTTCTTTATCAATAACAACATACGCTTTTGTAAACACGCTCTGCGGTCTTGAGATAATAACCTTAAAGTTATATTTATCATAAAAATCCTTCTCTAACATTAATAAGCACGTCTTAAGTTTATTAATGCATTGCCCCTCATCCTTTACACCTTTTCCATTAAAAATATATGTAAATGATTGCGGCGATATTAGGAAACTTCTTGCACCTTTCTTACTCTTATAAACATCGTAAATTCCTTCAAGTACCTTCTTTATCTGGTACTGTCTTATCCGAGACATTCCAAATAATTTATTCATGTAGGTCATATCATTGTAAAAGAAATCTGTTATTGCAACACCTGTCATTCCAGGCTTTCTTGCTACTCTACCAATTTCCTGAATGTAATCACACAAATTACCAGAAACAGCATAATGATATACATTCTGTACATCATCTTCTTCATCTAAAAGATTTAAAATTCTTCTCATCTTCTTGATGTCATCCTCTGTTGTCAGTTCAACAACTGTCTGCGGAATCATTGTTACTTCAGCAGAAGCAAATGTAATGCCTTCATTTGTCAAAGCTTCACTGACTGCATCAAAATCTTCCGGTGCTGTTGTAACTTCAAAACAGTCTTCTTCTTCATTGAAGTCATCCGCGCCTGCATCCAGAGCAAGCATCATCAATTCATCGGCATCTTTATCACAGTCTTCTTTCCCAATGATAATCTGTCCCTTATTGTCAAACATAAAGGATACACAGCCCGGTGTTCCGACATTTCCGCCGCCCTTTGTAAATGCGTTACGGATGTTGGAAGCTGCTCTGTTTCTGTTATCTGTAAGGGCTTCAACAATAATAGCCGTCCCATTCGGACCATAACCTTCGTATGTAACAGATTCAAAACTGCTCATATCTGTACTGGCAGCTTTTTTGATTGCTCTTTCAATTGTATCATTCGGCATGTTTGCTGCCTTTGCCTTTGTCACAACCTGTCTTAACTTACTGTTGTTGTTAACTTCCGGACCGCCCTCTTTTACAGCAACCATAATTTCCTTACCAAGACGGGTAAAAATCTTTCCCTTTGCTGCATCATTTGCAGCTTTTTTATGTGCAATATTTGCAAACTTTGAATGTCCTGACATTTCTCATTCTCCTTTATTCAACTCAATCTTTATTTTCATTAAAAAACACCGACAGACATTTTACCACATTTTATGTACTGATTACAAGCCTTTTTGCTGTTTTATCAGCAGCTGCTCGAATTCTGTCATCGGCATCGGCTTATAATAGTAATAGCCCTGTGCCTTATAGCTGCCATAATTCATCAGTAATTCTGCCTGTTCTTTTGTTTCAATACCTTCTACAATCATATCTAACTGCAATTCCTGTATCATGTGAATGACATTGCGGATTACAATCTGGCTTTTTTCTTTTTTAATATCCTTCAAGAAGAAACGGTCAATCTTAACTTCGTCCACCGGCTCATCCTTTAACATATTTAAAGAGGAATAGCCTGCACCAAAGTCATCCATGGAAAAGCGGAAGCCTGCACTCTGAAGCCTTGTAATATTCTTATACAATTTGTCTACGTATTCCGTAAACATACTTTCCGTAACTTCAAGGGGTACATAATACGGCTCTACATCATACTGCTGTGCCAGTTTTTCCAGCACTCCTGCAAAAGACTTCTGATATACATGGCTTCTGGATACATTTACAGAAATCGGCACCGGCGTAATTCCACCGGTCTTCCAGATATGAATGGCTGCGAATACCTTCTCCCATACATATGCATCAACATCCACGATATAGCCGCTCTTTTCCAGCACTGGAATAAATTCATCAGGATAAATAATGCCTTCTTTGACACTATGCCACCGTATCAGTGCTTCTCCGCCAATTATTTCTCCACTGCGCATATCAACTTTGGGCTGTATATAGACTTTAAATTCTTCGTCCCGCAGCGCCATTGCAACATTATTCTCAATACGTTTTTCGCGCATCATTTCTTTACGCATTTTATCATCATAAAACTCATAAATTGCATAGGCTTTTCCCTTAATTTTCTGCAGTGCCATATCAGCATAGTCACACATCAGGCTGATGTCCATGTGATTCTTTGAAATGCAGATGCCAAATGCAGGCAATGCCTTACAAAACAGCGGATACGCACAGATTTTTTCATGGAGTGCAACTGCAATATCCGATAACTGCTTTTTATTCTTAAATGGAAGACAGATTGTAAAAATGTCCGCACGCAGATGACCGACAACCGACATATCCGATTCGTATTCCCGTATGCAGTCTGCTATGTACTGAAGCAGTTTATCACCCTGCTGCCTGCCGCAGAATTCATTGACCGTTTTAAAGCGGTATATATCCATACGAATCAGTGCATACTGTAGTTTTTCATGCTGCTGCATACATTCATTGGCCTTAAAAAAGAATGATTTCGGACCGTAAAGTCCCGTAAGGGCTGCTCTGTCACTGTCTGCTCTTTCTTCCGCCATTTTCCGTAGTGAATATAAATATAGTTCTTCGCGCCCCTGCTCTGTCATCATTGGGGAAATTTCCGCTTTCGTATCTTCTTCCTGCCTGCTCATACGGTGTCACCCTTTCTTTCCATATCTTCATGTACTTCTTCCCGCACAATTATTATTTATCTTATCATACTTTGCCGATATAATAAATACTTTTTCAGGTAAAAGAAAAACTGCCGGACTAAGAGAACCTACATTCATCCCAGTGCGGCAGTCCATTTTTCATTTTATAAATGGCTCTTAATCTTTTCAATCATTTCCGCATATTCGGCATCAGATAAGTACTTCTTATCCGGATTCATTAAGAATACACCGCCCCATTCAAATTCGTCCTTGTACTTCGGGCAGAGATGAAAATGAAGATGATGACCCGTATCACCGTAAGCACCATAATTTACCTTGTCCGGATGGAAAGCTGCCATAATTGCTCTTGCAACCTTTGCAACATCTTCGAAGTAAGCTGCACGTTCTTCTGCTGTCAGTTCATTCATATCGCCGACATGCTTCTTATGTGCTACGATACATCTGCCCGGATGGCTCTGCTCCTTAAATAAATAGACCTTTGACGTTTCAAGTTCGCAAATCTTAATACCGAATTTTGCTACTAAATCGCCTTCTACACAATATGCGCAATTGTTATCTACCATGATAATCCTCCATTCTATTGTTACAGGCGGAAGCATATCTGATGCCCGCCGCCCGTAAAATTTATTCTTTATTATTCAGCGTCTTTAATAGAAAAGCTTAATCTGCCCATCTTATCTTTGCCCATGCACTTGCAGCGTACCTTATCACCTAATGTCAGTACGTCCTCTACATGTTCGATTCTTTCTTTTGCAATCTTTGAAATATGAACCATGCCTTCCTTACCCGGTGCAAATTCAACAAATGCACCGAATTCTTTGATGCTTACAACCTTACCTTCGTAAATCTGGCCTTCTTCAAAATCCTGTACAATGGTATTGATATACTTCATTGCCTGATCCATGCCTGCCTGCTCTACGCCGCATACAGATACAAATCCATCATCTGTAATATCAATCTTAACACCACATTCATCAATAATTGCATTGATAACCTTACCACGCTGTCCGACAACTTCACCGATCTTAGCCGGATCAATCTTTGTCTGGATAATCTTCGGTGCATATTCACCAACTGTCTTTCTAGGCTCTGCGATTGCAGGCTTCATACAGGTATCCATAATGAACAGTCTTGCTTCTCTAGTTCTTGCGATGGCTTCTTCTACGATTGGTCTTGTCAGACCGTGAATCTTAATATCCATCTGAATGGCTGTGATACCTTCTGTTGTACCGGTTACCTTAAAGTCCATATCACCGAAGAAATCTTCAAGTCCCTGAATATCTGTTAATACGATATAATCGTCATCTGTATCACCTGTTACAAGACCACATGAAATACCGGCTACCATCTTCTTAATCGGTACACCTGCTGCCATTAAAGACATGCAGGAAGCACAGGTTGAAGCCATGGATGTTGATCCGTTGGATTCAAATGTTTCGGATACGGCACGGATTGCATACGGGAATTCTTCCGGTGTAGGAAGAACCGGAATCAATGCTCTTTCTGCTAATGCACCATGACCGATTTCACGACGTCCCGGACCTCTTGACGGCTTTGTTTCACCTACTGAGTATGACGGGAAATTGTACTGGTGGATATATCTTTTTTCCGTAACGTTATCATCTAATCCGTCTACTTTCTGTGCTTCTGAAAGCGGTGCAAGCGTTACAATGTCACAAATCTGTGTCTGTCCTCTTGTAAACATCGCAGAACCATGCACTCTCGGAATAATATCCACTTCTGCTGCCAGCGGACGAATCTGGTTAATAGCACGTCCATCCGGTCTTTTATGGTCTTTTAAAATCATCTTACGAACTGTCTTTTTCTGATACTGGTAAACTGCTTCACCCAGTACGGCAAGCCATTCTTCATTGTCTGCAAAAGCTTCTTTCATCTTTTCTGTTACTGCATCAATGTTCTTTTCTCTGGTCTGCTTGTCATCTGTAAAGACGGCTTCTTCCATTTCCTGTGGTGTTACAATCTGCTTCATAGCTTCAAACATTTCAGCCGGAACGGCACAGCTTACATATGTATGCTTTTCCTTGCCGACTTCTGCCACAATCTTATCGATAAATTCAATGATTGTCTGGTTGATGTCATGTGCCATGTAAATTGCCTCAATCATCTTTGCTTCCGGAATCTCATTGGCACCGGCTTCAATCATGATAACTTTCTGTCTTGTAGAAGCAACTGTCAGCTGTAAATCACCTTCCTGCCACTGTGTCTGTGAAGGATTGACTACAAATTCACCGTCAATCAGTCCGATCTGTGTGGTTGCACAAGGACCGTCAAACGGAATATCGGAAATGCAGGTTGCAATCGCAGAACCAAGCATTGCAAGCAGTTCCGGTCTGCACTCTGTATCAACAGACATCACCATGTTGTTTAATGTAACATCATTTCTGTAATCCTTTGGGAACAGCGGACGCATCGGTCTGTCGATTACACGGGAAGTCAGGATGGCATTTTCAGATGCCTTTCCTTCTCTCTTGTTAAAACCACCCGGAATCTTACCGACTGCATACATCTTTTCTTCATATTCTACACTTAACGGGAAGAAATCAATTCCTTCTCTTGGCTCTTTGGATGCAGTTGCTGTAGAAAGCACAACTGTATCGCCATAGTGCATTAACGCTGCACCGTTTGCCTGTGCGCAGACTCTGCCGATATCAACACGCAGTGTTCTGCCAGCCAGCTCCATTGTAAACTGTTTAAACATAAATTCTCCATTCTGCCGGATTTTTGATTTTTCTGCCCGGCTCTTTTTTTATCAGAAACAGAAGCCCGAAACAACTGAAAAACCCACCATTTTCTCATTGCATTTCACAACCTACGGTACATTTTTCAGCAGTCTCGGTAGAAACTTCTGTTATCTTTGTTTTACGATCTGCGGTTATTCCATGATGCTCCGCACAATACAAAAGGGCGGAGAAATCTCCGCCCTTCTTAAAATTACTTTCTGATTCCAAGACGAGCGATGAGGTTTCTGTAACCTTCGATATCGTTCTTCTTTAAATACTCAAGTAAAGCTCTTCTCTTACCAACCATCTTAAGAAGTCCTCTTCTTGAATGATGGTCTTTCTGGTTAACCTTTTAATGTTCTGTAAGTTCTGCAATTCTTTCTGTTAAGATTGCGATCTGAACTTCCGGTGAACCTGTATCGCCAGGCTTTCTTCCGTATGCTGCAATAATTTCTGCTTTCTTTTCCTTAGATATCATGATTGATATTCCTCCTTTTAATAATCGCCTGCTACTAAGAATCAGGTCGGAGTGTCCTGAATCTGAATAACGGCTAACATACTTTAAAAATATAACATAAATTCATCTGCTATGCAAGCTTTTCATGTGATTTTGTATACTAATTTTCATTAATTTTTAAGTAAAAACATTTCTCTTGCAAACGAAGCATCACTTTCCATCTGTTTTTTTAAAGTTTCGATGGAATCAAATTTCATTTCCTGCCGTAAAAAGTGCATAAGCTGTACTTCTATATAATGTCCGTAGGCGTCATCATTATAATCAAACAGATTGGTTTCCACGCTTAAAAGCGGACTGTCATCAAGTGTCGGACGGACGCCTAAATTGGTCACGCCAAAATATTCTTTACCGTCCAGCCGTGTAACGGATGCATACACACCGTTTGGCGGAAGCAGCTTACTATCCGGCGGATAAATATTTAACGTCGGAAGATTTAACTGACGGCCCAGCTGCTTTCCCTTTGATACAATACCATAGATGCTGTAGGGTCTGCCAAGCAGCACATTGACAGTTTCCATGTGTCCGAGGCGCAGCTCTTCACGGACATATGTACTACTGATTTCCCGCTCCTGATACCGCTCTTTTTCGACAATCGTGGTTTCAAACCCATATTCCGGTCCGCGTTCCAAAAGCATCTGCGCATTGCCCATTCTGCCTTTGCCAAAGTGATAATCCGTACCGACCACCACATACTTTGCATGCAGTCTGCCAATCAGAATTTCCTCAATAAACGCTTCCGGTTCCATATTCATAAAATCTTGTGTGAACGGATATTCAATTTCCACATCGACACCCTGTTTTTCCAGAAACATCCGCCGTTCTGTATTGGTTGTAATAAAATGCTGGTTTTTCTGCGGGCAGAGCCGGAGTGGAATTTTATCAAATGTAAAAACAACCGATAAAAGATTTTCCTGTTTTGCTTTTTCCTGAATCATCTCTATCAGTTTCTGATGTCCCATGTGAACGCCGTCAAACTTTCCCAGCGTAACAGCAGAGGGCCTGTCCAGACTAAAATCACGGATTCCCTGAATATACTGCAAAACGTTCACACCCCTTTCATATTAATCTCCATTTCTGAGCATCTTGCTGCGAAATGCTATTTTCCCGGCTGTTCATGCGAATAAAACATTTTCACCGGTTTAAATACACACGCACTCCATCGGAATATCCCGATAAATGCCGCATGGCTGTCATAAATTCTGAAACACTCCTGCTCCATCAGATCCGCTTCCTGCATGGACACTGCCGCCGCAGGAAAAGCATTGCCATTATAGAGCAGTTTTTCGTACTCCTCTAAGACGGTGAGCTTCCTGTAATCCGGAAACATCTCATCAATCGGAACGATATGTTCTTCCACCGTCTGATTGTGTGTCATTTCTTCAATCTGTTCCAGTGTAAGACTGTCATCCAGCCCAAAGCAGCCGACCCTTGTCCGCACCAGTTTTTTCATACAGGCACCACAGCCCAGTTTTTTTCCGATATCTTCACATAAAGTACGGATATAAGTTCCTTTGGAACACTCCACGGTAAAAGTAACGGTTTTTTCGTCGTCTGCCAGATTCATTTCATTGATATGCAGTGCATGAATTGTAATTTTTCTGGCTGCACGTTCAATCTCAATGCCCTGTCTTGCAAGTTCATACAGCTTATGGCCTTTATATTTTAAAGCCGAATACATCGGCGGTGTCTGGTAATATTCGCCTACAAAGCTGCTGCACGCCTCTATCACCTCTAATTCGGTGACATGGACTTCATTTTCTGCCGTTACGGTACCGGTGGTATCCTGTGTATCTGTCGTTGTTCCCAAAAGCATCACTGCTTCATACGTTTTTCCCCAGTCTGTAATCATGCTGCAAAGCCCTGTTGCTTTGCCCAGACATACCGGCAGCACGCCTTCCGCTTCCGGGTCAAGCGTACCTGTATGTCCGATTTTTTTCATATGGAGAATTCCTCTGAGTTTTGCAACGACATCATGCGAAGTATATCCTTTTTCTTTATATACATTTATGATACCATTCATAACATTCCTCATATACTGTTTTCACAGTTTTTATTCAACATTTTCTGCGCCGGAAAGTGCATTGTACTGCTCCTCAATTCTGGCACCGATATTGTTAATAATGTCATGCACTGCACCGTTTGCCGTAAAGCCCGCCGCACGGATATGTCCACCGCCGCCATAGTGCATTGCAATTTTGCTCACGTCAATGACTTTCTTGGAACGTAAGCTGACTTTATATTCTTCCTCACCGGTCTGATACAGGAAAATGGCAACTTCCACGCCCTCCGTCAGACGCAGCTGTTCCACAATGCCGCCCAGCTCCCTGCCGGTAACACCATAGAAATTCATTTCATCCTGTGTAACCAGTGAGAAAATACATTTGCCGTCATAGAATAAAACACTCTCTAATAATGCCCTGCCAAGAATCTGATTCTGGATATATGTCTTTGTATAAAAGCTGTTATCGATAATATCTGAGTAATCAATTCCTTTTTCCATCATCTTTCCGGCAATCAGCATCGTCTGTGCCGACGTCGAGCTGTACTTAAACACGCCCGTATCATGCACAATACCTGTGTAAATGCAGGCTGCTGTGTCTTTACTGATTTTATCATCTTCCAGTGTACGGTAAAGCACTTCACAGGCAGAGCTGGCCTGCGCGTCTACTACATTGACATCAGCAAAGCTTCCGTTGCTGATATGATGATCAATGCAGACAGTCTTTTTTGCATTTTCAAAGCAGCTATGGAATGGCTCAATTCTGTCTAAGCTGCTGCAATCGAGTACAAAAAAGACATCATATTCTTTTTTGATATCCGGGATTGTCTGAATTTTATCAATATCACGGATATAATGAAATTCACTGCCCGGTGTTTCCAGATAAACTGTTACATCCAGCTGCGGACAATTATCCTTTAAATAGGAATACAATCCCATGCAGGAACCGATACAGTCCCCGTCCGGTCTGATATGTCCGGTAATACCTACTGTTTCTGCACCTTTTAATTCTTCTAAAACATTCATACTTAGTCCTCTGAATCCTGTACAGGTTCCTCAACATGATGTTCATTGTCATACTGTGTTACTTCGTCAATCAGTTTTGACATATTGACACCGTATTCAATGGACTGGTCCAAAATAAAAGTAATTTCCGGTGTGTTGCGCAGATTGATATTCTTTGCAAGCTGCCTGCGGATATATCCTTCTGCACTTTTCAACCCTTTCATCGTGTCTTCCTGGGATTCTTTGTCCCCAAGAACACTGATATATGCTTTACAGGTTTTTAAATCCGGGGCAACCTCCACGGATACCACCGAGGTCATCGGGTTTATCCGCGGGTCTTTGATTTCTCCCCTGATAATATTACTGAGTTCCTTTAATACTTCACCATTAATTCTGGTGTTTTTTACACTGTTTTTACGCATTCTAAAAACCTTATGCCCTTTCTAAAACTTATCTAGGCACTTCTACCATTTCATAAGCTTCAATGATGTCGCCTTCCTGAATGTCGTTAAATTTTTCAAATACAAGACCACATTCATATCCGGCCTTTACCTCCTTGACTTCATCCTTAAATCTCTTTAAGGAAGCAATCGGTCCTTCGTACGTCTTTTCGCCTTCTCTTGTAATGCGGACAGAAGCATTTCTTGTAATCTTACCGTCTGTTACAAATGAACCGGCAATGTTGCCGACACCGGATGCCTTGAAAATCTGGCGGATTTCAACATGACCGATAACCTGTTCTTCATAAATCGGCTCTAACATACCCTTTAAAGCGGACTCTACATCTTCAATTGCATTGTAGATAACGCTGTATAATCTTAAATCAACCTTTTCACGTTCTGCAACGATTCTTGCCTGATTATCCGGCTTAACATTAAAGCCAATGATAATTGCATTGGAAGCAGAAGCTAAAACAACATCGGATTCGTTGATATTACCAACACCGCCGTGGATAATCTTAACCACAACTTCTTCGTTTGAAAGCTTTACAAGGCTCTGCTTTACAGCTTCTACCGAACCCTGTACATCGGCTTTGATAATAATACCAAGTTCCTTTACATTACCTGCCTGAATCTGTTCGAACAATGCATCTAAGGATACCTTGTGCTTTGTATCGTCTAAGAGCTTCTTTCTGCCTTCGCTGATAAAGGTTTCTGCAAAGTTTCTGGCTTCCTTATCAGAATCCATTGCAACGAGAATTTCACCGGCATTCGGCACGTCATTTAAACCGAGAATTTCAACAGGAATAGAAGGTCCTGCTTCTCTTACACGGTGTCCCTTATCATCTACCATCGCTCTGATTTTACCATGGCATGCACCGGCTGCCACATGGTCACCAACCTTTAATGTACCCTTCTGCACAAGTACGGTTGCAACCGGACCGCGTCCCTTATCCAGTTCAGCTTCAATTACAATACCTCTTGCCTTACGGTTCGGATTTGCCTTTAATTCCTGTACCTCTGCGGTTAAAAGAATCATTTCCAGTAAGTCATCAATACCTTCCTTTGTATGTGCGGATACCGGTACGAAAATGGTTGAACCGCCCCAGTCTTCCGGAATCAGTTCGTATTCTGTCAGTTCCTGCTTTACCTTTTCGATATTGGCACTCGGCTTATCAATCTTGTTGACAGCAACGATAATTTCAACACCTGCTGCCTTTGCATGGTTGATGGCTTCAATTGTCTGAGGCATGACACCGTCATCTGCCGCAACAACCAGAATGGCAATATCTGTTGCCTGTGCACCACGCATTCTCATGGCTGTAAACGCTTCATGACCCGGTGTATCAAGGAATGTAATCAGGTGATCATTGATTGATACCGTATACGCACCGATTTTCTGTGTGATACCGCCGGATTCTTTAGCCGTTACGTGTGTTTCACGGATGGCATCCAGTAATGATGTCTTACCGTGGTCAACGTGACCCATAACACAGACTACAGGTGGTCTTGTAACCTGTGTATCTTCTGCTTCATCATCTTCCTTTAACAGTTCCGCAATAACATCAACCTTTTCTTCGTGTTCGCAGATGCAGTTAAATTCAAGTGCGATTTCTTCTGCTGTATCATAATCCACTTCCTGATTGATTGTTACAATTTTTCCCTGCATAAACAGCTTCTTTACAACAACGGACGGCTGGACTTTCATCTTATCTGCCAGTTCCTTGATGGTTAAGCTGTCCGGCAGAACCAGCTGCTTAATGGTTTCTTCTTCTTTTTCTACCGGCTTGTTTACCTTCTTGTTTGCCTGGCTGTTTGCGAACTTCAGATTTTCTTTTTCTTCATCTTTTCTTCTGTCGTTCTTCTTGTTGTCCCTTCTGGACTCCGGCTTTCTTGCATCCGGCTTGGTTTCAAACAAAAAATCATTCTTTGGCAGACTTTCTTTTCTGTCACGGTCATTTCTGCGTCCGCTGTTTCCACCCTGTCCATTGCGGTCATTTCTATAGCCGTTATTTCCGCCGCCGTTTCCGTTGCGGTCATTTCTATAGCCGTTATTTCCGCCACCGTTTCCGTTGCGGTCATTTCTGTCATTTCTATAGCCGTTATTTCTGTCGCCGTTTCCGTTGCGGTCATTCCGATCGTTTCTGTAGCCGTTGTTTCCGCCGCCGTTTCCGTTACGGTCATTTCTGTAACCGTTATGTCTGTCGCCGTTTCCGCTACGGTCATTTCTGTCACGGTCGTTACGGTTGTTGTCACGGTTTCCGGCATAGTTATTTCTACCGTTTTCGCTTCTTGGTGTATCTGATTTTCTGTTGTTATTCTGATTGTTATTTCTATTATTCATCTGATTATCGTTCTTTGTCTGATTCTGATTTCCCTTTCTTGTATCATTTCCCGGTGCTTTTGTACTATTCTGTGGAAAATACACCTGTGAAATATGGGACTTTTTATCTTCCTGCTTTGCTTCTGTCTTTGGTTTTTCCGGCTGTGCCGCCTTTTTACCGAACTTGCTGCGGATAGACGTGATTTCTGAGTCTGTCAGACCGTTGGAAGCGGTATACTTCTTTGTGTCGTTACTCAATGTTTCTATAATTTCTTTTGATGATATATTTTTCTCTTTTGCCAATTCATGAACTCTCATATTTGCCATTTAACCTCTCTTCCGAACAACCGCTTACATCTGCTGCTCCAAACCATTTTTTAAATGCTTTTCGATTGTATTTCTAAAGCCTTCATCTACGACTGCGAGTGATGCCCGAAACTGTTTGCCGATTGCATGACCAAGTGTTTCTTTGTCACTGTAAAAGTAAACAGGCACCTCATAAAATGCACACATATTTGTAAACATCTTCTTTGTATTTTCCGATGCATCTCCTGCAACAATAACCAGTGCGGCTTTCCCGGTCTTGACTGCCTTTTCTGTTGCAAATTCTCCGCTTACGATTTTTCCTGCTTTCTGCGCAAGTCCGATCATTGCTAATGCCTTATCCTGCTTCAATATTTTCCAGCTCCTTTGCCAACTTGTCATACACAGACTTTTCTATCGGCATTTTAAAGGAACGTTCCAGTCCCTTTGATGCCACAGCCTTTGCAAAACAATCCGCATTAGGACATATATATGCACCTCTGCCGTTTTTCTTGCCTGTCACATCAATGATAATGCCTTCCGTATCTGTTTTTAAGATTCTGATTAAATCTTTTTTATTCTTCATTTCACGACAGCCTATGCACTGTCTTTGAGGAATCTTTTTTGTTCCGGCCAAATAAATCACTCCCTGATCTTTTATTCTTCTTCACTCAATGTAAGTTCAACGTCTTCTTCGTCACCGGCTGTTTCGTCGATGTCTTCATTTGCCTGTGCTTCACTCTTAATATCAATGCCAAAGCCTGTAAGCTTCGCTGCAAGTCTTACGTTTTGTCCTGATTTGCCGATTGCAAGAGAAAGCTGCTGTTCTGAAACGATGATTTCCGCTTTCTTTTCTTCGTCATCTGCTGTTGCGGATACAACCTTTGCCGGACTTAACGCATTGACAATTAACTGTGCCGGATTTTCATCCCATTCGATAATATCAATCTGTTCGTTGCCCAGTTCATTAACGATTGCCTTTACTCTCGCACCGTTTACACCGACACATGCACCAACCGGATCAACATTCGGTACTTTTGCACGGACTGCCATTTTAGTTCTTGAACCGGCTTCTCTTGCAATACCCATAATTTCAACAATGCCGTCTTTGATTTCCGTTACTTCTTCTTCAAAAAGGCGTTCTACAAGCTGTGGTGATGTTCTTGATACTCTTACCAGTGTCCCCGGTTTTTCTTTGTTGGAAACGCTTACAACATAAAGTTTAATTCTGTCGCCGCGTTCAAAGGTTTCACCCTTTACCTGATCACTGACCTTTAAGGTTGTCTGTGTTCTTCCGATGTCTACCAAAACATTACCCTTTTCATCAATTCTTTGTACAATTCCTGTGATGATTTCTTTTTCCTTTGAATGGTATTCATTGTAAAGTGCTGCCTTTTCTTCTTCACGAATCTTCTGTACAATTGTACCCTTTGCATTCTTTGCCGCACGTCTTGAAAATTCTTCTGATTTTACCTCTACGGTAACAATGTCACCAATCTGGCAGTTTGGCTTAATCTTTCTTGCATCGGCAAGGGAAATCTCTGTTGCAGAAATATACTTTTCAGTATTTTTTCTGGAATTGCTTCCTTCTGCCGGTTCCGGAACAGATACTTCTTCAACGACCTGTCTGTCTGAATAAATGTGGAAGTCCCCTGTGATTCTGTCTAATACAACACGGCCGTTTTCTACAGTGTTAAACTGTGTCTTATATTCATCCATCAGTGATTTTTCAATTGCTTCAAACATCACTTCCTTGCTGATTCCGTTTTCTTTTTCAAGCGCATCAAGTGCTGCTATTAATTCTTTACTCATAATTTCCTCCATTTGGCCTTGCGGCATCGTTTATTCTTTATTATTAATCACAAAATGCAAGACGAATCATTGCCAGATTCGCTCTTTCAAATGTCTTTTCTTCATCCTTTTCAAATGCAAGTGTTACTGTTTTTTCATCGTATGCTTTTAACACGCCTGTAAATTCTTTCTGTTTGTCTTCGGCACGGTAAAGCTTAATATCAATTAATTTTCCAATGCTTCTTTGATAATCTTTTTCTTTCTTTAACGGTCTTAACAACCCCGGAGAACTGACTTCAAAAATATACTGATCCGGAATATAGTTTTCTTTGTCAAGGACTTCATTAAATTCTCTGCTGATTACCTCACAGTCATCTACGGTAATGCCGCCTTCTTTATCGATGTAAACTCTCAAGTACCAGTCACTGCCCTCTTTCACATATTCCACATCAACCAGCTCAAAATGATGCGCATCAATGAACGGTTGAATGAGCTGCTCTGTTTTTTCTTCGTAGCTTATCTTTCTACCCATTTATTCATCGCCTTTCCATTATTTTAAATCGCAGGAATCCCCGCCTGTCAGTCCGCCTGTATTATGCCTAACAACGAAAGAGTGGACATTTCTGCCCACTCTTTCCAGAACACTATAATACAGAATAGCTAATAGGGGAGTCGAACCCCTGTCTTCGCCGTGAG
>OGIE01003321.1_pt1 | contig 17576 bp, 13 predicted proteins | sample 1571581 | NCBI WGS metagenome assembly OGIE01 (sample SAMEA2582021, study PRJEB24529) | metagenome | biome: Human gut stool | place: China | collected 2011
TATCGCCAACTCCACGAAATGGAGTCTGAACAGCGGCGGATTTTACTTTCCGCAAGGTTGCCGCTGAATGTACGGCGCTCAGCCTCAATAACGGTTATCAAAGTTCACCGCGGATTTTATCGGCCATCCTCTGGCCGCGTGATTTCTTTGCTAATCACAATGTCAACAATGATATCGATACTTTATGCACTAAGACTACTAAATCAGGCTCATTGCGTTTTAATCTAAGCGCAGGCTGTAAATTTGCGCTCGATCGCTTCTATCGTCATGAGGGTACTGGTCCTCTGTCCTTTTTAGACAATCTTTTCAATGGCGATGATAGCCTCTATGCTAAATATCAAAATGCCTGGAATACGGCGGTCAATCTCAGTCATCAGGGCGCTTTAAGCGCTGATGTCTATGCCCATGGGGAGGAGTGGTATTTAGCTCTCTATGCTCTAGTAAGCTCAAAGCATGTCTCAAATTTTACGCATTCTATGAGATTAAGAATAATCGTGGCGATGCCACTACTTTAGTTTATGACATCGACAATCGTTATGAGATGGAGACGCTAAAGTACACCTCAGTCTTACTCAGACGCCTCAAAGGCTCAGTGCAAGCTCGCGAAGCTTTTGATAAGGCGATGAAGTACTGGGGCGATTTCTACCGCGAATTGCAAAATATTTTACCTAATATCAATCAGGCCCAATCACTGCGTCCGATTATTTATAAAAATATGCTCTTGCGCATCTGGCGTCTTGCCGGACGCCCGCAGGGCATCAATCTCTACCCTGAGACTACCTTCAGGCAAGGAAGCAATAATAAGACCGTTACTGGCGATTATTTAGAGAAAACCTGCGCCTTCTTTGATGGCGCTAATGGCGAGGAATTCTATTTTGCCTCTAATGACTGCCTTAAGGGTATTTTCTCCTCGCTACGCTCTGAGGGTCTTAAGACTGAGAGCTTTGAGGATTTACAAAAAGCTTGGGATGCTTTTGCTAAAGCCTGGGATGAGTCCATCTTCTTTACCGATAGCATCGATGATGCTGTAGGCGAACATCCGAGATCAAACTTTGGTTTAGCCTTGATCTCCTTATTTAGGGAATATGGATTTGGCGATTATTTCCTCATGCGTCAATGCATTTCTAGTAAGGATGAGGATATCTGCGGTTATGAGGCTAAAAAGTCTTATGATGTCTATACGCAGGAATTGCAAAATCGTCTCGATGCTATAGCTGAGGTCAGCCCTGATGATGCTAATACGCTAAATTTGTTATCACAACTGTGGCAAAACTATTATCAAAAACTCAGCGCTTATGTCGATGATCTTGTTGCGCGGGGTAAAATTCTGCCGTGGCGTTCAGGCTTTGTGAAGGGAACGGCCATTGTGGTACAGACAAATGCGCTTTTAAGCTTCCCCTATGATCGCGAGGAGCTTCCTGATGAAAGCTTAGAAAATAGCGAGGATAATTTTTAAAAAACCATCTGCAGCTACAAGCTGCAGGCGGCTTTAACTTAGTTGTGGACTTCTTCCTGAGCTTGACGTAAAAGCTCATTGAGACCAACTTTAGAGCGAGTCTTCTCATCTACGTGCTTGACGATGATGGCCGCGTAGAGGGAGTACTTACCATCCTTAGAAGGTAAATTACCAGCAACTACCACCGAGTGCGGCGGGACATAACCATAGGAAATTTCACCGGTGGTGCGATCATAGATACGGGTTGACTTGCCTAAGAAGACACCCATAGAGATGACAGAGCCCTCACCGACGATGACGCCTTCAACGACCTCAGAGCGAGCCCCGATGAAGACATTGTCTTCAATGATGGTAGGACCGGCCTGAACTGGCTCTAAAACGCCACCGATACCAGCACCGCCGGCAATATGGACATTGCGTCCTACCTGCGCACAGGAACCGACAGTAGCCCAGGTATCGACCATGGTGCCGGCACCTACATGAGCACCGATATTGACAAAGGAGGGCAGTAAGATAACGCCCTTTTCTAAATAAGCACCGCGTCTGACTACACAGCCTGGGCAAGCACGGAGGCCTTCTTGTTCAAAACGCTCGGCAGTATAGCCGTTAAACTTTAAGGGAACTTTATCGAAATAAGCGCCACCGGGAATGTCAGTGATGACGCTATCATGCATACGGAAGGATAATAAAACGGCCTTTTTGACCCACTGATTAGTGATCCACTGGCCGTCAATTTTTTCAGCGACGCGGAGCTTGCCTAAGTCTAATTGCTCGATTACAGTCTCAACGGCATCTCTAATCTCGGCGCTAACGCTTTTAGAGGTGATGGAGGCGCGCTCTTCAAAGGCGCCTTCGATGAGTGTTTGTAATTGCTCCTGTGACATAAATTTTCTCTCCTCAAAAAATCTCTATACAAACAAACTCATAACACTAAACTTAGAAAATAAATTTCTAGTGGTAACACAGCACCGCAGTTCCGGCGGAAATATTTTCATAAATCGTCTTTGCAACTGCCGGCGGAAGGTTGATGCATCCGTGAGATCCGTTTGTCTTGTAGATCGTTCCTCCAAAACTTGATCTCCAGTAAGCATCGTGCAGACCAATTCCTCCATTGAATGGCATCCAATAAGAAACCGGTGTCGAATAGTTCTCGCCCTTGAGCGTTGCATTTCTCTGCTTGTAGGTCAGCGGATAAGCTCCGGCCGGCGTGCTCCATCCCTTCGACTCATTTCCGGACACGAAATCCGACTGGACAACAAGGTTTCCGCCCTTGTAGAAGTAGAGGTGCTGGGCAGTCAGGTTGATCTCCACATAAGTACTTCCGTAATCGTTTCCATCATGGGAAGCCGCTTTCTGCGAATACTGAGGCTCGCGCTCCTGCTTCTCTCCCGCCTCAATCAGTCCTCTCAAGGTCGAGGCCTCCGCGTCCTGATTGATCTTCCATCCATACGGTCCCTTGATTGTCACGGTCTTACCCGTCGTGGTCTTGAGCGTCTTTGGCTGATAAGCGGTATTTCTCTCCTTTGCCATCTGCGCCACATACTCGACAATCTTTGAGGAACTCAGAACCGGATTGCCCTCACCATCATCTGACAGCCAGGTGTTGATTGTATCGCCGTCAAGCGTCTGACGCGCACTTCCAAACTTGTAGGTGATCTTCGCGCCCACATATTTGTTCCACATTGCAACCTTGTTCTGTAAATCTTCATTGTCAGACGTGATTGCCGGTTTCAGATAAACATCTGCATCCTCGAGCGAAACCTCATCGTTCAGCCCGATAATTGCCTCAGAAATCACAGAGAGAGCCGACTGCTCATCAAGCGTATTTCCCTGCACTTCCTCGACAACCTGATACCCTGTTCCGCTGATATAATCTGATCGGTGCGCATCAACCGGCGCAGTAACCTGTTCCGGATCCATACATGACAGACTGTGGAAAACCTCGTCCATCTTCGTCTCATCAAATGCGACGATCGTATCCATTGTAAAAATGCGGTCTGTTCGCAGATATTTTCCCCAGACATAAGGATTCTGATCCTCAATCAGTTTCTCAAGGGTTCCGTCGTAAACCGGGTGAAGGTCAATCTGCGGTCCGCTCAGCTGTTCCGTCTGATCTCCACGCTCGCGAATCGTGATCGTGTACTGGTTGATTCCCGCCTCAATCTGCTCCTTCACCTGATCCGGAGTCAGACCGGAGGCATCGATGCCGTTAATCCGTGTGTTCGGGAAGTAGACGGTCTTATACTTCTGGGCAAGTCCAACATAGACACCGCCTGCGACAACAAGAGCAATTCCTGCAACAATCCCGAGTCCCTTCAAAATAGCCTTTCCGGAAATCGAGGAGGTCTTCTCCTCATCAGCCACCGCAGTCTCCTGACGCATTGCCTCCGCTTCACGGCGAAGTGCTTCCTCTCGCGCTGACCGGCTTCGCGACATTCCCCTGCGGGGCATCTCCACCGCAACAGCTCCCCCCGCCGAGGCTTCAAATGTATTCACCTGGGTCGGCTCACTCTGTCGTGTACGACTTCTTCTCACGCTCTGGCGTGCCTGTCCATCCGCACTCGAATTATCTGTGCCTGAATTGCTGTTTTCCAAACGGTTGCGAGTTTCCTCATTCTGACTTCCTCTTCTGCGACTTCGAGCCCGCATCTGCCTGCGCTCTCCTGCAGCCTCTGAGATGTCTTCCTCCTCCGACCATTCCGGATTCAGGATCTGAGCCGTCATCTTTGCTGATTCCGAACCAGATGATTCCGGCTCTGCATGTTTCCCTCTCTTTGTCTGACGTCTCGTCCGTTCTTCGCGCTCTATCTTCTCCGTATGCTTCTCTGTATGTCCCTGTTCTGGCTTTACGCTTCCCCGTCTCCGACTTCTTCCGCGAATACTGATCTCCTCCGCTGTGCCTGCATTCTGGTCTGTCATATCTCTTCTTCCTTTTTATCTATCCTTCGTTTCTGCATTCTCATCTCATACTGCGCAAAACTCATATTGCACAAAACGCTCCAAAAAGCGGAACTGCCACAGGTCGATTCCCCCGTAGCAATCCCGCTCTGTCTCGTTTCTAAAATCCGGCGACAAAGAATATGCCCTGACCCGGTCTCTACTGATAACAGATAACCGGAATTCCTTTATACACCAGATCATAGAGAAGTTTTGCCTTCTCCGGCGGAAGGTTCACACAACCGTGACTTCCACTGTTCTGATAAATCGTACCGCCAAACTTGCTTCTCCATGTCGCATCATGGAATCCGATTCCGCCGTTAAATGGCATCCAGTAGGAAACCGGACTCTCATATTCATACGTTCCGTCTGCCTTCTTTGCCCCACGCAGAACCCGGTCTTTCTCCTTGTAAGTCAGGCTGTAAAGACCTGCCGGAGTCGTATAATTCTTTGAGACATTTCCGGTTACGCACGGTGCATCCCAGACAACGCTTCCATTTTTCGTCATGTAGACATGCTGTCCGGTCAAATCCACCTCGACGTAAGTCGTACCCCACTCCTGTGCGGAATGATCGACTGCGGTCTGTACATACTGTGGCTCTCTCGACTGCGTCTGTCCCGTGCGAATCATACCGATCAATGCGTCAGTCTCCGCATTCTGGTCAATCTTCCATCCGTAAGGACCGCTCACGCTCACATTGCGCCCCGTCGCCGTGTGGAAAGTGCGCGTTGTTCCCGCAGTATTGTACTTTCCTGCAAGCGTCTGTACCCATCCTGCGACCTGATCGCGATTCATCTGAATCTGACCATCAGCCGTTCCCGTAATCCAGGAACAGATTGTCGCAGAGTCGAGCACCTCGCTCTGATCTCCAATCACGTAGGTGATGCTCATCTCACGAACCTGATTGAGAGTATCGCAGAGATTTTTGAGTCCCTCATCATCTTTTGTGACTGTGACTGCATAATAACACCCGGACGCTTCCAGGTCAACCTCTGAATTTCCAGAAGTGACTGCATTTTTCACTGCCTCAAGAACCTTATCCGGGTAAAGGTTGTTTCCATTTACCTCGGGAACGATCTCAAACGGCTGTCCCTCCTGATAAGAGGAAATATAAGCGTCCGCCGTCGTCACAATCCCGCTTCCGCTCAGACAATTCAGTGCATTCACCTTGTCAGTCAGTGCCTGCTCATCAAATGTATTTGCCATCTCGGTTCGATTGGAATTGTCCACATCCGGTCCAAATGCGCGTCCGGATGCATTCTGCTGATCGAGGATCGTCTGAAGAAATCCGTCCGGAAGTCCCACCGCAAATCCGATGTCAGTTCCGTTTATCGTCTCTTCCTTTCCGCCTCTCTCTTTTATCTTCAACTGATATTTGCTGGAGTAGAAACTGCTGATATGCTCTCCTGCCTGTTCCACCGTCATACCGCCGATTCCAAGCCCGTTGACCGAAGTGCCTGAAACAAATGCCGAATCGTCCGCCATCGCCGTCATCGACACCGCCAGCCCAAACGCCGTTGTCAAAATGATCCGGCAAAGATTCGTCTTCCATCTTCGTTTTATCAAATCCAAAACCTGCTTTCTGACCGTGCCTTAATTTGGAGTCTTTGAGTCTTGAGAAGTCTTTTGGGATCTCCGCCAATTTTCTCCTGCACAGTTATCCTTATTATAAAGTCCTCCAACTTTCCCGTCAAGTGAAGAGCATCGACAGAAATCTTACAAATTTAATAAGATATTATAATGTTATATCTTAATCATTTGCAAAATACTTTACCGTTTACGCCTTGCGCAAACAGTAACAGATTTTGCCGATGCTTCGCATTCCAAATCGGCAAAATCTGCTACCACCACTGCATCATACGGCATTTTCAGTTCAGAAAATGCCTACCCGTGTACACTAACCAAAATACTTCTGTACTGCCTGCACTCCATTCGCAAACAAGCCCTCACAGTCCTCTGCCGTCAAATCAAAATCGGTCGCATGGATCGTTTTCTCCCGCGAACCGCTTCCCGTCGTCGTGGAAATCCAGATAATCTGTCTCTGATCCTCCTCCAGGCGCATGCTGTTGTCGATTGCTTCCATACAGGTCGAGACGAGTGCTCTCAGATAATCGGGCAGGTTGCGTTTTACCAGCCAGTAGTCTGCTCCCGCCTCCTCATTCCAGTCAAGAAACTGAAATCCGAAAGTCGGACAGTTCGGATCTTCCTCCGCCTCCATTGCCCAGATCGGAAAATTGCTGAGCAACCCTCCGTCCACAAGCAGATGCTCCCGTCCCCTTGCATCCCGCAGAGAGACCGGCTCAAAAAAAACCGGGATGCTCGAACTTGCAAGCACCGCTCTCGCGACAGGAAAGGTCTCCGGATTCAAACCCAAGAGACTCAAATCATCGGGAAAAATCAAAAGTCGACGCATCGACAGATCGCTGACCGGAATGATCAGCCTTCTGCCTCTCCGGTGAAGATCCCCAAATGTCCGAATTCCCCGTTCGGAAAGTACCTGCTCCATCCATTTTTCGAGGTACCGATTGTTGTACACGCCGAGAGAAAAGAGAAGGGACAGCAGTTTTCCCACTGTCCCGAAGTTATCCACCATATCCCGCCCACGAAACTTTCGGTAATTCAGTGTCTCCATCTCTCTTTTCAGTTCTCGGCACTCATAACCGGACGCAATCAGCGCAGCGACCACAGCCCCCGCGGAAGAACCTGCGACAGACTCAAAACGGTAGCCTTCCTGTTCCATCTCACAGGCAGCTCCGACATGAGCGATTCCGCGCACGCCTCCGCCCTCAAAAACTCCTTTACAGCATTTCATGCATACCCCTCCATATCAACGTAACTGTTCCCATGAAAGAATATGCATGAATCCAGTGAAAAGAGCCTGATTTTCGTTACAATTCATGCGTTGGTCCTGCACAAACGATAACGGATTTTACTTTTCTTCCTCGTCGTCCTTCTTCTCAGACTTCTCGGCATTTGCCTCGCGGATTGCGGTAGCTGCCGCATCTGCTGCTGCCTTTGCAAGGACTGCCGGATCATTTGCCGGAACAGCATTCATAACCGGAATCGGACGGGTGATCTGGAGCGGAAGGTTTACTCCCAGCATATTTAAGATAACACCCTTTGCATCCTTATCAAGAACCTTCGGAAGCTGTTCTGCCTTCACAATAACCGGGCGGAAACTGTCATCCTGACAGAATTTGCGGAACTCTAAGACATCGGTAAATACCGGCTGGTATTTCTCGCCGTCCTTGAGCTTAATCATCGGAGTTGCATTTGTATCCTTCTGAATTGCAAAGATCAGACTGCTCTTGCGGAAGTCTGCGAGCATCTCCTCCTGAAGCTCTTTGAGGCGCTCCTTCGTATCCTCCTCTGCCGGTCTGCGAAGCTCCTGTGCAAAATAAACAGCAGTCAGATGAAGCTGTGGGTTCTCCACCCATACAGAGCCATCCGGCGCTTCCTTCTGATCTCTTTTCTTCACGATCTCCTGAATCTGCATCGTCGTCTCTTCTCCGTTAAAGCTCAGATGAAGAGCATTGACACCCATTGTATACAGAGTGGTAAAGAACAGAAGCATCTGCTTAGATGCCAGTTTCAGCACCGTTGTCGGAATCTTCTTCTGTGCCAGCTCCTCGGTCTTTGCCTTTGCGCTCTGCTCGTCAAAATAAATCATAACCTCATCATCAAAGGTTTCCGGATCACACTCTACATAAGGAGCTCTGGTACAAGCAGACATCAAAATAAAGAATTCCCCCTCTTCTTTTGTCAGTCTGATCAGAAGCTCTTTTTTTCCTTCTGTAATTTCCACGTTCTTCTCGTCACTCATAGCTAATCTCCCTGTCTCCATATTTTATCACATCCACAACATCTCTATCCGTTCACAATCTCTACTCTGATGTGTTTGGTATGTTTCTTTATGGACGCATGGCTTCATTATACAAGGTTTCGTTTGCTTTGTAAATCCTTTCTGTCCGGCGCCCTGATTCCATTTTTTTCAAAAAGTTACCGTTCAGAAAATCTGTCTCTGCGTGCGGAAACCTCAAAAATCCTCCAAAATTCCAAGACTCTGCGCCAGATCTTTCAATTCCTGGTTTCTGTGATTCATCGTGCCAAACCGCTCAACGGTACAGAATACTCTCTGGCAGGTCTTCAAGCATTCCACTGCCTGTGCAAATTCTGAATCTCCGATCGGTTCAAATGCCGGAGAGAAAATGAGATTTGCCGACAGTGCCCGCGCAATCGGATATTCCACATCATTTTCTGCAATCACGCCTGCAAAAAACGGTAAATTCTGTCTCTGCAAACGGCGATACAGCGAAATTGCCGATCCCCCTCCACCGATTACAAAAATCTCCGGTGTCCCGTCTCCTTCTGGCCGCTCAAGCTCCACGGTTCCCGTCTGCGCGCAGAACGTTCCCCGCTGAATCTGATACAACTGCGTGATATTCTGATCGGTGAAAATCTCCTCGGGCGTCCCACACCGCTCAATCCGCTCCTGCCCCACACAGACAATATAGTCCGAGATTCGCTCTGCAAGATCCAGTTCATGAAGAGACATCAGCACTGCAATCCCGCGACTTTTCACGAGTTCTTTTAAGAGTGCGAGAAGTTCGAGTTTGTGGCTGACATCAAGGTAGGACGTCGGCTCGTCAAGCACGAGAATTTCCGGCTCCTGCGCAATCGCCCGTGCAAGAAGAACGCGCTGACGCTGTCCGTCGCTGATTCTGGCAAATTCCCGGTCTGCGAGATCTTTTGCGTGGACAAGCTCCATCGCCTCCAGCACTTTTTGTCGGTCTGCCTGCGTCAAAATTCCAAATCTTCCGGTATACGGATAGCGCCCTGCCTCAACGACATCCCGACATGTCATCTGCTCTGGGCGAACTTTCTGCGTCATCATCACCGCCATCTTTTTTGCCGTCTCCGACGCGGACATTATGCTCATCTTTCTTCCGTCGAGATAAACAACGCCACCAAGCAGAGGAAGCTGACCGATCACGCTCTTTAAGATCGTCGACTTGCCGGCCCCGTTTGGACCGATCAGTGTCACGATCTGCCCTGTTCGAACCTGAAGCGCAATCTCCGAGATTAACGGGCGCGAACCGTATCCGACCGCCATCTGTTCGGTTTGAATTTTATTTTCTGGACTCTTCGATGATTTTTCCATGCGTAACTGCCTTTCTGCTCTCTTTTAAATCTTGCCCTATCTTTCTCTTACGTTGTATTTTTTCTTTTCACGCTCCACCTTTTCTCTTTACACTCTGCTTTTTCTTCGCTTCGCCTTTTTCACCTTGTGCTCTGCTTTTTTCGCTTCGCTCCATCGGCACAACCTCAATCTACTATTTTCCCAACCAAACCATATTAATTGTGGGTTCGCTTCACCATCATCCAGATCACAACCGGCGCACCAAAGACTGCTGTCACAGTACTGATTGAGAGTTCGGTCGGCGCAAAGATCGTCCGCGCAATCAAATCACAGAGTAAACAGAATCCTGCTCCACCAAAGAAACATCCCGGAATCACAAACAGCGGTTTCGACGTTCCGAAAATCCGGCGCACAAGCTGGGGAACTGCAATCCCGACAAAGGAAATCGGTCCTGCAAATGCTGTAACACAGGCAGAGAGAATACTTGAGAGCAAAATCAACTCCACACGAAATCTCCGAATGTTAACACCCATACTTCTCGCATATTCCTCTCCGAGCTGACATGCCCCAATCGGCTTTGCAAGCAACATTGCCATCGCCATACCAAGCACCGTCACAACAGTGATTACCCTGACATTTTCCCACGAGATTCCCGAAAAGCTTCCCATCGACCAGTTGTGAAGATTTACAATCTTTGCATCATCCGCAAACGTCACGACAAAATCTGTGATTGCAGAGCAGATGTATCCAATCATAACTCCACAGACTACAAGCATCGCCATCGAACGCACGCGTCCAGAACATACGAGAACAAATCCCATTGAGATCAGTGATCCAATAAATGCAGAGAGGATCAGAGCCGTCGATCCCAGTGCTATTCCTCTTCCAAGAAAGATAATCATTACAAGGGCGACAACCATCTTCGCCCCGGAAGAAATTCCAAGAACAAACGGTCCGGCAATCGGGTTTGCAAAAAAGGTTTGAAGCAAAAATCCAGATACTGAAAGAATTCCGCCGAGAAGCATTGCCGAAAGAAGACGCGGGAGACGAATATCCCAAACAATATGGTAGGCGACCTCATTTTCTGCATTTCCAAATAAGATTCCAAGAATCTCCGATAGTGAAAGAGGAACACTCCCGGCATTGATATTCCAGAAGACAAGCAAAATCAGAAACACCAACAGACTGATATACGAAATCTGCACCCGAAGTTTCTGCTTGTCCTCTGATGAATAACTCGCTTGTATATGTTTCATCTCGTTATCTCCTCTGTCACTTTTTATTTAATCTCTATAAAAAAGGGCGACGTTACACACGCTCATCGATTCACATTTTCACTCCACGTTCACTTTGTCCTCGCCTACATTCTTACTTCAACGGATGCAGATACGTCATCTTCGCCGGATCTGGTTCTTCCTCCGTAAACAGCCGGTGCATATCGAGAATCATATCTCCAAGTCCCATACTCTCCTGAAACATATTTTTTCCGGTGCACCACACATGCCCCTCTTTCACCGCCTTAAATCCAGAAAGCAGACTACTCTTTGCGAGAAGCTCCGAGAGACTTTCAAGTTCCCCATCAATCGTGCTGTTGTAAATTAGATAGTCCGCATCTTTTGCCTCTGCATAAAATGCCTCCATCTGCATATTCATCGTGGAAAGTGCATTTCCATTGTCCTCGATATTCTGAGGAAGCGGAATTCCACCTGCCATCCGGATCATCTCTGAGATATAATCTCCAGGTTTTCTGACATTTGCATAGCCGTTTGAGCTGATGTAGAAAAACGTCGCCGTTTTCCCCGAAGCCTGCTCCGCGACAACCTGCTCCACCTCTTTGGCTTTTTCCTCAAAACACGCTTCTGCTTCCTCCTCTTTTCCGAGAAGAACACCGTAAAGTTTGATCCACTCCATGCGTCCGAGAGGGCTCTTCTCATAGCTTGATCGCTCCACAAGTACCGGAATGCCGAGCTTTTGAAGCTGTTCCTTCACCTCAGGGGAATGAGTAATCATCGTAGACTCAATCGCCAAATCACAGGATTTTGAGAGAATCAGCTCATAATCAGGCGCACTGTACTTTCCCGCATAAGTCATCGCCCCCGACTCCATCGCCTGCTTTGCCTCCTCAATATACCATCCACTCTCCTGTGTTCCAGAAAGCGTCACCTGATCAATCGCATCCAGACTGCGAAAAAGATCCATCGCGGACGTCGCCGACAGATAAATATTCGAGAGCGGACGGCAGATCACGGTCACCGTCTCCGGTACATTCTGCGGGATTTCTGCCTGTTCCGGCACAACAAGATAGGTATCTGCATCCCCGATCACAATTTTTTCATACCCGCCCTCATATTTCTCCACTGAAAACTGAGTCGCATAGCGCAGATTCATCGTCTCCTGAAGCGTCATCGTCTCCCAGTCCTGAGAAACTCCTGTGCTTCCTTCCTGTGATCTTGCTCCCTGCTCCGCCGATTTTGACCCTGCATCTTCATTCTTTGCACATCCGGTCAGAGCAATTCCCGTTCCAATCGTCAGCGTCAGCACAATTAGAAAAATCGATAACCTTCTCTGCATGAAACTTTCCTTTTCCCTACAATTTCCTATTCGTTTTTCCATACGCTTTTCCATACGTCTTTTCATTCGCTTTTTTATATGATTGTCCATACAATTTCTCATTCCCGATTCTCCTGATTAATTCTCCTGTCGCAGGGAGGCAGAATCAAAAGTCAGGGTATAGGAAATCTCATGAGGCTGGCTCATCGCAACCGTGTCGGCGAGCACTGCCAGCTTGCGATCAAACTCAGCAATCGGAATTTCAAATATGGAACTGTCTCCCTCTCCGACCTGACCGATTCGATCATATTTCACATCATTTACCTTCATATAATCGTAATTCGGACTGCTCCAAATCACCTCTGCGGTTGCAACCCCATCTTTTACCGTCAGATGAGTCGGGGACTCAACCGAAACCTTTCCTGATCCGCCCTGCATGCTCACCTCAACCGTGTAAGTGCCATCTGCAAGCCCAAGGCTCTCCACCGTCACAACCGTTCCATCCGCATATGCCTCAGACGGAAGGGAATCTGCGCGGAAAACAATCTCTCTGTCGTACCATTTCTCTTTTTTCTTGCTGAATGCACTGCAATCAATTCCCGCATCAAGCGCCTCAACCGGCACGGTAAATGTGCAGGAACCATCCTCGGCAGTCTCTGCCGGAATCATCTCGCTCTCCTCAGCCTTTACCGCCTCCTCGGCTTTTCCAAGATAAAGTTTTCCGTAACCGCTTCCGCTCATCGTCATAACTGCCTGCATCGCTCCATCTTTGACTGTGAGCTCACATTTCGTCACCTTAAACATGCTCGAACTCGAATCAACGGTCACCTCATAAGTGCCTTCCTTGAGCTGATCTGCGGATACCGGCTCCATGCCCTCCTCAACAACTTCTTTTGCCTCCACAGTTTCATCCCCGGATGCTACACCCGCATCCGCAGCTTCTGCATTCTCACTCTGCGCCTTTGCCTCTGTCGTCTCCTCTAAACTGCTATCACTCTCCGCATTCGCTGTCCCGCTCGTCTGCTCCGTCTTGTTTGCCGTATCATTTTTTGCACATCCGGTTGCAAGCACGGTTGCTGTCGCACACATCAAAATTGCCTTTGCCATCCATCTCTTTCTCATAATATTCTCCTCATTTTTCTTTTCTCAATTTTTATATTTTCCTTAAAATTTCTCTTATTCTCGCAAACACTGCCATATCCGATTCTTCTTGCCGATGTCTTGTAATTGGAAATGTGAGAGAAGCGATCCATTCAAGAAGAATTCAACAGGAATCCATGAAGAAAAAAGACCGATAACCAGTTTTTTCCCGGTCCCGGTCTTTCTTCGACTGACTTTTTTCTAATCTAATTTTTTCCGATCACATTTTTTGTAATCTCTTGTGCCATCTTGCGACACCCGCTTTTTATTTTGCCAGATTGTCAACGGCTGCCTGTGCATGCTGTACGAACAACTGCTGGATCGGCTCAAGCTCACCGAGACCTCTTACCAGACAAGTTACCTCATAACCGGCACCCTCGAAGGTCTTCTTCCAGGAACCATCCTCATCGCCTGCCATATCGTTGTTTGCATGATCACCTGCAACGATCATCAGAGGCTCAAGAACAACTTTCTTGTACTCGCCTGCCTGAACCTTTGCAAGAACATCCTCAAGGCTCGGAGTTGCCTCCACAGTACCAACAAAATAGTTCTCATATCCAGACTCCGTCAGCAGATCCTGCATCTTTGCGTAAATCTGGTTGGAATCAGCCTCGGTTCCGTGACCCATGAAGCAGATAGCGGTCTCGCCGTCATCGTACTCAGCAGTTGCCTCGGTGATCGCCGTCATAACAGCCTTAAAGTCCTCATCGCTCGTCAGAAGCGGTTCGCCGATGGATACTTTCTCAAATGCGTCAGAACGCTCTGCAACCTCATTGACAAGATCAGTGTACTCCAGACCATTCATCAAATGGGTCGGCTGAATCACAAGTCTCTTTACGCCATTCTTCTCTGCACGGTCAAGTGCCTCGGTCACATTGTCGATAATCTCGTTGTCACGGGATTTTACATGGTCAATGATGATCTGGCTCGTAAATGCACGGCGAACGGAATAATCCGGAGATGCCTTCTCGATCGCATCCTCGATTGCACCAACGGTCATGCGACGGTTGTCATTGTAGCTCGTTCCGAAGCTGACTACCATCAGTTCATCCTCGCCGATCTCATCCTGATTTCTCGGATTATCCTTGGAAGCATCACCGGTATTGTAGTTCTCTTCCTCTTCTTCCTCGGTCTCTGCGGTCTCTGCCTCAGTCGTCTCCTCTGCAGTGGTCTCCTCCGCACTCGTCTGCGCCTCGGTCGTCTCTGCCGTAGTCTCCTTAGATGAGCTTGAGCATCCTGCTACCACTGCCACCGTCGTTGCTACTGCAAATAAAGCTGCCATTTTTTTCAGTTTCATTCTTTTCTTCCTCTCTTTTTTCTGCAAGTCCTGAGCCTTTTGAATATTTAACGATTCTTGTCCTCGTTCTCTCAGGCTCTGCTCTCTATCCAACTAACTTGAAATAGACAGGAAAAAGTTTCCCACAAAAAATGATTCTGAACAAAATAACAGCTCTCTCATCCGCTTGCATCCCGGTTTCCAAACCGACAGCCGAAACCGAATGTTCCGCTGTATCTGTCAGAAACCTGTCCGCATCGCTTTTCTCATTCTGATATTATCTCTCTTGTACATGTAGCCCAGCATTTTGCTGGTCTGTATATCTCACGCTGCATTCAGGTCGGTACGATCAATTCCTCGTGATCTGGAAAATCTTTCCTGTACCAGCATCCGGCAGGTTTCCTGGCTCAACTGTTTGAGGAATCCATCTGTTCAGTCATTCCCCACGCAAAAGACCGCCTTCCCAATTTTCTATCAGTGGCTTTCTGGTCTTTTCGCTCCAGTCTCACAGTGACGAGATCGCACAGGTCTTTCACCTGTTTCCCTTTTACCTGTCTGCAAGTTCCCTTACAGACAGCACCGGCTACTCTTAATCAGATATTGGCTCTATCCTATCACGGAATGTCACAAAAGACAATCCTTATTTCTCAGCAGAGAATTTTGCCTTCTGCTCCTCCAAGAACTCCGAAGTCTCGAAGTAATCGATCTTCATCGCATGTTTTACCTCTGCAAGAGTCTGGCTTGCAGTCTCTCTTGCCACACGGGTTCCCTCGCGAAGAATCTCGTAAACATCCTCAATCCGGCTCTCATACTCTTTTCTGCGCGCACGGATCGGGCGAAGCTCTTCCTGCATGACGTTGTTCAAGAACTTCTTCACCTTCACATCACCAAGACCACCTCTCTGGTAGTGATCCTTGAGTTCCTGAAGGTTCTTGTAATCCGGAAGATACTCTGCAAAATGATCGTCATTGCAGAATGCATCCAGATAGGTAAATACCGTGTTGCCCTCGATGCAACCCGGATCTTCGACGCGGATGTGGTTCGGATCGGTGTACATTGACATGATCTTCTTGCGAACTTCCTCCTCGGTCTCAGACAGATAGATGCAGTTGCCAAGGGATTTGCTCATCTTTGCCTTTCCATCGGTACCCGGCAGACGCAGGCAGGCCTTGTTGCTCGGAAGCAGGATCTGCGGATCTACGAGAGTCTCTCCGTATACAGAATTAAACTTGTGAACGATTTCCTTCGTCTGCTCGATCATCGGCATCTGATCCTCACCAACCGGAACTGTTGTCGCCTTGAATGCGGTGATGTCTGCCGCCTGGCTGATCGGATAGCAGAAGAATCCAACCGGAATGCTTGTCTCAAAATTGCGAAGCTGAATCTCTGCCTTTACCGTAGGATTTCTCTGAAGTCTCGAAACCGTAACCAGATTCTGATAGTAGAACGTCAGCTCTGTCAGCTCCGTCACATAGGACTGAACAAAAATATTCGACTTTGTCGGGTCAATTCCGACAGATAGATAATCCAGTGCAACCTCCATGATATTGTTGCGCACCTTTGCCGGGTTGTCCGCATTGTCAGTCAGCGCCTGTGCATCTGCGATCATAATAAAGATCTTATCAAATTCACCTGAATTCTGAAGCTCCACACGACGCTTTAAAGAACCCACATAATGTCCAACATGCAGTCTTCCCGTCGGACGGTCACCGGTTAAAATAATTTTATTTGCCATTCGTTTCTTCTCCTTGTTCCTCTAAGTTCCTCTAATCTAATTACTTATTTATTATACTCAAAATATGCGCAAGATCAAATGTTATTTTATTTTCCCACTTCCACAATCTTACCGATCAGATCCATATATTTCCCACAATACTCATTGTAAAGCGGAAGCATTTTTTCCTGAAATGCAGACTTTTCCTCCGGAGTCAGTTCAATCACCTGACAACCAGCTTTTTCGACAATCTCCCGTGAGCGCTTCGTTCTCTCCTCCCAGAGTTTTCTCTCATAAAGTGCGGACTCCTTCGCACACTCACGGATGATCTCCTGATACTCGGGACTCAGCTTCTTCCATGTGTTCTCCGAGATCATCTGCACTTCCGGAACTCGCGCATGCTCATCAACCGTCATATATTTGGCGACCTCATAGTGGCGCTCTGACTGATACGACGGCCAGTTGTTCTCTGCTCCGTCAATCTTTCCGGTCTCAAGCGCTGAGTAGACACTCGCAAACGCCATCTGTACCGGCTCTGCGCCGATCAGCTCCACCATCCGGCTCATCAGTTCCGATTCCTGCACTCGAATCTTCATTCCGACCATATCTTCTGGTGTCCGAATCGGCTTTTCTGATGTATAGAAATTTCGCGCTCCCGCATCATACCAGGAAAGTCCGACAAGACCATATCCCTCAAAGTTATGAAGGAACTGGTCTCCGATCTCACTCTCAAGCACCTTCCACATATGTTCTGCACTGTTGTAGAGGTATGGCATCTGGAGTACATTTACGGATGGAATGAATTCTCCGACCGAAGAGAGGGAGGCACGGGTGAAATCAATTCCGCCGAACTGGAGCTGTTCAATCACCGACTGCTCATCGCCGAGTACCGCTCCCGCATTGACCTGAACGAGAATTTTTCCTCTGGTCCGCTCCTCGACCAGTCTTGCGAATTCGTAGGCACCCTGAGTCGTCGGATAATCCTCCGCCTGATTCTCCGCATACGTCAACACAAAATCCGGCACAACCGCTGTATTTTCCCTGTTCTTTGCCCCACACGATGCGAGCAGTGCACATGCGCCAAGCAGGCTGACTGCGCCGAAAATTCTGCCTGCAAATCTGCAAATTTTCTTTCCTTCACATCTCCCACTCCGCATGTCTCCGTTTTCCTGCCTCTCCACCACATTTTCTCCTTCTGCTTCTACACTTCTTTTTTCTTTCCATTTGTCAATGATTCCAATTATACCATAAATCCGATATGCTACGCTTCCAAATGTTGAAAGAATTTCACCAAAATTTATGAAACAGAGTGCGCATCTTCGTTCCACTGCGGTCGGTGCATAACAAGCGCCACTGGCGCTT
>OGIE01003328.1_pt1 | contig 17541 bp, 14 predicted proteins | sample 1571581 | NCBI WGS metagenome assembly OGIE01 (sample SAMEA2582021, study PRJEB24529) | metagenome | biome: Human gut stool | place: China | collected 2011
GAATCGGTATCTGCCTGCCGTCTTTCTCATAATAGGAAACCAGCATCATAGCTCCCGGAAGTACGGGTGCACCGTAGGATACGATGCGGGTTCCTGTTGCTTTGATCGCACCCGGAGTTCTGTCATCCGGATCTACGCTCATTCCACCGCTGCAGACTACCATATCGGCCCCCTCTTCGATAAATTTCAGGATATCGGCTGTTATCTGTTCCATATCATCACCCGGTTTTGTCTGACCGATGACCTCTGATGGAAATTTTGCAAATTTATCTCTCAGTACAGGAGTGAAGGTGTCAGTGATCAGACCTTTCTGCACTTCACTTCCTGTTGTTACGATACCCACCTTTTTCTTCTTATATGGCAGAATGGAAAAGATCGGCTCTGTGCCTACCACCTCTGCTGCACGATCCATTTTCTCCTTCTCGATCACCAGAGGGATAATTCTGGTTCCTGCAAGTTTGTCGCCCTTCTTTACAGGAAAATCTCCATGGCGGGATGCAATCATCATCTCTCCAAGTGAGTTGACAGCCAGCAGAGCTTCTCCGTCAATGTCTGCGATCAGCTCGATTTTTCCCTCTTTTATATCAGAACCATGCATGGTGTCCGAATCTCCGGCACAGATCTTATAAAGGATCTCTGCGCCTTCATTCTCATGAAGGATTCCTTCTTTCTTCTCCCACACATATAAATGTTCTTTTCCTACAGAGAGTAACAGAGGAATATCCTCTTCTCTGACAATATGACCTTTCTTAAAAAGCACCCCTTTTTTTACATCTTTGATAATCTGTGTGATGTCATGGCACAAAATGTGCCCTACGGCATCTTCTGTACGGATTTCTTTCATTATATAGTACCTTCCTTTTGTTTTTTATTTCCCTCAATACCCATTTGGATTTTATTATACATCGGATTGCTGTCCTTTGTCAAAAAATTATAAAACTGTCCAAAATACTTTTTGTTCACAGGTCACTGTTCACTCTGTTCTCAGTAACGTTTACAATCTCATGACAACTTTTTTCAGGCAGTCCAGATATGTGGCTTTTCCCGCATTTTCCCCGTAAAGGATCCGCACTCTTCCCAGTTCCTTCCCATCGACGGAATAGATCATCTCCCCTGCCAGGGTGTTCTTTTTCACCGGGGCCTTTACTTCCCTGTGGATTCTCAGCTTTCTTTTTACATTCCCGATATTCTGTCCTGTGGTATCCAAATAGTGGAACTGTTCTTCATAAACCAGGGAAACCGTCTTTTTCTTTCCATTTCTGACCGGAATCTCAGGCAGAGCTTCCATTTTCTTATCTATGTACAGGCTGCATTTTGAAAAGCCATAATTTAACATGGAGGCTGCATCTTTAAATCGCACTTTATAGTCCGGGGCTGCCAGCACTACTGCGATCAGAGTAATGTCATTTCTTTTGGCGACTGCACTGAGGCAGTATTTTGCAATACTGGTGCTTCCTGTTTTTAGGCCAACACATCCCTCGTAGCTGCGGATCAGTTTGTTGGTATTGGTAAGTCCGAATTCCTTGGTCCCCTGCCTGGTCACATGGGTGATATTTTCCATCCATATGGAAGAATATTCCAGAATTTTCGGATATTTTGTAATCAGTTCCCTGCTCATGATGGCAATGTCCCTGGCTGTTGTGTAATGATCGGGAGATTCTGTCAGACCACAGCAGTCTTCAAAATGAGTATTTTTCATCCCAAGTCCTTCTGCCCGTTCATTCATGTGGCGGACAAATTCCTGTTCACTGCCGCAGATATGCTCTGCCATTGCTACGCTGGCATCGTTTCCTGACGCGATTACAATGCATTTGATCAGGGTTTCCACTGTCTGGATTTCCCCCTCCTCCAGAAACACCTGGGAACCGCCCATGGACTTTGCGTATGCACTGGTGGTCACCTGGTCCGTCATCTGGATCTTGCCTGCTTTTAAAGCATCAAAGATCAGAAGCAGTGTCATTACCTTGGTCACGCTGGCAGGACTGCGCTTTTCGTCTGCATCTTTCTCAAACAACAGCTTTCCTGTGGATGCTTCCATTAAAACAGCGGAAGGTGCCTGTATGGAAACTGCCTGCGCCTGCCCTGAAACAACCGCTGATACCGGAATATCCGGCTCCATCCCATATACTGCCATCCCAGTCATACTGCACCACAGAACCTGAAGCAGCAGAAACATACATATCCATCTTCTTTTTTTCATATCTTCCCCTTTTACAGATCTTCTGCAATTTATTTCTTTAACATAAATATGAAAAAAGAAGCACCTGTATAACCTGACGGTTTCTAAATAAAAAGAGAACTGAAGCCCTGGATGATCTCTCACCGTTTCGGCCGCAGTTCTCATTTTTATGAAACAGGATCCTGTTTCAATTTTATTCTGTTTTAGACTTCCTTTAATGCCTGGCGGATCGCTTCAGCCATTTCCTCATATTCTGCATCTGTAAGAATGGTCTTGCCGCTGTTCATCTCGAATGTACTGCCCCATTCTTCTCCACCTTTGTATTTTGGAACAATGTGGAAATGTAAATGATGTCCGGTATCACCGTATGCACCATAGTTTACCTTATCAGGGTTAAATACTTTGTGGATGGCTCTGGCAACTTTTGCAACATCTGCAAAATAGTCATTTCTCTCTTCATCAGTCAGTTCGATCAGTTCGCTGACATGTTTCTTGTGAGCTAAGATCACTCTTCCTCTCTTGCTCTGCTCTTTGAATACATACAGCTTACCTGTCTTCATCTCACAGCAAGGATAACCAAACTTAGCTAACAGTTCTCCTTCCACACAATATGCGCAATTTGGATCTTTAACCATTTCTCCCATTTTTGAGACCTCACATTCTGTTGAATTTTACTTCATTTCTTAGAATACCACGGAGATGTTAAAAAATCAACAAAAAGGACTATATGTTATATCCAACAGGCGTATTTTATGCTATACTGTATAGACTTAAAGGAATTTCAACAATACCACAAGCAATATGATTATCAGAAATATGACCAGGAGATTTTATGAGTAATTTAAATTTTAGAAAGAGACGGAACCGCCGGGGATTTTTCTTCCATTTGTCCCGCCACCTTCCTACTTTTATAGTTCTTTTTGTGATCGCCCTTGTTCTCGGGGGCGGTATTTTTGCCTTTTCACGCTTTGTTTTAAAAAAGCAGCCTGGAGACCGTCCGGTTTTTGCCACTGCTTCTGAAGCTACGAAAAGCAACGGGACCCCGTCTGCATCAGCAGAAGCTGATTCCGACGATCCCATTGGGCAATTGATCGATCAGGCAGACCGTCTGGCAAAAGGTTATGACTACGACAAAGCAATGGAACTTCTGTCCCAGGATCCTTCCATTCAGTCCGATCCACGGATCAGCGAAGCCCTTGCTTCCTTCCAGTCCCAAAAGGACTCTCTGGTAGCTGCAGATGTAAAAAATGTGACCCATGTATTTTTCCACTCTCTGATCATGGACACTTCCAAAGCATTTGACGGTGACTCCCGTATGGAAGGATATAATTCCGTTATGACTACCAAGGATGAGTTCTTAAAAATATTAGATGCCCTTTACAATGACGGCTACGTTTTAGTGCGCATCCACGATATTGCCTACGAAACAACAGATGAAAACGGAAATCCTGCTTTCACCTGGGGAACGATCATGCTGCCGGAAGGCAAAAAGCCCATTGTTATGTCCCAGGATGACGTATGCTACTATCCATATATGGATGGAGACGGATTTGCAAGCAAGATCGTAGTCGGCGAGGACGGACGGCCTACCTGCGAAATGAAAATGGATGACGGCAGCATTTCCACAGGTTCTTATGACCTGATCCCTCTTTTAAACGACTTTATTGATGAGCACCCGGATTTCTCCTACAAAGGAGCCAAGGCTATTATCGCACTTACCGGTTATGAAGGGATCTTAGGATACCGCACTGCTTCTTCCTACAGCGAAACCCCGGATTATGAAAGCGAGAAAGAGCAGGCTGCCAGGGTAGCACAGTGCTTACGGGATGACGGCTGGGAACTGGCAAGTCACAGCTGGGGACACCTGTGGATGGGCGTTTCCGACGATCCGGAAAATCCATACAAAATCAGTGATGAACGTTTCTACACAGATACGGATAAATGGAAAAATGAGGTGGAGTCCCTGATCGGACCGACCGATATTTACATCTATCCTAATGGAAACGATGTTGCTGACTGGCACCCGTATACAGAGGAAAACTATCGTTACCAGTACCTTGCTTCCAAAGGTTTCCGCTACTTCTGTAATGTAGATGCCAGCAAGCCTGCATGGATCCAGAAGGGACCTGATTATCTGCGAATGGCCAGAAGAAACCTGGATGGTTACCGCCTGTACGAAGATATGATCCAGGAAGATCCTGCTAAAAAGCGTTTAAGCGATCTGTTTGACGCTTCCCAGATCTTTGATCCTTCCCGTCCTACTCCTGTTACATGGAATTACGGACATACACAAAATGAAACACCTGCACCAGAACCAGAACAGTAACGTATATTAAAGCAAGAACGTTTCTTTTCGGAGCCTTTCTATGAAACCCAAATTGCAGGTTTCCAGGGTCAGCTTTTCCTACCATAGTAAAAACAGGGAAACGCTGGCCCTTTCTGATATTTCTTTTAACGTAGATACCGGAGAATTTATAGCCATTGTAGGTCCTTCCGGCTGCGGAAAATCCACTCTTTTATCTCTCTTATGCGGACTGAACATGCCGGAAGCAGGCGCCATTTTTCTGGATGGGGAACTTTTGGAAAAAAATCCCAAAAATGCCACCGGGATCGGCTGTATGTTCCAGAAGGACCACCTTTTTGAATGGCGGGATATTTTTTCCAATGTTTCCCTTGGACTTGAGATCCAGAAAAAATTGAATACTGAAACAAAACAGGAACTTTCTGACCTGCTCTCTGACTATGGACTTGCCGGTTTTGAACACGCAAAGCCCTCTGCCCTTTCCGGAGGTATGCGTCAGAGAGCCGCTCTCATACGTACACTGGCACTGAAACCGGATCTGCTTTTATTAGATGAGCCATTTTCTGCCCTTGATCATCAGACAAGGCTTATGGTATGTGATGATATCAGCTCTATTTTAAGGAAAAATGGAAAGACTGCTATTTTAGTGACCCACGACCTGTCAGAAGCTATCAGTTTTGCTGACCGTATTATCGTCCTCACTCCCAGACCCGGCCGTATCCGCACAGTCCTTTACCTTTCTTTTCCTGATGACTGTAACAGCCCCCTAAAAAGGCGCAACTGTCCGGAATTTTCCCATTACTTTAATACTTTATGGAAGGAGCTGATAAAAGATGACCAGACAGCAGGAATATGAAGCCCGCCTCCTTTTGCAGACCCGCCAGATCCGGATCTGCCGTATAATGATTCTGATCCTGTTTTTATCCCTCTGGGAGCTGACTGCCTCTCTTGGCCTGATCAACCGCTTTATCTTCAGTTCCCCTTCCCAGATCCTTTTCTGTCTGTGGAACATGCTTCTTGATAAGAGCCTTTTTCTCCATACAGGGGTAACCTTAACAGAAACCCTTTTAAGCTTTCTTTTATGTACCCTTATCAGCCTTTTAACTGCCCTTTTTCTCTGGTCCAGTCCTTTTGCAGCCCAGATTTTTGAACCGTTTCTGGTACTTTTAAACAGTCTTCCAAAATCGGCTCTCGCCCCTCTTCTTTTAGTATGGCTTGGAAACCGTATGCGCACAGTTATCGTAGCCGCTGTGTCCATTGCTGTTTTTGGCTCTGTTATGACTCTGTATACAGGCTTTAACCAGATGGATCCAGACAAAATACGTTTGATCTATGCCTTAGGCGGCGCAAAAAAAGAGGTACTTACCAAGGTTCTTCTTCCTGGAAGCCTTCCTCTGTTAATGAGCACTATGAAAGTAAATATCGGTCTCTGTCTGGTCGGTGTGATCATCGGGGAATTTTTAAGCGCCAAAGCAGGACTTGGCTACCTCATCACCTATGCTTCCCAGACCTTTGAGATGACAAAACTGATGAGCGCCCTGATCATGCTCTGCCTGTTGTCCTGTGTGTTGTATCAGGCAGTAGGGATGCTTGAGAAACAATTTTTAAAACAATGACCTGAAAATAAAACAAGATCGCAGCAAAATGACGTTTTAAATGCCGCTTTGCTGCGATCTTTTCCATATGATCTAACTTAATTTTCCAGATAAATTTTTCAGATACTCTTTATTTGCACAGCTTCTTAAATTCATCTGCTACAAACTGTACCTGTGTTCCGATGATAACCTGTACAGAGGTCTTGCTTGGACGCATCACACCTGCAACACCGGCAGATTTGATCACTTTTTCGTTGACCTTTGTATAGTCTTTTACTTCCAGACGAAGTCTTGTAATACAGTTGTCAATGGAAGCCACATTTTCAGGACCGCCAACGCCTTCCAGGACTGTCTTTGCAACAGAAGTATAATCATTGTTTGCTAAAGTTGCCTTTAACTCTTCTGCATCATCATCTTCACGTCCCGGAGTCTTTAAGTTAAACTTGGCAATTGCGAAACGGAATACAACATAGTAAAGAACGCCAACTGCCAGACCTACCGGGATCAGCAGCCATGGATTTTCTGCAAGTGGTGTAAAGGAACTGAGTACCATATCAACAGCACCGCCGGAGAAGGAGAAGCCTGCACGGATCGGCAGGGCAACGGTGATACCTGCTGTAATACCTGCTAACAGAGCATGTACTACATACAGTCCCGGAGCAAGGAACATAAAGGAAAACTCGATTGGTTCTGTAACACCTGTAAAGAAAGAACAGAACGCTGCGGAAGCTAAAAGTCCGTAAACAATTTTCTTCTTACCAGGTTTTGCAGTCTGATACATAGCAATGCAGGCTGCCGGAAGACCGAACATCATAAATGGGAAGAATCCGGTCATGTACATACCAGTCTGTCCGTAAACACCGGTATTGCCCCAGAAATTGCTCAGGTCACTGATACCTGCTACGTCAAACCAGAATACAGAGTTTAACGCATGGTGCAGGCCAAATGGGATCAGAAGCCGGTTAAAGAATGCATAGATACCTGCTCCAACAGCACCCATTCCGATAAATGCTTCGCCTAATGCTACCAGACCACCGTAAACCAGAGGCCATACAACAAACAGGACTAAAGCTGCAACTATGGAATAAATAGCTGTAAAGATCGCAACTGCTCTCTTGCCGCTGAAGAATGCCAGTGCATCCGGCAGTTTTACAGTCTTATATTTGTTGTAACATGCAGAACCGATGAGACCGGAAAGAATACCAACGAACTGGTTGACGATCTTTCCAAATGCAGGTGCTGCCTCATGTCCGGTAATACCGGCAACAGCACCGGGACTTAACAGTGTGGTGATCATGTACATGGAAACAAGACCTGCCAGACCTGCTGTACCATCTGAGTCATCTGCCATACCTACGGCTACACCTACTGCAAACAGCCAGGACATGTTATCGATCAACGCACCCCCTGCTTTGATCAGGAACAGTCCGATTGAGTAAGCTAAGCCCCCCGCAGTAAATCCCTGAACCTCACCTGCCATAGCTGCCGGTGCCAGGATGTATCCGATACCCATAAGGATACCACATACTGGCAGACACGCCACTGGAAGCATCAGTGACTTACCAAGTTTCTGAAAGAACTTCATCATAACTAAAAACCCCTTTCTTTTGTTGCCGTTTTTTTATCCCGGCTTATTTATTTGAACCCTTCTCCTGGTTTCAAATCCCCTTTATATCCATGTTGATGTTCATTACAGAGTAATGATCTCGTCCATGGCTTTTACGGCTTTTCCCGTATGGCATACCATATCCGGGAAATCAGAAACATTGCAGACGATCACCGGTGTTATTACCTCATAACCCGCTGCTTTGATCTGCTCTATATCTGCTGTGATCAGCAGATCCCCTGCCTTTACTGTGTCACCCTGTTTTACATGGGTGATAAAGAACTGCCCCTTTAAATTCACAGTGTCTAAGCCAATGTGAACGATCACATCTGCACCGCTCTCTGTACGGATACTGACCGCATGTCCGGTTTCAAATAATACAGTTACCTCTCCGGATGCAGGCGCTTTAAATTCATTTTCCGAAGGCAGGATGGCTACGCCTTTTCCCAGTATCTCCTGGGCAAATGCAGGATCCGGCACCTCGCTTAAAGGCACTGCCTGACCGGCTACAGGTGCAAGGATTTGGCCTTCCTCTTTTTTTCCACCGAATAATTTTTTAATTCCCTGAAACATAATAATTCCCCCTTAAAACAAAAACCAATTTTGAACAAATATCTGTTTCACATAATATCGTTCAAAATTGGTTTTGCGTGTTGCCTTAGAGCAACCAATATTATCAAGAAAATAACGATAGGGCTATAATATCATCATTACCCCTATAAGTCAATGCACTTTCTTTCGGTCTTTGTCTATTTTACCGAAAAATCCTATTTTATTATTGCTTTTTCTGCCTATTTTTTCTGTTTTTCTTCCGCTGTCCTTAAAAGTCCTGCCTGGATCGTGATGCAGGTTGCAATAATCAGGAATAATGGGTAAACAGAGTATGGCAGGATAGCAAACGGGGATATGTTCGCCATTTCAGATGTCATCAGCATACCGCCGTCATGAGGCATAACAGCTAAGAATGCACAGGCAAAAATATCTACCAGGCTTGCCAGACGCTTTGGCGCGATCTTGTACTTGCTGCCGATCTCTTTTGCAATAGGACAGGTAACGATGATAGCAATCGTATTATTGACCATAGCACCGGATAAAATACCGGAAAGGATACCGATACCATATTCTGCCTGTTTTCTGTTTTTGATCTTTTTGGTGATCGTATCGATCATCCATTCAATACCGCCGTAATACCGTACCAGACCGATCACACCGGATACCAGGATAGCAACAATACTGATGCTGAACATATCAGCCATTCCATCACCTACTGCCATGGCGATATCAAAGAAGCCTACATTTCCCTGTAAGAGTCCTACAATAAAGGTCATTAAAATACCAATGAACAGTACCACAGCTACATTGATACCCATTAACGCAGTTACTAAAACGACAATATAAGGAGCGATCTGGAACAGGTCAAAAGCACCTACTTCAATGCTTCCGCTGCCTGCTCCCCCTATAAATCCATAAAAGATCAGAGAAAGAACAGCTGCCGGAAAGGCAATGAAGAAGTTCATGCGGAACTTATCACGCATCTCAGATCCGCAGCCTTCTGCTGCTGCAATGGTGGTATCAGAGATCATGGACAGGTTATCACCAAAATAAGAACCGCCGATCACTGCCGCACAGACGATAGCCGCATTTAAGCCTGCGCCTTCCGCTACGCCCAAAGCAACCGGAGCCATAGCTGCCATGGTACCCATGGATGTTCCGATGGCTGTAGAGATAAAGCAGCACATCATAAATACGCCAGGAACCAGAAGTTTGACCGGAATATAGTGTAAACACAGGTTAATAACAGAAGTCTTGCCGCCAATAGCTGCTGCTGCGCCCTGAAATCCGCTGGCCATAAGATAGATCAGAACGATCATCATAACACCGCTGCGGCCCATATTTTCTGTAAGGACATCTACCTTCTCTGAAATCTTCACCCCCGGTGCCAGAATAAGGGCAGACGCAATTCCCACAAGCAACGCTACATGGCGTGGGAAATAGCCAAAAGGACTTTCCGCTCCCATAACCGAAAACACAATACCACAACCAATGTAAGTTCCTAAAAATATGATCAGCGGCAGAAAGGCCAACGCCCCCAGTTTCTTGTTTTCCATAAGAAATTCTCCTTTTCGTGCCTGCATCTTCTGCAAAGCATTTTTGTATTCCCATTAAACCATTATAAATGCTTGTAAAGAAACGCGCAATACCCCCCATATGTCAGATCCGGTCCGACCATGAGGGATGCGTAGTTATATTATTATTTTATGCTGCTTTTTGTGCCATTTTTTTTCTGTGGATCCAGTCTTTTCCTTCTACAAATCTTGTAATGACCATGACAAGTCCAGTATCACCTGTTACATTGACTACAGTTGCCGGTGCATCGGTAATGGTTCCGATGAGAACCATGATCGGGATAGCTACTGTAGGGAAGCCGAATGCAGATATGATAAAGATCTCAGCTACATAACCGCCTGCAGGGATTCCTCCCATAACAACAGATGCGATAACAGCTACCAGGATAGACATTAAAATGTTTCGTGGGGTTGCATATTCCATATGGAATACTGAGCATAAAAACGCTACCTTAATGATCTGGATCACACATGCGCCATCTTTGTGAAGATTTGCACCTAAAGGAATAACAAGATCTGCAATCTCATCGGGAATACCAATTTTCTTTGCCTGCTGTAAATTAACTGGCAGAGTTGCTGCTGAAGAGCAGGTACCAAGAGCAGTTAAGGTAGATGGCACGCAGGTTGCCCACCATATGCGTACACCTTCCATGCCGCCACCGATATAAGCAAATACTGTCTGTGAAACAACATAATAGGCAACGATCACAAACAGGTACATGACAATTGCTTTTGACAACGGTCCGATCACATCACTGCCGTTAGAACCGATCAGGATCGCAAAATAACAGCCAAGTCCTAAAGGGGCCAGTTTCATAACGATATTGATCACGTTTACGATAGCTGCTGTAAGGCGATCCATAGCTTCTACGATCGGCTTGCCCTTTTCACCGGTCTGGATGATCGCAATAGAGAAAATAACAGTAAATACGATCAGTGCCATCAGGTTAGATTTAGAGAACAGAAGCGGGAAATCACCGACTGTAAACATTCCCAGTACATTCATGCTTCCACTGGCATCTGCTACATCCTGTGTTAAAGAAACAGTAGAACCTTCCGCCGGATCAATGACCAGACAAGGAGCTACCATAAACAGGCATGCAATAACACCGGAGACAATAACACCGATCAGGAAGATCATTAAGATCTTTCTGAGTTTTGCAAGATCCTGCATTTTTGCGATCGCCGCTGTTAAAGAACAGAAGATCAGCGGTACAACACAGCAATACAGCAGATTTAAAAATGTATCGGCAATGGGCTGGAGCACACTTGCTCCAGGTCCCCAGAAAAATCCAATCACACCGCCTGCTACCATAGCTGCCAGCAGTAAAATAGACGATTTATATGTATTCCAGAAAGTTTTCATCTCTTATCTTCCCCCTGACTATGCCCACTTTGTGTGGTTGTCCAGTGCAGCTTTTAACTGCTCCATTGCCTTTACTACGGTAGCTCTCGGGCATGCAAGGTTAAATCTTTCAAACTGTGCAGTTGCCGGTCCGAATACCTTACCGCTGTCTAACCAGAGATGTGCTTCTTCTACCATAATGTGCTCTAATTCTTCATCTGTAAAACCATATCCTGAAAAATCAACCCAGGTAAGATAGGTTCCTTCAGGATCTACGAAATGAGCCTTCGGGAAGTTTTCCTTTACGAAATCACGCATGTAATTCATATTTCCGGTAATATACTCTACCAGTTCATTTACCCATTCATCACCCTTTGTATAAACAGATTTTACTGCAACCTGTCCCATAATGCTTCCCTGGCTGTAACCTGCTGCTGCATTTGCCTTACGGTATGCTGCGCGGAGTTCCGGATTTTTAATAATAATGTTGGCTGGCTGAAGTCCTGCTACGTTAAAAGTCTTACTTGGAGAAGTATACAGTACCAGACTATTATGGTACTTTTCATCCAGAGTCATGAAGCTTGTAAATTTGAAGCCAGGATATGTAAAGTCACAATGGATCTCATCATCCATGATCACTACATTGTGCTTTAAGCAGATATCTCCCATTTTCTCCAGTTCTTCTTTTGTCCATACTCTGCCAACAGGGTTGTGAGGATTGCACAGGATAAATACTTTTACATTGTTATCTACGATCTTCTTTTCAAAATCTTCAAAATCAATGGTGTATTTTCCATCTTCATAATGCAGCTGGTTATTTACAAAAATTCTTCCGTTATCTTCGATCACTTCGCGGAATGGATAGTAAACCGGCTGCTGGATCAGAAGCGCATCGCCTTCTTTATGCATTATAATGACTACATCATGTCCGCACACCAGTATGGTGATAACTATACGCTTACCATGATGGAAGTCCACACACTCAGTTATATTGAAGACCATCCCGGAACCTCTTCCGGTGAACTGATCCAGTACTGGGATAAAACAAAGGGAACTATTTCCCAGATCCTTACTAAATTAGAAAAACTGGAACTGATCGAAAAGCGCAAAAAAGATGGAAACGCGAAAAACCTTTATCTATATGTGACAGCAGAAGGTTCCCGTGTCAGTAAGGCACATAAAATGTATGATATCCTGGATATCGCCAAGACCATGTCCCAGCTTCAGAAACAGTGCAGCGCCGAAGAAATCGAGGCATTTTACCATGTGATCTCTGTTTACAACGAAGTCATTAAAAAAGATTTTGAGATCAACAAATCCCCACGCAAACGGACAGACGTAACACCTCTTCCCTGATTTTTTTATATACTAAATTTATAAAAAGAATGTGCCGTGGCACAAAAAACGCAGAAACCCATCTTTTCGGACCGGTTCCTGCGTTTCTTTCATTCATTTTATACTATTTTGTATTTTATACTATTTTATTCATTTTTGTTCATCTATGATCGCTTACTGAACAGAAACTACCTTATAATCCTTATCTTCTACTGCCTTTGTAAGGACTGCATTATCTACGTCCTTATCTAAGGTTACAACAGCAGTTCCCTTTTCGTGGCTTACTTCTGCGCTCGCTACTCCGTCTAATGCTTCCAGAGCCTTCTTAACAGCTGCCTCGCAGTGTCCGCACATCATTCCCTCAATTTTCATAGTCTTTGTCATTGTTTTGTTCTCCTTTTTTGTTTCTGTATTTATTTCTGCCGCAGCAACTACTGCTCCTGCAGGAGCGGCTGCTTTACGGCGGATCTTCTTATCTTTGCGGCTGTCTTTGATATTTAATAAATTCAGCCTTAATGCATTGGTCACAACGCAGAAGCTGGATAAGCTCATGGCTGCTGCACCAAACATCGGGTTTAACTTCCATCCAAAGATGGGGATCCAGATACCTGCTGCAAGGGGGATACCGATCACATTGTAGAAGAAGGCCCAGAACAGGTTTTCATGGATGTTTCTAAGGGTTCCGCGGCTTAAACGGATGGCTGCGGGCACATCACTTAAGCGGCTCTTTACCAGAACGACATCTGCTGCGTCAATGGCAACGTCTGCACCGGCTCCAATGGCAATACCCATATCCGCTCTTGTGAGAGCAGGGGCATCATTGATACCGTCACCAACCATGGCAACTTTTCCCTGTTCTTTTAACCTGCGGATCACTTCTTCCTTACCATCCGGAAGAACGCCTGCGATGACACGGTCTACGCCGGCCTGGCGGCCAATGGCCTTGGCTGTGCGTTCATTATCACCGGTCAGCATAACTACTTCAATCCCCATATTCTGCAGCTCTTTTACTGCCTGTGGGCTGTCTTCTCTGATCACATCGGCAACTGCGATCATACCTGCAAGTATACCATTTTTTAAGAACATAAGAGGTGTTTTTCCCTCTTCTGCCAGTTTTTCTGCCTGGCTTTTTATCTTTTCGGATATCTCCGTCTGGCTCTGTGCAAATTTCAGGCTGCCGCCTTTTACATCCGCATCTCCCACTTTTCCTTCCAGGCCATTTCCCGGAAGTGCCTTAAATTCACTAACCGGGATCTGTTCTGCCTGTTTTTCTGCCCCATAGGCTACGATCGCCTTTGCTAACGGATGCTCGCTCCTGCTTTCCAGTGAATATGCTAATTTTAACAGCTCTTCTTCTGAAGTTCCATCTGCCGCCAGTACATCTGTTACTTTTGGCTCACCACTTGTAATGGTTCCTGTTTTATCTAATGCAACGATCTCAACTTTTCCTGTTTCTTCCAGGGAAACGGCAGTCTTAAAGAGGATACCGTTCTTTGCACCCATACCATTTCCTACCATGATTGCAACCGGTGTTGCAAGTCCCAAAGCACAAGGGCAGCTGATAACCAGAACAGAAATACCTCTTGCAAGGGCAAAACCAACGCTTTCACCTGCGATCAGCCATACAATAACCGTCAGCACTGCAATGGAAATAACAGCAGGAACGAAAATACCGGAAACTTTATCTGCCACTTTTGCGATGGGTGCCTTGGTAGCTGCCGCGTCACTGACCATACGGATGATCTGGGAGAGTGTAGTATCTTCTCCTACGCGGGTAGCTTCACAGCGGATAAAACCGGACTGGTTAATGGTGGCTGCGGAAACACGGTCTCCTGCCTGCTTGTCTACAGGAATACTTTCACCTGTAAGAGCAGCTTCGTTTACAGCGCTGTTTCCTTCTAATACGACACCATCTACCGGTATATTTTCGCCCGGTTTTACCACAAATACATCATTTATATTTATATCTTCAATGGAAACTATTTTTTCCTTTTCGATTCCGGTTAAATCCTTTTCGATAATTGTAGCAGTCTTTGGAACCATCTTCATAAGACTTTTTAGTGCATCTGTTGTCTTTCCCTTAGAATAAGATTCAAGCATCTTTCCTAATGTAATAAGAGTTACAATCATTGCAGCAGATTCAAAATAAAAATCATGCATGTATTCCATAACCTTATCACTATTGCCCGAAACCTGAGCATCTGTCATTGCAAATAAAACATAAGTACTATATGCAAAAGCCGCACCTGCTCCCATTGCCACCAAAGTATCCATATTAGGTGCCTTATTTAAAACGCCTTTAAAACCACTAATAAAGAACTTCTGATTAATTACAAGAATAGCAATAGTAAAAAGCATTTGAATTAATCCCATAGCAATATGGTTGTCAATTAAAAACGCTGGTAAAGGCCAATCCCACATCAAATGTCCCATGGAAATATACATAAGTGGAATTAATAATACTAAAGACACAATTAAACGCTTTCTTAAAATAGGTGTCTGAGTATCCTTTAACTGGTCTTCCTCCATTGATGCTGTATCTTTCTTAGAACCTCCGGATGTTTTTGCACCATAACCTGCCTTCTCCACAGCCTGAATTATTTCACTGTCGCTGGCGGAGCCTTCAACCTGCATGCTGTTAGTCAGCAGACTTACAACTGCTGAATCAACATTTGGCAGGGCGTTAACTGCTTTTTCTACACGGCTTTGACAGGCGGCACAACTCATGCCGGAAATTGTGTATTTTTTCATTTTAAAGTCTCCTTCCCTTTTTCTAGTCCTTGTGTTGTGAGAAAATTCTGTTGCAGACACGTCAAGATTTCTCATTTTGTTCCGCCGCTTATTGCAAGTGCAAAAGTAAAACTCGCCTTATGGCTCGGACAGTTACTTTTGCACTTGCGCTATGCTCACAAAATTTCGAATCTTTTCCTATTGTTTGCTTACAGAATTTGCTCAAGCACAAGGTAGTAAAATGTTGTGTTTCTTTATTTCATTGATTTTTTTAACAATGTTATTAGTTCGTCTACTACTTCATCGTTGCCTTCTCTTATGTTGTCGACTACGCATGTCTTGATGTGGTTGGACAGTAGGACTTTGTTGAAGCTGTTTAGTGCAGCAGCTACAGCTGATGCCTGTGTGATGATGTCCATGCAGTAGGCATCGTTTTCAACCATGTTTTTTACGCCTCGCACTTGTCCTTCTATTCTGTTTAATCTGTTTATCAGGTCTTTGTATTCTTTTTCAGTACGCTCCTTCTTCTTAGCGCAGTGTGCACATTTATGTTCCATATATTTTTTGCTCCTTTTTGCTTATTACTGTTGGTATTATATACCCTGTGGGGGTATATTTCAATAGTATTTTTTATTATTATGAATTTATTATTTTGTTTGCTTTATGTAATTATGCATTTGTGGGAGATTAATTTGGTTTTGGAATAAAAAAAGGAGCTATGGATAATTCATAACTCCTTGTGTAAAATATTATTTTAAATTAATTTTTCTAGATTTTGATTTTTAGTAATCAAATTCTGTACATACTTCGTATGCTTTACCGTTTACAGGTGTAACTTTATGTGTATATCTGTATTTTCCGTTTTCTAATGTTCCATCAAAAAGAACCCATAACTCATAATCCTGACTTCCAAATGAAATAGAAAAAGTATGACTTTGTCCGTATGAAAGAGTGATTAACGGTTCCTGATTAATATACTGTGCATTGTCAGGAAGAGCCTTTACCCATTTCCCATCACTATACTTTTCTAAATTTCCAAAGCTGTAATCAAAATTAATCTGGTCTTTTGTAAAATTAGATATAGTTACAGATATTCCATTCTTAACTTTGCTAACAGTAATATCAGCTTTGTCCTTGTAAGCTATTGTTGTTGGCTGTTCAGTTGTTACTTTTTCATTTTTTGCTGTTGTAGTTTCCTGTACTTTGTCAGGTTTTGAATTGTTTTGAACGCTAAGCTTTTTATTCTTAATTGTTAAATAAGTCTTAAATGTTTTGCTCTTATAATATGCACAAACCTGAGCTTTTCCGCTTTTCTTTGCTTTTATAACAAGCTTATTATTGTATTTACCACTCTTTTTAATGCTAATTAATTTCTTGCCTTTAACAATCTTCCACTTTACCTTTGATTTTGCATTTAACAGCTTTACAGTACGCTTCTTCCCTACAACAATAGTAATCTTTTTGTTAGATAATCGTGCTGAATTGCCTTTTTCACTTGCAGATAAAATATTGCTACCAGCAAATGAAGACGTTATTACCAACATTGCTACTATAACAAACGATAATATTCTTTTCTTCATAAGAGCCTCCTTCTTTTTATCATTCATGTCCGACCAATTACTACAAATTAATTGTAACATTATAAGGAAAAGCAATCAATGAATTTATTTTGAAGAATATTATTCTGTTAAAAAAATAATTACCTGTTTACAAAAAAACCTTTTTATAAATTCATTAAATTTTTATTATTTATTGGAGAAGATATGTACAAATTCTTATCCATCACTAAACATAAAGCCATTAATAGAAATAATATTATTAAAATAATTTTGTTCTTTTGCATACATCTTTTTTTACAAGTAAACAATTCAAATAAAAAAATACACACATACAACAATTGAAAAGTATTTATAGAAAAATTCATATTAATTATCCAGTCTCCTTATAACATAGAGTTACAAAACTCTGCAAAAAACAAATATAATATCAGTTATTAAAGATTATTCATTGTGAAATTTAATCTTTCCTAAAACCCAATTGACATTATAGTACCCTTTTTCGTTTTGAGTTTGTATTCAAAAATGTTTTTAGTTATAGATAAAATATCTTAATCATATATTCCACAACCATCTATAACATATGGAAACTTTTCCAAATAAATTGTAATTTTAGGATTGAGCTTTACATCAATACGTTTTAGTGTTTCAAGTTGCTTATTTTCTTGACTTAACTTTTTAATTTCTAAAATAAAGAAAATCATAATTAAACCTAATATGTAAATAATAACATCAAATATTTTTGTTCATAAACTTCCTCCCTTTCT
>OGIE01003332.1_pt1 | contig 17525 bp, 10 predicted proteins | sample 1571581 | NCBI WGS metagenome assembly OGIE01 (sample SAMEA2582021, study PRJEB24529) | metagenome | biome: Human gut stool | place: China | collected 2011
TCTCTCTCTCTCTCTCTCTCTCTCTCTCTCTCAGGTATCGCGCGTTAAGATATAGATTATTCTTTAATTTTCAAAGAGTTAAGAGAGCGTTTTTTCGCTGGATTTCATACTTTTTCCGGTCTTTTTCGGTTTTCGTTATTTGTTATCATTGCCACCGCCTTTTCCTGCGGAGAGTGCGGTATACTATACCTTCCGGCGGTATGTGGCCTATGGATAGGCCATGCCCGTATGCAGCCGGAACCGTTTGTATATACACCGATCATAGAAAACCAAAAACAATAATACCGGAATAAACATCGCATGAAGAAGATTCTATTCATAGGGCTGCTGTTTGTTTTGGCGGGCACGGGGGTTTGGTCCCAGGAGGTGTCCGACTCAGTCCGCATCCATTACCGCCGGGGATACCGGGGAGTGGATCCCGATTACCACAACAACCGTTCCGAATTGGAACGGTTTATCCGTACCCTGCGCAGGGAACAGGAGTCGGCCCGTCTGGAACGTGTCGTAATCTGCTCGTGGACATCGCCCGACGGGGTGACCCGCTACAACGAGCTGCTTGCCGGCCGCCGTGCCGACTCGCTGAAATCCTGGCTTGTGCGCCACGCACAGATTCCCGGGGAGCTGGTGAGCGTTCGCGGCGAAGGCATCGGCTGGGGCGTACTACGGCAGTTGGTGGCAGTATCCGATATGCTTTATAAGGACGAAGTGCTACACATCCTCGACAATACTCCCGTGTGGATTCGCGACTCCCATGGCAAAATCGTGGACGGACGCAAGAAACAGCTGATGGACCTGCGTGGCGGACAGCCCTATAATTATATGATGGAAAACATTTTCCCGGAAGTGCGTTCCAGTCTTTCGACCATCTGCTACCGAAAATCCGCCCCTTCTATAGACAAGGTTACTACCGGTACTGCTCCCACGGATTCCGCTCTTGCGGAAAAGGAAGAGACAGAGACAGCCGGGTTTCGCAACACAGCGGCGCTGATATCTGCCGGACCGGGAGCGGACACTCCGGCGGAGACCTCCCCGGTAACCTCGCCGAAGGCTTCCGGGAAATTGCGGGAAGCACTCGCCCAAAACCTGGTGATCAAGACCAATCTGCTCTACGATGCCCTGCTCATGCCATCGCTGGAGGCGGAATACCGCTTCAATGACCGCTGGACGGTCAATCTCGAAGGGGAAATAGCATGGTGGAAGAACGACGGCAAACACAAGTATTATCAGCTGGCCACCATCAGCCCGGAAGTGCGCTGGTGGTTCGGACAGCAGAAAAACAACCCCTGGCACGGGCATTACCTGGGCCTGTTCGGCGGCTTCTCGTGGTTCGACCTTGAGAACAAGGAGAACGGTTACCAGGGTGAGGCCGAAATAGCAGGGCTCAGCTACGGCTACATGTTCCCCATTGCCCGTCGGCTCTCGCTGGAAGCGGGCCTCGGACTAGGCTACCTGCACAGTAAGTATGAGGAATACGAACCCGTGCCCCACATGGGCGGCACGCACTATGTTTACCTACAGACCAAACGTGTGGACTATTTCGGTCCGCTGAAACTGAAACTGGCGCTCGTATGGCATTTGCAGGATATTAACAGGAAGAAAGGAGGCGCACAATGAGAAGAACGATATTATGGCATGCAGTAACGGGCCTTGTGCTCTCAGGCCTGGTGACACTGTCCTCAGGCTGCCGTAAAGAGCTTTGCTACAACCACGACGAACATGCCTACTCCGTTAAGGTGGATGTGACTGCCACCTGGGAGCGGGAATGGGAACGCGACCACGGCAGGGGATGGAAAAATACCTGGGAAGGCAGGGGATGGAACAGCTGGATGACGTACGACGACCTGCGTCCCGAAGTACCCGGGGGTATACGCGCCGTAGTATATGATCCGGACGGTAACAGGCATGACGAGCGCAACCTGGCTGCGGAGGGCGGACGGCTGGCCATGACCGAAGGCAGACACTCCATCCTGTTTTACAACAACAATACGGAATACATCGTGTTCAACGACCTGACTTCTTCGGCCACGGCAACCGCCACCACGCGCACCCGTACCCGAGCCGGATTCAGCGAACTGCACAAGGACGAACGCACTGTAGGGCAGCCCGATATGCTCTACGGCAGTTACCTCGGGGAATACGAGGCGAAGCCCGGCTACGAGGCGGTGAGCCTGCCCGTGGAACTGCGCCCGCTGGTCTACACCTACGTGGTACGTTGTGAGTTCAGCCACGGAGCCCAATACGTGGCGCTGGCCCGCGGAGCACTGGCGGGTATGGCCGAGAGCGTCTACCTGCAGGACGGGCACACGGGCAGCGGGGCAGCCACGGTGTTCTTCGATGCCACCGTCTGCGACTGGGGCTCGTGGGCGCAGGTACGTTCGTTCGGCATCCCCGACTGGCCGGGCGACGGATATACCCGGGCTACTGACCGCAACTACACCCTGCAGCTCGAAGTGCGCCTGAAAAACGGGAAATACCTCCCGCCGTTCATGGTGGACATCACCGAACAGGTGAAAGCGCAGCCACGCGGCGGAGTGATCGTCATCACGGGGCTGGAAGTGTCCGACGAAGACGGTGAGTCCGGAGGTTCGGGTTTTGATGTGGAGGTCGGCGACTGGGGCGACAGACACGAATACGAACTGCCGGTCTAGTCCGCTTACAAAGGCATATTCAGAAAAACAATGCTGTTTTTAAAACCATAATATTCCATTTTTAATACTCAATTTTATGAAAAGAAGTCTTATTTTGCTTGGAGCAGTCACAGCGACTCTTGCAAGCTGTAGTAAAAGTGAAGTAGTGGACGTCAATGACAGCCAGGCTATCGGTTTCGAGACGTTCGTGAACAAATCCACACGTGCCGTAACGAATGATGAAGGTACGGTAACCAATAAGTTGCTTGATTTTTATGTCTACGGAGGTTCAAATGAAAGCCAGAATCTGTTTGCCGGTGATAAGGTTTACAGAAGCTCAGCATCTGACCCCTGGAAGTATGACAACACCAAGTATTGGTTTAAAAACCGTACCTATAAGTTCGCAGCCATCAGTCCGGGAGCGGGAGCCAATCTTTCCGCCAATTTTGGTTATAGCGACGGCCACATGGAGTTGACCGCTACCGTAGATAACGCTACCGCTAACCAGTACGATCTTGTTTATGGTGAGGCGACTAAGACCACTTCGGAGGATTTAAGCAGTGTGAGTACCGTTGCATTCAACCTTGGTCATATCCTTTCCAAAATACGTATCCTGTTCGAGAAAAATAATAATTTCGGTAAGGAAACACAGCTTGTGATTACTAATCTTACGTTGGCAGGTGCAAATACGAGTACAGGTTCAGGCATCTTTAGTAAGGGTGTTTACAAATATAATAATGGCTGGACCCGGACTAAAGCAGCAGAGGGTTCTGCTGACGTTACCTTCTCTACTTCTACCTCTTATACTGTAACCGATAAATCCATAACCGGAGAAACGTCGGTAGAAGAAGTGGGACAGACTTTTTATGTCATTCCGCAGACACCTGATAGCGGAGTCAAACTCTCTTTCACTGTACAGTTGCAGGAACACAATGGAACTAACTGGGAAAATGTGGGTTCCGCTCAAACATTGACTAAAACGATTGCAACAGCTCAGGCAACATGGAATTCCAATAATATTTATACTTATAAGGTAAAATTAAGCGAGACGACCTTACCCGGAGACGATCGTTATGCAATTGACTTTAGCGCTACTGTCGATTCCTGGGGAACGGACAATACTCCAGTTGACGTAGATTTTGCAAATTAAACTACCCGGGCCGGGCGGGGTTGAATGTTCCCTTCCCGGTCACAATGAGAAAACAAATTAAAAAAAACGGACATAAGGTATGAATAAGAGAAATAACACGATCAGGGGCGTGTTGTTGCTGGTTGCGGCGGCGCTGATGTTTTCCTCCTGTGCGGAGACTCCGGGTCCGGAAGAGGAGGTTACGGACACGCGGACGATCAGTTTCGGAACCCCCGCGCTTACCCGTTCGGCCATCGATAACGCGGGGGACATGCAGAAGGAAGAAAACGCTTTCTCCGTATGGGGATGGTACGCAAATGCGGGCGGCACGGAGAGCGGGACAGTATTCAACAATAAGCGCGTTTTCTGGTCGGCTGCCAATCCGGGCTGGGGCTACGAGGGCACCCGCTACTGGCATCCCGGCCTCGATTACCGCTTCTACGCCCTCTATCCCTCAACAGACAAGCTGGGCACGGGCGTAAATGCGGCATGTGCGGTGAACGGCACAATCACCATTACCAACTTCGACGCCACGCACGGCACCGACTTGATGACAGCACAGCAGACAGTCCAAACTCCGGATGTGCTGACGAAGGACCCCGGTCCCGTGACCTTCACTTTCGCCCACCAGCTGGCGCGGCTCAGCTTTGCGGTAAAAGCCGTGGGATGCGAGGCGACGGTCACAGCCTTCAAGGTGAACGGCGTGACCTGGAAGGTCAACCTTACCTGTCCGGCATCGGGCACTCCCTCGTGGAGCGGTGGCGAAAAGACCACCGACGGGGACAGCCGGCTGACCAAAGCCGACGGGAATATTACGGTGTCCGGCGGCAACACCATAACCATGCTACAGGATGTGCTGTTGCCTCCCCATACCGCTGCCGACCTGACAGATGCTGTCATCAACATGGCCTACCGTCTCAAGGGCGACACGGGGGACGACCGCACAGCTGAGGTAGAACTCGCCACGACGGAGATACCCCACTGGGATGCGGCCCAGCAGTACAGTTACACCCTGACCGTCTCGGCATCCTCGCTTACCCTCACGTGGAAGGTGAAGCCCTGGGATACGAAGGACACCGAAGTGTCGTGGGGACCGGATGAAACGACCAACCAAGAATAAAAAACAGACGAAGCTATGAAAAGAGAACTGAAATCATATCTTGCCGGATGGCTTGCCCTGTACCTGGCAGCGGTGTGCCTGCCGTTCCTGCTGGCGGGATGTGCCAGTGACGGTGCGGCACCCTGGCCTGTGGACGGAGAAACCACCTCCGTCACCCTGCGCATGTCGGTGGCCGGAGCCGTCGGTACGCGCGCCGACGGTACGGAGGATGAGTACGCCACGCTGGAAAACCGGATAAATACCCTGCGCGTACTGGTGGTGACGGACGGTAACAAAATTGCCGTAAACCACAAACTCACGCCGGAAGAACTTGCCGCCCAAACGGTGACGATAGAAAATGTGCCCGTGGGCAAGGTGACTTTCTGTGTCCTGGCCAACGAGGCTGCCTTGGGTAAGGATTACGATACGGAGGAGTTTGAGCTTGTAGACGTACCGGACCGGACATCAAAGGAGGCTTTGCTGGAAGACCCTGATCGTACGTATTTCCCGAAACGGTTCTCCGAAGTGAATATAGATAAGGGGCTGCCCATGAGTTGGATTGTGTGCGACTACGAGGTAAAAGCAGGCTCCCCGACAGGTACTCCCGGGGAACCTCTCGAAGCACAATTAGTGCGCTGCGTGGCCAAGCTCAATATCAGCATGAATAACGATCTGGATTCCGAGATCAACATCAAGGCGGTAAATTTCGGCACTTTCTTCGGCGACAGGCTCTATCTTTTCGGCGAACAGTCGCTGGATGTGCCCGGCAGTACTGCGTACGAAGCCAAGAGCTATCCCTATGAAACGGAGGCGGATTACATCAAAATCCCCGCATACGGCGAAAAGATGCTGGTATGCTACATCTATCCTTCCTACGCCTGGCTGCCGGAAATGACGGACTCGCCCTATACCATCGGGTTCGCCACGCTGGCGAAAGGGACCTATCCCCAAAAGGCTTTCATCACCGAGGGTGCACTGAACTCCATCGACCGTAATACACAGGTAAACATCCGTGCCACGCTGAGCGTAGATGCCCGCCTGATCCTGAAATATGAGGTGGTGGATTGGGGCAAGAAAGAAATCACCGTTCCGCCGTTCAATTAAACAAACCGGTATGTTATTCAAAGTTATGAAGATAAGATTAAGAAGAATGAGCCGCCTGTTGTCGGTGGCGGCGCTGTCGGTAGCGTTGTTTTCGTGTGCCGACGAGGAGATTGTGGGAGGAGGTCCCCGTGTGCAGGAAGGGCTTCCGGCAAAAATTGTACTGAAAGTCGTTTCCAATGAAAACCGCATTGAAACCCGTGCCGCACAGCCCGATGAGAACGAGATGCGGGTGAACAACCTCTATGTGTTCGTGTTCGACGAGGATGGAAATGTCTGTAAAGAAGGAAGCGGGCTTTACAGTAATCCTAATACAACAACGGATGATAATGGAAAGGTTACAGGAAATATTGTCTTTACGGCCCGTTCGAAAAACAATGCGCAAATTGCGGGTATTGCCAACATCACGACGGGCAACGTCAACTCCACTTATGAACTCACGGAAAACCAGCTGAAAGAGGTGAAGACGAAGCCCCAGTTGCTTGCCCTGCTGGCAAATCTGAATGAGCAGACATTGGAACGTTCGTCACAATTCATTATGTCAGGCTGGGTTACAGACGGTAAGGGCAATGAGATATTCAATATCCCCGGAAGCGAGGACAGCGAAAAAATAACTGAGTTTAATTGCAACCTACAGCTCAAACGCCTGGATGCCAAAGTGGAGTTCATCGTAAAAACGGAAGTTCCCGCTGAAAAAATAGGTATATGGAAAAACTTTGACTTCCGCCCCAAAGACTGGCGGGTGGTGAACGTGCCCGCTCAGTCGTTGGTACTTCCCAAGACGGATGGCGATACCGGCGGTGAGAAGTGCGAATACTTCGATACCAAAGAGATGCCGTTCGAGAGAGAGGTTCGCGATGCCGACTATATGCTGGATACTTGCAGTTTTGTATTCTATATGCCGGAAAACCGCCAGACACCCGTGAAGAGCATAAAGGAGGCAGAAATAACCCCTACACCCGAAGGCGGAGAGAAGGAGGTTGCAGCGCGGTATGCCCTGCGTGAAAAGCGGGATAAGGCAGCACAGGAACCGGGTGATGATTTTAGCAGCAAGCCGGGGCAGAAATACGAGAACGGAGCCTTCACCTACGCCCCCGAGAATGCCACTTACGTGGAAATGACGGGGACACTGTCCTACGTGGACGGAGAAGGCTATTCGGTCAATGCCGACGTGAAGTTTACGGTACATTTAGGTTATGTCAACGCTGACCCCGACGACTACAACACCGAGCGCAACACCCACTACACCTACACCGTCACCCTGCGTGGCGTCAACGATATAGTGGTGGAGGTGACGGCAGGAGCACAAGACGATGAGCGGGAAGACCGCCCCGGCTACGAGGGCGATCTGATATATATCGCAGAAGCCAATCTGTACAACCTGGATGCCCACTACGAACGTGTACTGATACACCTCGACCGCAGCAAGGCAATGAAAATGACCTGGGGAGTACGTACTCCGTATAACAAGGCCATCTATGACATCAAAGGCTTTGAGAATGAAACAGAACCGGGAGGTTACATAGACGGTGCTAATATCGAGGATGAGAATGCCGGATACGGTATCAACGACTACCGGTGGATTAAGTTTGCCATCAACGAAGATTACGGTCAGACGGACCCCACAAAGTTCGTGAAATACCCCGGTGACCATAACTACCAAGGCCTGGATAACGGGGGAACTAAGTCGGGATATGCCCCACATCCGGAGAATGCCCGTTTGCTCGACGTACATCAGCTTATACAGCGGTTGAGGGATGACTATACGAAAAAGGGGTTGACGACAGGCACAGTTGCCGTCACCGCCTTTATTGACGAGTACGTGTATGTGTGCCACCCGTGGGATCTCCGCCACGATGCCAAAACCAACTACCTGCTGGGCAAATGGCGCGACTACGTGGGTGCCGAAGACCGGCTGCTCTACATCATCGACGGGGACAATGCCCGCTTCAGCCCCGACGGGGCATCGAGCGTGATGTCGTCCCTGCTGACCTTCAGGCAGAAATCCATCCGCACGGTGTATGACGTGGCTAATCCGAATATAAATTCCTGCTGGGGATTGGAGAGCCGCATGGAGGGAGACTTAGTGGATGTAGGTTCCACCATAAGCGGGGGTACATCCAACAATAACGGTCGTCTGAACACCCTACGATGCCTGTTGGGAGATAATTACGATAACGAAGAAGTTCAGGATTTGCGTTGGACCGATGTACTGAATACCGCAGACTCGTATAAGCTAAACGACGGGCACAAGGACGCCCTGCACGCTGTGCTGATGCGTAACCGCGACCTAAACGGGGATGACTACGTGCAGCCTTCGGAAATCCGCTGGTACTTGGCCGCCAAAGACCAGCTTGTGGACTTCTACATCGGCGAGAGTGCCTTAGACGACGCCTCGCACCTCTATCCCGTCAATCCTGCCGATCGGGGCGGACATCTGTATTGGCGTTACACCACCAGCACCGCCTACGATGGAGGACAGAGCGGCCGTAGTGGGGCATGGGGATTATATGCCGAGGAATGTGTTGCTTTAGCGGCAACCAGCGGCATGAGAGTGACAGAGTTGAACAACAGGTTCACCTATCGGTGCGTGCGTAACCTCGGTATCGACCTTGCCGACCCTGACACTGAACCTATGGCACTTATTCCGAAAGTGACAAGCGCAGAAAGTGACGGCACCTACGTGATAGACTGCTCTAACCTCAGCCCCAAGGCACGCCGCCAGAGTATGGAAACCGGTCATCTGCCCGTGCACAACGACCTCTCGCCTTATAACCGCCCGTACACCAAGTTCCAGGTGGCGACTGTAGATCAGGATTATCCCACACCGAGTTTGTCAGTTGATTTTCGGGGTAATGAGAGCTGGTCAAACGATCGCGATTGGGTCATATATCAGAATGACGAAAACGTCACACCGTCGGGGTTCCGCGTACCCAACCTGCGCGAACTGCTGATTATGCAGACCCGTCTGCCTCGGGAAGCGTGGAAAACTTATCAAGGCAGATTTACGTTAATTAGTCCGTGGCATTATAGCAGAGCCATGTACCTGAGCTATACCACTTTCAGCCGGGGAACTTATACGACAGGAGGTGGAGACGGTACTTTCAATGGTCAGAATGGCAGACCGAATAAGGGCGGTGGTTTCCGTTTCAATGCCGAGGAGAACTCCATCGGAGCAACGGGTGCCGGTACGGGTGGACACGAAGGCTATATCCGCGCCGTGAGAGACATCCAATAGCAGGAATAACCACATTTATAATAAAACAGTAGAAGAGGCTGTACCATAACCCGGATACCGGGATTACGTTGCAGCCTCTCCCTGTTATTTTCCCTGAATGCATGGTATTTTCAGCCTACAACCGTCGGCAGCAAATTCCCCCACAGGATTACCGGATCAACGGCATTCAGTTGCCCTGTACACTTATTGTTCATTCGCTTTCCATTTCCTGGCAGCTTCCGTCAGGCGGTATTTTTGTTCAGGGTGTTTGGCTGGTCAGGATACAGACGTTCAATAGTGCCATCACCCCTTTTACACTCATATAGTCATCGCCCATAAATTCAATCAGTTGCCGTGCTTGGGTCGTATTTGGGTCATACCCGGTTCCTGTTGATTGGCTTTTAATTTAGCTACAGTCTCTGCCTGATCAGAGCATTGAAATTTTCCCTGTATGGTTTTCTTTTCTATGAACTTTTCATTTTGGTTATTGTTTCTGTATCTTTGCTGTCATCAGAAGTTTTTCAGCAATCCGTTCACGAAAAAATATGTTGATTGTTAAAGAACAAAAATAAACAAATATGGAATATCATATAGATCCCGTTGATTTTATCGTAGGAAAGACCGGAGGAGAAAACCGGGCGGTACGCAACCTACTCGATTTATTTGCAGAAGGGGCTACGATTCCTTTTATTGCCCGGTACCGTAAAGAGAAAACCGGTAATATGGATGAAGTACGAATCGGGGAAATCAAAACTTTATATACTCAGTTTCAGGAACTCGAAAAAAGGAAAAATGCTGTTTTAGATACGATCCGGGAACAGGAAAAACTGACTCCTGGTTTAGAAAAACAGATCCGGGAATGTCAGGATATCCGGATACTGGAAGATCTCTATCTGCCCTTTAAACCTAAAAAGCAAACCCGGGCAGCGAAGGCCAAAGCGAAGGGATTGGAACCGCTGGCAGCTCTTCTGATGCGGCAGGAAAACGGGGATATTGCGGTCAAGGCAGCCCGTTTCGTAAAAGGTGAGATACAGGACACAGAAGAAGCTTTACAGGGAGCCAGGGATATCATGGCCGAATGGGTAAACGAGAGCGAAGCGGCACGTAACCGGGTTCGCCGTCTGTTGGAACGGGAGGCGGTTATCACGGCCAAAGTAGTGAAAGGCAAAGAGCAGGAAGGTGAAAAATATACCGATTACTTCAATTTCCAGGAAAGTCTGAAACGTTGCCCTTCTCACCGGATACTAGCTATCCGGCGTGGAGAAGCAGAAGGGATTCTCAAAGTTTCTTTAAGCATCGACGAAGAGAACGCCTTAAAGAATTTAGAGCGGATTTTTATAAAAGGAGACAATGAGAGTGCCCGGCAAGTCTGGCTGGCAATGAAAGACGGCTACAAAAGATTGTTGTTTCCGTCCATCGAAGCCGAATATATGACCTTATCCAAACAGAAAGCAGATAGCGAGGCTATCCGGGTCTTTGCAGAAAACTTACGGCAACTGTTACTCGCTTCTCCTTTAGGTAATAAACGGGTATTGGCTATCGATCCGGGATTTCGTACAGGTTGTAAAGTGGTATGCCTGGATGAAACCGGCAAACTGGTTCATAATGAAAATATTTACCCCCACCCTCCCCGCAATGAGTATAAGCAAGCGGCAGCCAAAGTGACGAATATGGTAGCGACCTACGACATTCAGGCCATCGCTATCGGGAACGGTACGGCCGGACGGGAAACAGAAAAATTTATCCAGACATTACGCTTCGACCGGAAGGTACAGGTGTTTGTCGTCAGTGAAAGTGGGGCTTCCGTTTATTCGGCCTCTAAAATTGCCCGGGAAGAATTTCCGGAATACGATGTGACGGTGCGGGGGGCCGTCTCGATCGGCAGACGATTGATGGATCCTTTAGCCGAATTGGTCAAAATCGATCCTAAATCGATCGGTGTCGGACAGTATCAGCATGATGTGGATCAAGGCGGACTGAAAGAAGCGTTGGATCGGGTTGTCGAATCGTGTGTGAACAAGGTCGGAGTGAATGTGAATACCGCCAGTAAATATTTGCTGACCTATATTTCCGGTTTAGGACCGGCCTTAGCTGAAAACGTGGTGGCTTATATTCAGGAAAACGGAGCGTTGAAAAGCCGTGAAGAACTGAAAAAAGTGAAACGTATGGGAGCGAAAGCTTTTGAACAAAGTGCCGGCTTTCTGAGGATCGAAGGGGCCGGAAATCCTTTGGATAATTCTGCTGTTCATCCGGAATCGTATTATATCGTTGAAAAAATGGCCCGCGATCTGGGTGTCGGCGTTCATGAACTGATCGGAAACGAAACACTGTGTGGCCGGATAGAACCTCAACGGTATGTGGATGAAAAAACGGGCCTGCTGACCCTGAAAGATATTGTGGCAGAATTGAGAAAACCGGGGAGAGATCCCCGGACAATGGCGAAAGTATTCAGTTTTGCCGAAGGCATTTCAAAAATCGAAGATCTGCAGGTGGGTATGGTAATTCCGGGAATCGTTACCAATATTACCGGTTTCGGAGCTTTTGTCGATGTCGGAGTGAAACAGGACGGTTTGGTACATATTTCAGAAATTGCCGATCGTTATGTAACCGATCCTGCAGCAGAACTGGTACTGAATCAACAAGTGATGGTAAAGGTTGTACAAGTGGAACCCGGGCGTAAACGAATCGGCCTTTCAATACGCCAGGCGCAGAGTAAAGATTAAATTTAAAATCCATAGATTTATGAAAAAACAGTTGTTTTTTATAATCCTGTTGGGAGTAGTAGAATTATTGGCCGGATGCCGCCCCGAAGGGAAGGAACCGGAAACCGGAGTAAGCATCGGGTTGGCCCGGCAACGCAAACAAGATATAAGCAATTTGCAATACCGGCTGAAATTCCGGATTCCTGAAAATAAACAGGAAGAGGTCATCGGGAAAGTACAGATCACACTGAAGCAGGAAAAAGTACAGCCTGTCGTATTGGATTTTCGCGAAGATCCCCACAAAGTGAAACAACTGAAAGTGAATGGACGACCGGATTCGATCCGGATTTCGAATGAACATATTGTAGTAGGGACCGATTACCTGAAAAAAGGAGCGAATGAGATCGAGATCGATTTTATTGCCGGTAATCAATCCCTGAACCGGAACGATGAATTTTTATACACCTTGTTGGTACCCGAACGTGCCCGAACCTTATTTCCTTGTTTCGACCAACCGGACATGAAAGCTGTTTTTACCTTGCAGCTGGATATCCCGGAGCAATGGGTAGCCGTAGCCAATGCAGCCGTCGAGTCCGAAACCCTCCATGAAGGCCGGAAACTGATCGCTTTTCAGCCGACCCAACCCCTGAGTACCTATTTATTTTCTTTTGTAGCCGGGAAATGGCAACAACTGGCAGAAAGCCGGGACGGTAAAACGATAGTCATGTATTACCGGGAAACCGATCCTCAGAAAGTGGCCCAGCATACGATCATTTTCGATCAGGTTTTCGCTTCTCTGAAATGGCTCGAGGACTATACCGGAATCCCCTATCCGTTCGATAAATACGATCTGGTGATTGTACCGGGATTTCAGTTCGGTGGTATGGAACATCCGGGTGCGGTGTTATACAATGATAAACGCATGTTCTTAGGGCCGCATCCGACCATAGAAGAAGAACTGGGACGGATGGAACTGATCGCTCACGAAACGACACATATGTGGTTTGGAGATGCCGTGACGATGGCCTGGTTCGACGATGTGTGGACCAAAGAAGTATTCGCCAATTATTTTGCCTCCCAGATGACCCGGCCGGAGTTTCCGGGAGTCAATCACCTTCTGAACGATTTGCGTAATTTTTATATTCCGGCTTATGCGGAAGACCGTACAGCCGGCTCAACCTCGATAAAACAACCTTTGGAAAACTTAAAGGATGCCGGTTTGATTTACGGACAGATTGTCTATGACAAAGCGCCCATCGTTATGAATATGTTACTGAAACTATTGGGAGAAGAAGCTTTCCAAAAAGGTATCCGGGAATATTTGCAGACTTATTTATATGGGAATGCCACATGGGATAATCTGATTACTATTCTCAATAAGTATACCGATAAGGATCTGGTAGCCTGGAGTAATAGTTGGGTAAATGAAAAAGGGATGCCGGAAATTTCCGCTTCGTGGCACGACCGGACCTTGGTCGTGCGGCAAAAAGATCCCTGGCATAGAGGATTGAGTTGGCCACAAAATATAAGTGTAGCCCTCTATGAGGGAAAAAATGCAGATACACTCCAGTCCTCTGTGCATGAAGTGACTTTGGTATCCGATTCTGCGGTGACCGTTTTTCAGAACCGGTCTGCGGATGAGTCCTGCATTTTTCTGAATCAAAATGGTGAAGCCTATGGCTATTTCGTACTGGATCAGCGGACGATTACCTATGCTTTAGCGCATTTGAATACTTTCGCGAAAGCACCTGAAACCCGTTTGGCTTTATTGATCAATTTGAATGAAAACCGTCTGCACGGCCGTGTAGATGGTTTGGCTTTTGCCCGGATGTTGATCAGTAATTTGAAAACCGAAACCGAACCTTTGATTATTTCTACTTCGATCGCCTATTTGAATGAGATGGCCCTGCACGGACAGATTGCAGGAAGTGAAGAGCTTGAAGAAAGCCTGCTCGGATTAGCACGCAAACCGGGAGGAAAAGGTTGTCAACAGGCTGCTTTCAGGGCTTTGCTCGGAACCTTCCGGCAACCGGCGACGACACAGGAAATTTACCGGATGTGGAAAGAACAGAAATCTTTTACCGGCTTGGCTTTAGGAGAGAGCGATTATACTAAAATGGCTTATGAATTGGCTGTACGTATGCCTGAAAAATATGAGGAAATCAGGGCGACACAGGCGACCCGTATTCAGGACCCCGACCGGAAAAGAGAATTTAACTTTATTGTCCGGGCCGTAGCTCCTGAAACAGAAACGCGGGATTCCCTATTTCGGTCTTTATTGATCGCCGGGAACCGTCGGATAGAACCTTGGGTTACCCAGATCGTCGGATATCTCAACCACCCTCTCCGGCAACAGCAAGCCGTGAAGTACATCAGGCCGGCTTTACAGGAATTACAGGAAGTGCAGCGTACCGGAGATATCTTTTTCCCCAAGAACTGGATTTCAGCTACATTGCGCGGACATAATTCCCCGGAAGCGGCACAAGTAGTCCGGCAATTTCTGGAACAACATCCTGATTATCCCGTTCTGCTGAAAAATAAGATTTTACAAAGTGCCGACCATTTGTACCGATAAAATATTCAGGCATATACGGTGATTTCAATGGTGTCCTTTACTATTTGAAGGGCAATATAAAGAATATTTCCATTTCGTATAAAATCGGAGTAAGTACCAATAACCAGTTGGCTTTCCGGTATACTTACAGAGTCTGGCATTTCATCGGCCAGAAGTTCCCTGCTTTACGTCAAACGATTAATAATTTCGAGTATCATGTGTTTATTGCAGAGGAAAGAGGAGACAAATACCGGAGGATCTCTACCGGGATTACCATCCATGATGCCTTTCGGAAACAGGAGAAATAGGATTTTATAACTGATTTGAAACTAAGCCCCTGAGTTCACGTAAAGGGATAAAACGGATAGGTTATGAATGAAAAAAAGTCATTTTATGTGATCGGTATGAGTTGTGCCGGTTGTGCTGCCAATATTCAACAGGCATTATCCGAACGTAAGGGTGTCATAGAAGCCAGAGTAAATTTCGCCGCTTCAGACGTCATAGTGGAATATAACCCTACGCTTGTTTCCGATAAAGATTTGCAAAAAACGGTACAGGAAGCAGGCTACGATCTGTTGTTGGAAAATGAGACAGAGCCTGAACAGGCCGAAATTTTACAACGAGAAGCCTATGATAAACTACGCCGGAAAACGATAGGAGCGTTATTGCTATCCCTCCCTGTTTTTGTGATCGGGATGTTTTTTATGCATATGCCCTATGGCAACTGGATCATGCTGGGATTTACCTTACCGGTCCTACTGGTATTCGGAAGGGATTTTTTCATTAATGCCTGGCGACAATTGAAACATGGACATGCCAATATGGATACTTTGGTGGCGGTCAGTACAGGAGTCGCCTTTCTGTTCAGTCTGTTCAATACCCTATGGCCCACCTATTGGACGGACCGGGGACTGGAAGCTCATATTTATTATGAAGCGGCAGCAGTGATCATCGCTTTAATTTTATTAGGCCGTTTATTGGAAAGCCGTGCAAAATCGAATACTTCGACAGCTATCCGTAAACTGATCGGATTACAGCCCAAAGAGGTGATCCGGATTCTCGAAGACGGTACGGAACAGGTGATCCCGATCAAAGCAGTACAACCCGGAGACATACTATTGGTGAAACCCGGAGATAAAATTCCGGTCGACGGCAGTGTCACAGAAGGAGTTTCTTTTGTCGACGAGAGCATGATTACCGGCGAACCGGTACCTGTCGAGAAAGTGACCGGTACACATGTCTATACAGGTACGATCAATCAGAAAGGGAGTTTTAAATTCATGGCCGAAAAAGTCGGGAGCGAGACTATTTTAGCCCAGATTATCAAGATGGTACAGGAGGCCCAGGGTAGTAAAGCTCCGGTACAACAGTTGGTCGACAGAATTGCTGCTATTTTTGTACCTGCCGTAATCGGTATCGCAGCGCTTACTTTTATCGGCTGGATGATTGCCGGTGGAGAACTCGCTTTTACACATGCCTTGCTGACCTCGGTAACTGTATTGGTTATCGCCTGTCCCTGTGCATTGGGATTGGCGACCCCGACGGCAATTATGGTAGGTATCGGCAAAGGGGCTGAGAACAATATTCTGATCCGGGATGCACAGAGCCTGGAACAATTGTGTAAAGTACAAGCCGTAGTTTTAGATAAAACCGGAACGATTACCGAAGGGAAACCTGTGGTTACCGATATTTTCTGGAATCCGGGGATAGATTTACGGCACAGTATGGAAGTTTTATTGTTTATGGAAAGCCGTTCCGAACATCCTCTGGCCGATGCTGTGGTACTCCATCTGACGGAAGAAGGGATAAAGACGAATCTGAAGGGAGAATTCAATAGTCTGACGGGACAGGGCATACAAGGTGTGATCAATGGGGAATCCTATTTTGTAGGGAATCGCCGTTTGCTGGAAATGAACGGAATCTCCCGGGAAAGTGAACAGGCAGAACAAGCCGATGCTTGTAGTCTGGAAGGGAAAACCGTCGTTTATTTTGCCGATAGCAAACAAGTGTTGGCTTTAATTGTCATCGCCGACCGGATGAAGCCAGGGGCTGTAAAAGCTATCGAACGTTTGCAGGCAGAAGGTATCGAAGTATATATGCTCACCGGAGATAATCGGATCACAGCCCGGGCCGTAGCCGATAGTATCGGCCTGAAACATTTCAAGGCAGAAGTCATGCCATCGGATAAAGCCGATTTCGTGAAGGAACTACAACAACAGGGCAAGATTGTAGCGATGGCAGGTGACGGTATCAACGATTCGCAGGCTTTGGCCCAAGCCGATGTCAGCATCGCAATGGGAAAAGGTTCGGATATTGCAATCGATGTGGCGAAGATCACTTTGATTACCTCTGATCTGAATGCTATCCCGAAAGCCTGGGCCCTCTCGAAGCAAACGGTCGCCGCTATCCGGCAAAATCTGTTTTGGGCATTTATTTATAACCTGATCGGTATTCCCCTGGCAGCAGGCATTCTCTATCCCTGTTGCGGTTTTTTACTCAATCCGATGATAGCTGCCGCTGCGATGGCTTTCAGTTCGGTTTCCGTCGTTACGAACAGCTTACGCATCAAAGCAAAAAAAATCTGATTTCAATTTTTAAATCTCAATTTCCAATTATTGGGTAACCATTCTGAAGTTTAAGCGTTCGTATGAGTGTAGTTAAATTTATCGTCCCGATAAATTTAAGTTTATAAAGTTTTTTAAGAATAGGACATGAAAACATTTAAGTTTAAAACGAATTTGAAATGCAATAATTGTGTTGCCAAGGTTAAATCACAATTGGATATAACAGATGAAATCCAAAGTTGGTCGATCGATCTGAAAAGCCCTGACCGGATTTTGACAATAAAGGCCAAAGATGAGAAAGCTGTTGCATCGGTAGAACGGATACTTGCTGAAGCGGGCTATCTTGCAGAGGTTTACCCGGTTGAATCATATATAACTAAAAACGACAAAGCTATGAAGGACGTGAAAAAAGAATCCGACACTACTGTCCCGTAAAAGTGGATGAATAGTTCTTTGAAATTATTGAAATATAGCCAATTACATGGTTTTTTGAAATGAAACGGACTTGATTTTGCAACTTTGCAGTCTAATA
>OGIE01003333.1_pt1 | contig 17518 bp, 17 predicted proteins | sample 1571581 | NCBI WGS metagenome assembly OGIE01 (sample SAMEA2582021, study PRJEB24529) | metagenome | biome: Human gut stool | place: China | collected 2011
ATCTTCCGGTTCGTTTTGCCGAATTCGGTACGGTGTATCGTTACGAGCAGAGCGGGGAATTGCACGGGTTGACAAGGGTTCGCGGGTTCACGCAGGATGACGCGCATTTGTTCTGTACTCCCGACCAGTTGAAAGACGAGTTCAAGAAAGTGATTGATATTATCTTCACGATATTCAAGGCGTTGAGCTTCGAGAACTTCACCGCCCAGGTTTCTTTGAGAGACCCGAATAACAAGGAGAAATATATCGGAACCGACGAGAACTGGGAGAAAGCGGAGAGTGCTATCATCGAGGCTGCCGCCGAGAAAGGATTGAAAACGACCGTCGAGTTGGGTGAGGCCGCGTTCTACGGTCCGAAGCTTGACTTCATGGTAAAAGACGCGATCGGGCGGAAATGGCAGTTGGGTACGATCCAGGTGGATTACAATTTGCCGGAGCGTTTTGAACTGGAATACACGGGTGCCGATAACCAGAAACATCGTCCGGTAATGATTCACCGGGCCCCGTTCGGAAGTATGGAGCGTTTCGTGGCCGTGTTGATCGAGCACACGGGAGGAAAATTCCCGTTGTGGTTGACCCCGGATCAGGTTGTGGTACTTCCGATTAGCGAAAAATTCAACGATTACGCTCAAAAAGTTGTAAATTTATTAAATAATTCCGACATTCGCACCGTTTTAGACGATCGTAACGAGAAGATCGGTCGTAAGATACGTGATAACGAGTTGAAAAAGATTCCTTACATGCTGATTGTCGGCGAGCAGGAAATGAACGAAAATAAAGTTTCCGTGCGCCGTCAGGGAGAGGGAGACAAGGGATCAATGACAGCGGAAGAGTTTGCAGAAATGATTAACAAAGAGGTAGAAGCTCAGTTGAATTCTATCTATAATGAATAATATAAAAGGAGGATTAATTATAGCAAGAACAATGGAAATTAGGGGCAGAGGTCAAAGTGACAAGCCACAGCACAGAATAAACGAGCAGATAAGAGCCGCTTCTGTGAGAGTCGTTGGTGAGAATGTAGAATCGGGTGTTTATCCTTTAAAAGAAGCTTTAGCGATGGCTGAAGCGGCCGGAGCTGATCTGGTAGAGATATCCCCCAATGCCGATCCACCAGTATGCAGGATCATTGATTACAGTAAATTCCTGTATCAACTGAAGAAAAAGCAGAAAGAGATCAAGGCCAAGAGCGTGAAGGTTGTTGTAAAGGAGATCCGTTTCGGGCCCCAGACCGATGACCATGATTTCAATTTCAAGTTGAAACATGCTATCGGGTTCCTGCAGGAAGGCGCGAAGGTGAGAGCTTACGTGTTCTTCAAGGGACGTTCGATCCTTTTCAAAGATCAGGGTGCGGACTTGCTGGAGCGCTTTGTCAATGCTTTGGAGGATTACGGGAAACTGGAATCCGCTCCCATGTTGGAAGGAAAAAAGATGATCGTGATTATTACTCCGAAAAAATAGAGAGAAGTTTAGAGTGAAAAGATTCAGAGATTGCCGATTTGATGATTCTGTGATTATAAAAGAGCGGGAGAATTGTGCGGGAAAATCACTAAATCTAAAATCACTAAATCTAAAATGAATAAGGATATTTTATAATTACATATTTTCTGAAACATAATTAAAATTAGAACAGATGCCAAAGATGAAGAGTGTAAGCAGCGCGAAGAAAAGATTTACTTTGACTGCTACCGGGAAGATCAAAAGAAAACATGCCTTTAAAAGTCATATTTTGACTAAAAAGACAACCAAGAGAAAAAGAAATTTGACTCATTCGGCTATCGTTGACGCAGCTAACGATGCAACAGTGAGAAAAATGCTTTGTATCTAAGAAATTAAAAGAAGTAATTAACCGGGATGTTACGCCTGTAAAAGTTCCCTCGTGGGACGCTAACATTCAAAAAACAAAAGATTATGCCAAGAGCTAAAAATGCCGTTGCTTCGAGAGCACGTAGAAAAAAGGTTTTAAGTCAGACCAGAGGTAACTTTGGTGCAAGAAAAAATGTCTGGACGGTTGCTAAAAACACGTATGAAAAAGGTTTGACATACGCGTACCGTGACAGAAAGAAGAAAAAATCAGAATTTAGAGCACTGTGGATTCAGAGAATCAACGCCGCAGTTAGAATGGAAGGTTTGTCTTACTCTAAGTTTATGGGCTTAGTTCATAAAGCAGAAGTAAACATGAACCGCAAAGTTCTGGCTGATTTGGCGATGAATCAACCGGAAGCTTTCAAAGCAATTGTTGCGAAAGTGAAAGAGTTAGCTTAGTAATTATAAAATATCGGAAAAGGCTGCCTTCGGGTAGCCTTTTTTTATTTTTAAATGTTACCTTTGTAAACTAGTGGTATATTATTTTTAATTCAATATAATGAAGATTGCATTACTAGGATACGGGAAAATGGGGAAGACCATTGAACGGTTAGCTCGTGAGCGGGGACACGAGATCGTGTTGATCGTGGATGAAAATAATCGAACCCGATGTACGGATGAACAATTGAAACAGGCGGATGTCGCTATCGAGTTCACGATGCCTGCCGTGGCCGTGGAAAACTATAACTGGTGTTTTCGAAACCGGGTGCCCGTCGTGTCGGGCACGACGGGTTGGTTGGAAAAGTGGGACGAGGTGGTAACAGCGTGTGAACGTTCTGGAGGTACTTTTTTCTATGCTTCCAATTATAGTATCGGGGTGAATATTTTTTTCCACTTGAATCGCTGGTTAACCCAAACGATGGCTCGATTCTCCAATTATAAGGTTTCTTTGGAGGAAACTCATCATATTCATAAACTGGATGCACCCAGCGGTACGGCGATCACGTTGGCGGAAGGAATTCTGAAAGAACATCCGGAGTACACGTCTTGGAAGCTGGACGAGGGACAGGTGAAAGTGGGGGAGCTTCCGATCAAGGCCAAGCGAGAAGGAGAGGTTCCGGGTATTCACTCCGTGACTTATCAATCGGGTGTGGACGAGATTCAAATATGCCATTCGGCTTATTCCCGTGACGGGTTCGCCCAGGGGGCTGTCATGGCTGCCGAGTTTCTGGTTGGTAAACAGGGGGTTTTCGGGATGGAAGACCTGATTAAGATAAAAGATAAAAACTAAAAGATAAAAGATTCAGAGATTGCCGATTGAGTGATTTCGTGATTATGAAGAAAGAGAGTAAGAATTGTGCGACTGAAATCACCTAATCTGAAATCATTAAATTACGGAATTCTTCAATCTAAAATCATAAATCGTAAATTAATAGTGTATGAGTAATATATTGACAAATAGATGGTTTAAACTCGGGTGTGTCCTCTTCGTTTACTTGTTATGGACGTTATGGATCGGGAGCTGGTGGTTGTTGCTGGGAGTGCCCGTTTTGTTTGATATTTATATCACGAAAAAAGTCCATTGGGCTTTCTGGAAGAAAAAAGGCGTGGAGAAACAGAGCAAGACCGTGGAGTGGATTGATGCCTTGATTTTCGCGATAATCGCGGCGACATTGATTCGTATGTTCTTTTTCGAGGCTTACACGATCCCGACCTCTTCCATGGAGAAATCCATGCTGGTGGGCGATTATCTTTTCGTGAGCAAGGTGGCTTACGGGCCTAAATTACCGAACACGCCGTTGTCAATACCGTTTACTCATCACACGTTGCCTTTTACTCGGTCGACCAAGGCTTATTCCGATTTGATTCAATGGCCGTATAAACGAATTGGCGGGTTGGGCGAGATCAAGCGGGAGGATATCGTGGTCTTTAATTTCCCGGCGGGGGATACGGTGGTCGTCGGAATAGAGAATCCGGACTACTATTCGCAAATTCGAGGGCAGGCTTCTTATATCGAGCGAGTGGCTAAAGAGAAAGAATTAAGCGTGACCCCGGAGGAAGCGTGGTCTATCGCTCGCAGACAGATTTGGAAAGATAACGAGATCATTGTCCGTCCGGTGGATAAACGGGAGAATTATATCAAGAGATGCGTAGGGATGCCGGGAGACGTGTTGGAAATGAGGGATGCCGTGCTGTACGTGAATGGCAAGAAGCTGGAGGATAAGGATGGGATGCAGTATAATTACGATGTTATCGTGAATTCCCCCTTTAACAAGGTGAAATTACAGGAGATGGGTATGTCGATGGAGGATATTAATAATGGGTACATGGGAAATAACCATTACGTGTTACCCTTGACGGTTGAAATGGTCGAGAAGATTAAAGCCATGCCGAACGTTTCTTCCGTGAGTCACCAAGAGGATTCGGGACAGATATTCCCGTTTAGTCCGAATTACCCGTGGACACGTGACGATTTCGGTCCTCTACCGATCCCGAAGAAAGGGGAGACTATTGATCTGACCGTGGAGAACCTGCCGCTTTACGAGCGTGTTATCGGGGCTTATGAAGGGAACAAGTTAGAGGTGAAAGATTCCGTGATCTATATTAACGGGAGTCCGGCTGATAAATACACTTTCCAGATGGATTACTACTGGATGATGGGAGATAATCGTCATAACTCGGCCGATTCGCGTTACTGGGGATTTGTTCCGGAAGATCACATTGTCGGGAAGGCTTATTTCATCTGGCTTTCTCTGGATAAGGATAAATCTTTCCTAGGTAAGATACGTTGGAACAGGATGTTCCGGTTTATACATTAAAAAAAGCGGCTTAGCCGCTTTTTTTTGTGATTTAATTTTGTAACTTGTCATTGTTTTGAAAAAAATTACATTATGGCTAAAACTACAAATAAGAAGACTTTTGTATTAGATACGAATGTTATACTTCATGATTACAGATCAATTTACAATTTTGAGAATAATGATATTGTTATTCCGATCACGGTATTGGAAGAGTTGGATAAGTTCAAACGGGGAAATGACCAGATAAATTACCATGCACGGGAGTTCGTGCGTGAGCTGGATCAGATTTCGGGCGAGGATTTTTTTAAGGCCGGAGCACCGCTAGGTAAGGGAAGAGGTCGTCTTTTTATCCAGACGGGCGTGCCTTTCTCTGCCAAGATGAATGATTCGTTCAGCGAGGATATTCCGGATCACCGGATATTGGCTATTGCCGAACACGTGGCGAGCGAGAGAAAGGGAGAAAAGGTTGTTTTGGTGTCGAAGGATATGAATTTGAGGATGAAAGCGAGGTCTCTGGGTATTTTGGCAGAGGATTACAAGACCGATCAGGTGAAGAACTTGGAAGTGTCGTTAAACAAGTGTGTATTAACAAGAGAGGATTTTTCCCCGGAATTGATTGCCAAGCTCTACGAGAGCGGGGAAGCGGGAGTTCCGGTAGAAACGTTTTTCCCGAAAGAGGATATCAAGGGAAATAACTATTATATATTAAAGAATGGTAGTAATTCGGTATTGGCTTGTTATGACCCGACCCGGAGAGTGGTGCGGAAAGTTGAAAAGTTAAATACTTTCGGTATATTCCCGAAGAATTCGGAACAAGCCTTCGCGTTGGATGCGCTGATGAATCCGAATATTTCTTTGGTAGCATTAAGCGGTAAGGCCGGTACGGGAAAGACGCTATTAGCCCTGGCTGCCGCTTTGCAACAGAATAAAGCGTTTGAGCAAATTTATTTGGCTCGTCCGATTGTGGCCTTGTCAAATAAGGATTTGGGATATTTGCCGGGGGATGTGAATGAAAAGGTAAGCCCGTATATGCAACCTTTATTTGATAATCTGGCGGTGATTAAGCACCGTTATAATATGCATAGTCAGGAGAACCGGCTGATTGATGATATGCTGAAAGACGAGCGGCTGGTGATTTCCGCTTTGGCTTATATTCGGGGACGGAGTTTGTCGAACGTCTTCTTTATCGTGGATGAAGCACAGAATCTTACCCCGCATGAGGTGAAAACGATTATCACGCGTGCCGGCGAGGGCGTGAAGATGGTGTTCACGGGGGATATTGATCAGATTGATTCTCCTTACTTGGATAGACAATCCAACGGTTTGTCGCACTTGTTTGACCGTATGCAGGGACAGGATATCTTCGCTCACGTTCATTTGGAGAAAGGGGAGAGAAGTTATCTGGCAGAGGTGGCAAGTAACTTGTTATAGAGATGAAAATTAAAAGATAAAAACTAAAAGTTTGAAACAATAGAACTTTTAGTTTTTATCTTTTAATCTAAACTTCTATCTTTTAATTTTTAACTTTTAGTTTCTTTCTTGTGAATATTCTGGGATTTTTGAGTGCTGCTATTTTACTGACCTTGATGCCGGGGCCGGATATATTGTTCGTAATCACGCAAAGTATAACCCGGGGAAAGAAGGCCGGGATTATTTTTGCTTGTGGATTATGTACCGGGTTGATCGCCCACACGGCGGCAGTTAGTTTGGGACTTTCTTTAATACTGTATAATTCTCCCGTGGCTTTTACCGTGCTGAAGTTTTTGGGTGCGGCTTATTTGATTTATCTGGGAATTAAGTCTTTTATACATAGAAAAGAGAATTCATTGGCTTTACCCCCTTCTTCGGGTGTGGAGTATAAATTGTATCGCAAGGGAATCTTGATGAATATTCTGAACCCGAAAGTATTATTGTTTTTTATAGCGTTTTTTCCTCAATTTGTAAGCCATTCTTCCGAGAATCCGGCAGGCGAGTTGCTCGTGCTGGGGTTGCTTTTCATGGCACAGGCTATTGTTATCTTTTCGTTCGTGGCCTTGCTTGCCGACCGTTTGTCCCGGCGATTGATGCAAAATCCCAACTTCTCGTTGATTATGCACATCATCGAGTCGCTGGTTTATTTTGCTATCGGGATCAGTTTGATCTTCGTGACCGTGTGATCAGAATTTTCTTAACCGGAGTATTCTAGGTATATACGTTGAAATATGCCGTGCTTTTTTCGTGTCGTACACGTCGGCAATCTTGATCAGAATGGCGGTTTCCTCGACACCCCCGAATCCGGGATTTATTGCCGTCCCGAAAGATTTCATGGAGGGCGACAAGCTCATGTAGGCATTCACCAACGGCGGAATGTTTTCCCCGTGTTCCCGGACGTAACGGGAAAGAATACGGTAGTCCTCGTCATAATTGTTTCCACACAGGATTTGCCCCAATTTCTCTTCATTGATATGAATTTCAAGTGGAGTAATCGGCTCGACAAGTCTTTCATGGTCTTTAAAATACTTGCGCATGAAGTAGAGAATCATATCGCGAGCCTCGATATTAAAACTGGTATACATGGTTACCTTCCCGAAGAAGTATTCCATACCGGGATTCTCGACCGTGAGCGCACCCAAGCCGTCCCATAAGTTATCCAGAGCAAAGAGTGATTTACGCCCCATTTTGCTGGACTGGTACAAGGGTTGCACGAATGAACGTCCCAGTTCGATCATTTTCGTCAAGTATTCTTTTTTGAATTGCCCGGAAAAACGGAATAATTCCGTTGTGGCCAGATTGGGTTCTCCCTCGCTGTTCAATGGTAAATTATCACATAAGATATAGCGGTATCCTCCTAGAATTTCCTGTTCTTTGGGGTCCCACACGATTAATTGCTGATAGGGGACTTGTTCGTCAGTATCGAAAGGATCGATATCAACTTCTTTCCCGGTACCGCCTCCGGCCGTTCTGAAAGTCAATTCCCGTAATCTCCCGACTTCTCTCATCAGGTTCGGGCTGTTGAAAGCATTGAACGAGTAAATCTCGTTTCCCCCTTTATTGGTTTTACGAACGAATCTTTCCTCCGTGAGTTCTGCCAATAATTTAGCTTTGTTTACAGGATAGATAACTGGTTGCATAGTGTGTGTGGATCTATAATTGATAGACAATTTTCTTTATTTCTGCTGCCCATTCTTTCGGGGTTTTGCTTTTATCCAGCGATTCCCATTTGATGGGTTTCCCGATGACCAGGGTAAAGGTGGAACCCCGTTTCTTGAATGTTTCTTTGGGTAAGTACATCATTTCAAGGTTGACTTTTAATCCTATTTTGGTGCGGAAATTAGCTAGATTATAAAAGAATTTTGAATTTTCGGCTTTTACCCGGATCGGGATAATGTCCCGTTGGTATTTTATAGCTTTTGTGATAAAACTTTTCTGCCATTCCGGGTCGTGAACCACCCCGTTGTATTTGCGGCTTACCATTCCGGCCGGGAACGTGATGACCTGGGCATCGGAGGCGAAAGCTGCTTCCAAATCCACGGCTGCTTCTTTAGCCAAGGCTCCGTGTTTGTTGACGGGTAAGAAGATGTTGTTCAGGTTTTTGAGATTCATCAATAGGTCATTTACCGGAAACTTGAGTTGCTTGTATATTTTTCCCAAGAAGGAGATCAGGATGATCCCGTCAGGTCCTCCTAAAGCATGATTGGCTGCAAAAATGTAGCGCCCGTCGGGATCGGGAAGATTTTCTTTACCTTCAATAATATAAGATATGTCCAAGTATTCAAGAATTCCCTCGGCAAAATCCAGTCCTTTGCGATCCCCGTATTTGGAGATAAAATCGTTGATCTGATCTTGGCAGATAACACGTTTTAGGAAGGAGTAAACGAATTTTGGAATCCAACGAGCTAGTTTAGGATTCTTACTTTTGAATAGCTGTTCTATATATACTGGTTTGACAGTTTCTTCCATAATTATTGTGAATTGAATTGGGTTACTTCAAAACTTTCGACAAAGATAAAAAACCTTATTCAATAAAATTCGTTAGAGAGGATATGAATTGAAAAATATGAACATTTTTAATGGATAGAATAAGTTAAACGCAAAAAAAGAGAACTATGAGAAAATTATCTTTGATAACGAGTGGAGTTATTTTGATGCTTTCTTTCTTGATGGTGGGGTGTAATACCATGAAGAAGTTGGAGAGAGAGGCTATCGAAACGGCAATTGTGGGGAAAGTTTCTCCTCAGCAGTTGACCGCGGTGGATGGGGTTGTGAATTTTAATTATAATATTGCTTTTGCTCCCAAGCAGTTTTATAAAAAGTTGATATTGAAGGTGACTCCTAAAATGCAATATCCCGGTGGGGAAGAGGTTATGGAGCCTCTTTATTTCCAAGGAGAGAAGGTGAAGGGAACGAATTATCCGGTGGTGAAATATCAAGGAAATACGTTAGCTACTTATAACCTGTCATTCCCGTATCGTGAAGGAATGCAAAAAGGTGTTTTAATAGCAGATATAGAGGCTATTATGGGTAACAAGGTCGTGGCGTTGACTCCGGCAATACTGAATACGAACGGGGTGAAAGAATGGAAAACATACATGTATTCTCTACCGAATAACCCGGATGCAATTCCTTTGTTCACTGAAACTTTCGTGAAAGATGTTCCGGCAACAGGCGTTGGCGTGGTTGGCGGGTACGTATTATTCCCGTTGGCTAAATCCGTGATACCGGATGCACAGAAGAAATCATCTGTGATGACACAAGCTGTCCAGACGATGAAGAGTATATTGGCAGACAAGAATGCCCAGATTACGAATATGGTTGTGTATATTTCCAGTTCTCCGGAGGGATCGGAAAGACTGAACAAGAATTTGACCACGAATCGTTTCAATGCAGCCAAGGCTTTCTTCGTGAAGGATTTGGGATTGACTAATACGCCGATGATGAAGAATTCTAAGTTTATCACGTCTAACTTGGTAAACGAGAATTGGGAAGGTTTGTATATGTTGGTGAATGATTCTAATTTGAAGAATAAGGTACAAATCGTGAAAGATTTGAAGAATGCCCCGAATTTACAAAAACGGGAAGCTGTTCTTGAATCTTATATCAAGACGGTACCGGAATTGAAAGATGTGATTCTTCCGACTTTGCGTCGTGCTGATTTCTTTATTTTCTATACCGTGCCGGGAGTGATGCAAGTGGAGGATCAAGCAACTGCTTATTATGTTCCTCAATTGCAAGAAACCTCTGTATTGTCCGCACGTACGGATGCGAATTTGTTGAATGATTTGGCTGTTATGGCTATTCGAAATAAAGATTACAGGAAAGCGAAGAAATTGTTAGAATCGGCTGTCGTGATCGGTCAACAACCGGAAATTTCTAACAATTTGGGAATCGTTTACCAGAATGAGGGTAACAACACCCAAGCAAAAGAGATGTATACCAAAGCTTCTATCAAGAATGAAGCCAAGTATAATTTGGGAATGTTGTTATTGAAAGATAAAGAGTATAATAAGGCTATTCCTTATTTGAAGGCTATGCCGAGTGTAAACCTAGCTTATGCCCAGTTAATGGCTAATGATAATCGTGCCGCTTTGGAAACATTGAAAAAATTGAATCTAACGGATGGGTATGAATATTATATGATGGCCGTGGCTGCAGCGAGAATAAAAGACGTGCAGACGATGGCCGTGGCTTTGCAGAAAGCGATACAGCTTGATCCGCAGTTGAAACAGATGGCCGGTACTGATAAAGAATTTTATCCTTACGCGCAGGAAAGTATTTATTTGGATATTGTTGATTAGATTAGTCGGGTGATAGCTTTTGCTATCACCCGATTAGTTACAAGTTGCAGGTTGAGCCTGCGGCTCTGCAGGTTACAAGTTTTTCTTGACCTGTAATTCTGGGAAGTAATTGTTGTTTCGTAAAATATTCGAATATTGTTGATTAAAATTGTTTGACTTTGCTTTGTAAAATAGGGCCATAGCGAAAGCTATGGCCCTATTTGTTACAAGTAAACAAGGAACTTGTAACAAATAGGGCCGCAGGCTCAACTTGCAACTTGTAACTTTGTAAAACAACTTGTTGTTTTACAAAACCTTATCCGGATTTTGTTTGATGAAATCGCCCCAATCTTTGCATTTGGAGCTACCCGTGGTGGGGAGATTACCCTGTAAATGATGGCAATAGGCGATAGCAATGGCATCTGTTTCATCCAAAGTGGAGATCGTTGTGGGCATATTCATGAATTTGCCGAGAAGTATGGCGATCTGTTCTTTGGATGCTTCTCCTGTGCCCGTGATGCTCATTTTTATTTTTTTGGGTGCGTACTCAAAGATCGGGATATTCCGTTGAAGGGCAGCCGCGATGGCGACACCTTGTGCCCGTCCGAGTTTCAACATGGATTGGATGTTCTTGCCATAAAATTGTGCTTCAATAGCCAGTTCATCCGGGTGATAGGAGTCGATGACTTGTAGGGTACGTTGAAATACTCGTTGCAATTTAAGATAAGGATCTGTCATTTTTTTCATGTCTACGACTCCCGATACGACAAGTTCCGGTTTGCAATTCTTACCGGTTGTTTTAAGTATCGCGTATCCCATGAAGTTTGTACCGGGGTCAATGCCCATGATCAGTTTTTCCATTATCTATATACTATTTATGTGTTACAAATATAATGAAAATCTACTTGGGTTTCATGAATATGTGCTGTATTATTCGATCTCTTCCAGTGTGGTACTGAAGTGCAAGAGATTTTGTCCGAACAATTCAATCAGAACGCCTAGTAGTTTGTCTTTGTATATATCAATGAAAATGGCGTAGTCTTCTTCCGAGGGGAACACGAGTTGGAGGGAGAAGGAGCGGCCTTCTTCTTCGTGGACGATAACTCGTGTGAACAGTATATCGCAGCATAAACCTTTTGCTTTGACATAAGGGATATAGAATTCTTTGATTGATTTGATTAATCCTGCCGCGATTTCGTCATCAACGTGAAAAGTTGTATTGTATACAAGTCTCATAATTTGGTTGGTTTAAATTAAAAGCTAGAATAAAAAAACTTCGTGATTTATAATTACGGTGATGAAGATTAAAAAGTTATTTATAATCTTTCCGTGTGATAGATAAATCACGAAGTTTCAAGTATCTAGCTCTAAACTACAACGTTTATTTTATATAGTCTGTACCCATGAAACCACGAAGTACATCCGGTACACGAATTCCTTCGGGTGTCTGGTTGTTTTCCAACAGGGAGGCCACGATTCGCGGTAAGGCTAGTGCGCTACCGTTGAGCGTGTGTACCATGGTCGTTTTTTTGTCTCCTTTATCCCGGAAACGTAATTTCAAACGGTTTGCCTGGAACTCTTCGAAGTTGGAAACAGAACTGACTTCTAGCCAACGGTTCTGAGCCTTGGAGAAGACTTCAAAATCGAACGTGAGGGCAGACGTAAAGCTCAGGTCTCCACCACATAGGCGAACGATCCGGTAGGGTAGACCCAACTTGATCAACAGGCCTTCCACGTGTTTTACCATGCCGTCAAGAGCCTCGTAAGATACTTCCGGACGGGTGATCTGCACGATCTCTACTTTGTCAAATTGGTGCAGACGATTCAAACCGCGGACGTCTTTCCCGTATGATCCGGCTTCCCGACGGAAACAAGCGGAGTAGGCAGTGTTTTTGATCGGTAATTGATCGGCTTCCACGATCATATCCCGGTAAAGGTTGGTTACGGGTACTTCAGCAGTAGGGATAAGGTATAGCTTATCTTCGTTCACGTAGTACATCTGACCGTCTTTATCGGGTAACTGTCCGGTACCAAAACCGGAATCCTCGTTAACCACGAGTGGCGGCATCACTTCCTGATAACCTGCTTTTATGTTTTCTTCCAAGAAGAAATAAATTAAGGCTCTTTGTAAACGGGCCCCCAAGCCTTTGTACACGGGGAAGCCGGCTCCCGTGATTTTAACCCCGGCCTCTAAATCGATCAGTTGATATTTCTTGGCCAGATCCCAGTGGGGAAGTTGCCCCTCTTCATGAGCGGGAATATTATCGCTTATTTTGACGATCACGTTGTCCGCATCGCTCTTGCCGGGAGGAACGGAATCGTGGGGCAAGTTGGGTAAACGCACGATTAAGGCGTTTAACTCGGTCATGGCGTTATTATGTTTGGCTGTCAATGCAGCGATCTCTTCTTTTAGACGGGTCGTGTTGGCTTTGGCATTTTCGGCTTCTTCTTTTTTCCCTTCTTTCATCAGGGACCCGATTTGCTTGGAGATGCTATTCATTTCGGATTGCTTGTCGTCCGATTCTTTTTGTAAGTTCTTTCTCTCGTTGTCGAGAGCTATGATTTTCTCAACTAATTCCTTGGCATCAAAGTTCTTCACGGCTAATTTTCGAATGACCGTGTCTTTGTTTTCCTGAATAAATTTAAGGTTTAGCATCTCTAATAATTTTAGATTTTAAATTATAAATTATTGAAACAGGATTGACTTTTCGTTTTCCGGTTTCAAGGCGTAAAAATAAAAAAAACTCCTGTACTTTAATAGGACAGGAGTTTAAATATTATCTTTTTTCTGCTTATTCAGCGATAGCTTCAATAGAAACGTAAGATTTGTTGTCTTGTTTTTTTCTGTAAACAACTTTTCCGTCGATTAATGCGAACAAGGTATGATCTCTACCAATTCCCACGTTCAATCCCGGGTTATGTACTGTTCCTCTTTGACGAACTAAGATATTACCTGCTTTTGCAAATTGTCCGCCAAATATCTTTACTCCTAATCGTTTACTTTCTGATTCACGACCGTTCTTAGAGCTACCGACTCCTTTCTTGTGTGCCATATCGTTTTAAATTTTAGAAGTTACAAAATAAATTAAGCGTTGATAGCTTCGATTTGAATCTGGGTCATACATTGACGATGACCGTTTTTCTTACAATATCCTTTTCTTCTCTTTTTCTTGAAGATGACAACTTTGTCAGCCTTTAAGTGAGATAATACTTTTGCCGTAACTTTAGCTCCTTCTACAACGGGGGTACCGATTTTGATGTCTCCTTCGTTGTCTACCAAAAGCACTTTTTCGAATTCTACTTGAGCACCTTCTTCTGCAGCTAGTCTATGAACATAGACTTTACGGTCTTTTTCAACCTTGAATTGTTGTCCTGCGATTTCTACAATTGCGTACATTGTTCTATTTCATTATTAAGTTAATACCGTGGGGTGGGATTCCTCCGCTTGTTGTACCCCTGAGGTTAAATTTTCGCTCGGCAAAAGTAGTAATAGTTTTTGAACTGGCAAAGATAAACGAGTGATTTTTTGCCAAGTAATTTGATTTGGTTTGTAAGTTGACAACTGTAAATGTTAATTTTCATATTCTCATTTTATTATTGACGGGATAAATTGTGAATTTGTAAAAAAAAATCTTATTTTTGTTGCAAAGAGGGTTAAACATGTTATTCGGATGATTATGAAAAAACTTACTACTATTGCATTACTCTGTTTATTTGTGATAACGAATGTCTTCGCACAAAAAGAGCGGTTAAAAACACGTTCTGGTTCCAAGGAATCTGCGGGAACGATTTCTTGTGTCTTTCCTCGAATATTTGTCGGGGAACGTTTGGTTATTACCGGCGATGAACTTCGGCGTGCCGGAAACACGAGTGTTATCAATTCGTTGAAGAATATCGATCCTTCTTTTATGGTGGTAGAGAATCTGGAAAACGGATCGGATCCGAATATGGTCCCGGAAATACAATTTTATGGCCAAACGGGGCTGTCTAACGTTCAACCGTTGTTTATTATCAACGGTTTCAAGGTTCCGTTACGTCGTGTGATGAATCTCGACCTTAACATGATTGATCATGTCGTGTTGATCAAGAGTGCCGTCGGCAAATCGGAATACGGTGCCGAAGGGGGCCAGGGAGTGGTAGAAATATACACGATACTTCCCACGACGGGTAGTGTGAACGTGCGTTATAATGGTAACGTTGATATTCAATCGGCAGATTTGTCCAGTTATAATTTATGTAATATGTGGGAGAAGCTGGTTGGCGAGATGTTTGCGGGGTATGGTTCGTTTGAGATGGGAGATGACGGGAATATTATCCCGCTGGATTCGCGATATATTGATCTGATGAAAAGGGCGGATGAAGGGTTGAACACGGATTGGTTGTCACAACCTTTACGTGAATCGGTAAGTCATAAACATTCATTGTACGTGGATGGTATCGTGGATAAATTTTCTTACGGGGTAAATTTTTATTTCAACAACACGGAGGGAGTCATGAAAGAGTCCGATAACCGTGTGGTGGATGGTAATCTTTTTTTATCTTATAAATTCAAGGGTGTACATATCAGTAATCAGTTCGGTTATACCGAAAATCGGGGGCATTTTTCCCCGTACGGGAGTTTTGCTCAATACGCGTTGATGAATCCTTATTTTTCACCCTATAATGCGGACGGGGATCTGGTGAGATATTTCGAGGATGGGGATTTTTCTCAGGCTAATCCGCTTTGGAACACGACTATTGGTACTAAATCCAAGATAAAGGGGAGTGATATATCCGAATTGTTTAAAGTAAATTGGTATATTAATTCGTATTTAATGGCTCGTGGAGGTTTCCTTTACTCGAAGTTGAAGTATAAAGGTTGGGAATTCAAACCGGTTGATCACACGGATTTTATTTCTTCGGATGCCGAGTTGCGTGGGAGTTATGAAGAAGCTCGTACGAATAGAGAAGATGTGGGGGGCGAATTCGGGTTGGATTATAACAGGCAATTGGGAATTATGGGCAATCTTACGACAAGTTTGGTTGCGAATTTCGATCGTTCGAAAATAGACTATTCCATGTTGTCCTTGTATGGTATGTCTTCTTCAAGCTTGGAATTTGCCGGGGAACAGCCTGCCCCGATTTATATTCCGGATTTAACTTCTAAAGTATGGAGAGTGAACGCTATTGCTAATTATTCTTACGCTAGCCGGTATTATTTCTATGCGAATTATTGTCTTCAAAATACTTCGGTAACTTCGATGAAAAGCCGAACAAACGGATTTTGGTCGATCGGTGCGTGTTGGGCTATGCACAACGAGTTATTTTTACGTGATTTAAAATGGATAGATGAATTTAAAATCCGTTTAGCTATTGGTAATGTCGGGGGTGATAACGAGAGTATAACAGATAAAATCGAGTGGCAGAAACGTCATGATTGGAACGTGGGGACTGATTTCTCCCTGTTGAACGGGTTCGTGAGCGGGCGTTTTAATTATTTTACGGCAAAAGCTGATCATGTATGCGCTGTTGCGGGAGTTATGTTCGAAGATGAAAATCAAAGTGTCATGATTGATGCTGAAACAGAGAGTAAAGGGTTCGAGGCTTTTTTGAATTTTAAAGTGTTGAATAGCGCGAATGGTAAATATCATTTGAATTTATTCGCGGCAGTGACCTCTTTTAAAAATAAGATGAAGAATGCTTCAATTCATGTCGGGAGTGAAAGTGCGAATCTTTTCGAAGGCTCGAAAATTCCACTTAATGCATTAATGGCCCATGCCTCGCTGGGAATTGATCCGACTTCCGGTAAGGAGATATTTGCTGCTGCGGACGGTTCTAATACTTTTGATTACGAAAAAGCGGCTATCGTGGACTGTGGTGACATGATGCCTAAAAATATCGGGAACTTCGGGGTGAACGGGGAGTTTTGGGGAATAGGGGTAAGTACCGTGTTTACCTGGGATCGGGGGAGTATGATGTTTAATAATACCCTCTCTAGTCAATGTGATAATGCGGATGAACATTTTAATTTTGACAAACGGCTAACGGAGTACGGGCGTTGGAAACAACCGGGTGATGCTTCTTATTTTAAATCCGGTTCCTCTGATAATCAAGAGGTGTATTCCACCCGTTTCGTGCAAAAGATCAACAGGTTTTCATTGTCGTATTTGTCTGTTTACTATGATTTCAGAAATGCAGGTATTCTGAAAGATTGTTTCTTGAAAGATTGTAAATTGAGCTTTTCAATGAGTGATGTTTACACTCGTTCACAAAAGGATAGAAAACAATACGAGCGGGGGACGTTGTATCCTTTTGCGAAAACCTATTCTATATCTATGCTACTGGCGTTTTAATCAGGGCGAAAGGTTTCGCCCTAGTCCGTAAAGTTCATAAAATCATGTCTTTGGCATCTAAAGTTTATAAAGTTAATGGAATTACTTGTTTCACGGGACTCTGTCCCGATCGGCAACTCGGCTGCCGTGATATGCGCCCGCAGGGTCCATTGACTTTATAGACTTTATAAACCTTCGGCTCAAAGGGCGAAAGCGTTTTGACGCTTTTGCCCTAGCGTTTTAATTGTTTTTTTCATATTTCCCGGAAATATATTAACTTTGACGGATTTCAGAAAAACGAGAAGGTTATGAAATATATCGCACGATTGATATTAAAGATATTTGGTTGGAAACTCCGGGGAAGTCTACCCACGGACAAGAAAGCGGTGGTTATTTCCGTGCCGCATACGTCGATTATGGATTTCATCTGGGGAAAGCTTACTTTCATGAGTTATGGTGTCCCTACTTATATATTAATGAAAAAGGAATTTTTCTTTTTCCCGTTGGGACCCATTTTGAAAGCATTACACGTGATCCCGGTAGATCGCGGTAATAAAGATAATCATCTCGTGGATCGAATGGTGGAGAAAAGGGATACGATGTACCTGACGATCACGCCGGAGGGGAGTCGGAAGAAAAGGAAAAAGTGGAAAAAAGGATTTTTGGTTATTGCCAAAGAGGCGGGTGTTCCTGTTTACTTGGGTAGAATAGATTACAAAGATAAATATTGCACGTGGGGGCCTCGGTTTGAACCGACAGGTGATCCGGATGCGGATTTAAAATATATCATGTCGACATACCGGGATGTACATCCCCGGCATCCGGAGAATTTTTCCGCGGGTGATTAAGT
>OGIE01003338.1_pt1 | contig 17488 bp, 12 predicted proteins | sample 1571581 | NCBI WGS metagenome assembly OGIE01 (sample SAMEA2582021, study PRJEB24529) | metagenome | biome: Human gut stool | place: China | collected 2011
GTGGAGATGCGCGTTCGTTTGATTTCACCTTCAAAATGAAATAATAATAGTTTGTCAAGTTTTGAAATCTGACGAAGTTCACGCTTGCTATAGTTTTCCAGATTAATAGTAAATACGTGCTTTGACAACAAACAGGAGGGTATCCGAAAGGACACCCTCCTGTTCTTTTACTTGATTTTTTGCTTACTTTTATTGTTGCGGGGCTTTTCCATGACTCTTTATGAAGTCTTTTGGCAATATTCCGAATTGTCTCTGAAAAGTTTTGGAAAAGTAAGATAGAGAACGGATTCCTATAAGCATACATATTTCGCTGATTTGATAATTGCCTTCTGATAAAAGTTCGGCTGCTCTTTTTAATCGTATGATGCGTATAAAGTCACCGGGAGTCATTTCTGTAATTCCTTTGATTTTTCTATGCAGGTTGGTGCGACTCATATGCATTTCTTCAGCCAGGTTATCTACGTTGAAATTTTCATTTTCTATATTTTGCTTGATGATATCCGTCATCTTGTTCAGAAACTTTTCATCGGCCTTATTTTGTGCCATAGTACTGGTGGCGATGTAGGGGCTATTGGCAAAATTTTGTCTGAGTTTCATTCTACTTTCCAGTAAGTTTTCTATTTGTACCAATAGGTGTGGCATAGCAAAAGGTTTCTCAATGTAGGCGTCAGCACCGATTTTCAGTCCTTCGATCTTATTGCCCAGAGTTGTTTTGGCTGTTAGCATGATGAAGGGTATATGGCATGTTTCCAAGTTTGTTTTAATCGTTTTGCATAGTTCTAATCCATCCATCAGAGGCATCATAACGTCTGAAATAATGAGGCTGATGATTTCAGTCTTCAATATATCTAATGCTTCTATTCCATTTCCTGTTTTGAATACCCGGTAGTATTTACTTAATTGGTTACTAAGGAATGTTTGTAGTTCTTCATTGTCTTCCACGATGAGCACGGTTCCTTTAGTAGAGGATGAAGTATCTGACATCAGGAATGATTCCTCTTTTTCTTCCTTGATACTCTCTGCTATCGGTGGAGTGGTGTTAGTGGTCTGTGCATCAGCAGAGATGTTGGTAGGTATCTGTACAACGAATGAAGTGTCTTTAGCCTCTTCGTCAAGATATAGCTTCCCATTGTGCAGTTGCACCAATGAAGTTGCTAGTGTGAGTCCGATTCCTGATCCCGGTTGTACAGGTTGATTAGTATCTCTTATCTGGAAGAAAGCTTCAAAGATACTTTCTCTCATATCTGCCGGAATGGGTTTTCCGTCGTTCTTCACCGTTATCCAAAAACAATGTGTTTCTTCATTAACCGAGAGTATGACTTTGATGTAAGTAGAAGAATACTTGATGGCGTTATTAAAAAGATTACTGCATACTTTAGTGATGGCTTCTTCATCGACAAATGCAATAATGGTCTGTTCTGGACATTCTAGCGTCATGTCCAGATGCTTTTGTCTGGCAATTGGCATAAAACGATTATATGTATTAATCACTATGGCATTTATGTTTTTCATTTTTAGCGATAAAGTGAATGCTTTTGACTCTATTTTCCGGAAATCGAGCAGTTGGTTAACCAAAACCAATAGTCGATCTGTATTTCTTTCCATCGTTGTTAGATTCTCTTTTATTTCCTGTTCGTTAGGTTGAGAGCCCAGAATATAGTCGAGTGGTGCCTTTATCAAAGTAATCGGTGTTCGTATCTCGTGTGCAATATTTGTGAAGAAGTCTATTTTTGCCTTATAAATTTCTTCTTTTCTCATTTGCTCTTGATGTGCCATCTTTTCTTCTACTTGCTTTTTCTTTTTATTTGCATAGAACCGCAGTATGATGAAGAGGATACTGATAATAATGACGGCATACAACGCATAAGCCCAGGTAGTTTGCCATAATGGAGGAATTATGTTAATCTTGATTTGAGTCTCTTCTTTGTTCCATTCATGTCCATCTTTGGAATATTTAATGCGGAAAGTGTAATTACCCGGTGGTATGCTGTTGTAAGATATCCGGGTGATATTGTCTACATAGTTCCATTTAGGGTCGATTCCTTCCAACTGGTAAGCATATTTCCCGTTTCTTTCGGTCGAATAGTTTAATGAGGAGAAACTGAAACTGAAAGTGGCTTGGTCATAGTTAAGCCGGATGGCTTCCGCATAAGGCATTGCCTTATCCAGAATAGGTTTAATGCTATCCACCTTGACTTCCTTGTTGAAAATATAAAACCCGGTCAGGACAACAGAATATTTATTCTTGTTAGGGCGGAAGTTTTTAGGATTGAATGCGACGAATCCATTTATACTTCCAAAATAAAGTGTGCCATCCTGAGTCTTGATACCCGAGTTATAGTTAAATTGTTTGCTTTGTAGCCCGTTAGTCAGGTTATACAGGGCTTCGACTGTCATTGTTTTCGGATTAAAGTCTACTAGGCCGTTATTGGTACTTAGCCAGAGATGGTGGTTGTCATCTTCCACAATTGTATAAATAACGTTACTGGGGAGACCATGTTGGGTTGTGACGCGAGTAAAGCTTTCGGTAGTATCATCATACCGGCAGAAACCGCCGTCTTCAGAGCCAAACCACAGATATTGCTTGCTGTCCTCGAAGATACAGGTGATGCGGTCGTAACAGAGGCTATAAGGATTCTCCTCGTCGTACCGGAATTCTTTGATCTTTTCGTCTTTAGGGTTATATCTGATAGCTCCTCTGTTGTAAGTGGTAAACCAAATATATCCGTTCTTATCCTCTAATATATCACTGATAAATGTCCCTCTGATTTTATCAAAGACCTTGAAACCATCAATCTCAGGCACATAGGTGTATATGCCGCTGCTTGAGCATATCCATATTGTGTTTCTCTTGTCGGTATAGATAGCAAATATATCATTATTATCAATAGAATTGGGTTGGTCGGTTTTTTCGTAATGTTTGTATTGTTTGGTTTTCAAGTCCAATACGTCGATTCCTTTGCTGAAAGTGCCGATCCACAGTTTATCCTGTGATAGATTCAGGCACTGAATATTCGTAAAAGAAATATTCAGTGGCTTGGTATGGGTGGATATGTGAGTGAAAGTGCTGTTGCTTATGTCGTAATAGTTCAGCCCATTATCTTCCGTTGCTATCCATAAATTGCCGCGTTCATCGCTGACAAATTCTCTGACCCGATTGCCGCTGACTGAATTTTTATATGCTATGGGATAGAAATTCTCAAAATAAGAATAATGCGGCGGAATATAGTCTACGCCACCGAAATAACTGCCTATCCATATTCCGCCCTCTCTATCTTTGAAAATAGAATATATGGCATTGTCCGAAAGTGACTGGTTGTTAAAAACTTCATGGGTAATATGTTGTTTGATGTCGCCATTCAGAATGTATATACCGCTTTCTGTCCCAATCCAGTATTCTGATTCGGATATCCGTTTAATGTCCCTTACGAATAAATTCGAATCTATAATCTTTGGATCGATATTCTCGTTGATGCTTACCTTTCTTGAAGTACCGGCAGTTTTATTGATTACATAAAGTCCTCTGTTCATGGTACCTAAAAGGATAGAATCGTTTTTGTAATCGCTGATGGCAGTCGGTGTATCATTGCTTTTATGTATAAAGGTTATCTTTTCTGTTTCGGCATTATAACTGAAAATGCCGGCTCTTGGGAAACCAATATATGCCACTCCATTATTGTCAATGTATAGCGCGGAGGGATTATGTGCATTATGTGCCCCGAACTTGTCACTTATTCGATATAGTTTATCTTCTTTTATCTGATAAAGGAACAAATCCGGTCCTGCCAAAATCCATATTCTGTTATTCTCTTTATCAATAATGATTTTATTGACGCTACCTTCAATTCCTTTTTGGTTTTCGGTTTTCGCATTGAAACTAGAGAAATTCTCAGTGAAGGGATTATAGAGGAAGATTCCTTTGTCGGTGGCAATCCAAAGAGTTTTATCCGAATCTTCGGCAATGGAGTAGATCATACTGTTTTTTAAATCTTTGGATGAACTGCCTCGCTGGTAGACTTTGAAGTCATAACCATCAAACCGGTTTAATCCGTTTTTGGTTCCCAACCAGATAAAACCTTTGCTATCCTGAAAGATGCTCATAACAGTATTCTGGGATAGCTTAGAATTAATGTTATAATGCTTGAAGGAGTAAGTGGTCGAAATGGCATTTTCAAGACAAAGCATTGAGAACAGTAGTAAAAATGTGATGTACTTCATAGATATAAGTTTTTTCGTTACGCAAATTTATAGAAATTGAGCCATATATTTTATGAATCGAATAGAATTAATGCATTGAAATTGTACATATAATGAATTATGAGAGAATAGTGCTAAAAAAGGCAGAATAGAATTGTTGTGAAAGCGAATAACATTGAAAATGAATTTGATAGAATAAAGTAAAAGGATGGAAAAAAGCTATTTTTTGGTGTTAAAGTGTTAATGATTTAGCTAAAAACCTGCATACATTTGCGATATCAACCAGGCAAGATTTTATGGGTTTATTTTTGGGGGTAGTAGGTTTTAGATGAAGTAAAGAAGGTATAGATTGGGAACGTGTGTTTTGATAACTGGAAGAAATGAAAAGCTTATTTGAAGAAATGAAATAATCAATAATAAAAAAATAAAAACCAATGAAAAAATTATGCTTATGGCTGATTTGTACGATGTTGTTTGTTATGACTGGTTGTGCAAATACAAAAAGGAAAGTAGAAGTAAACAAGGAGACAGATACATTTACGAACCCTTTTATTTTTGCTGATGTGCCCGATGTGGATGTGATACGTATAAACAGCGATTACTTCCGCTATGCTAAACAATGTGAGAGGCCATGAAGAAATTAGTTTTTTGGGGGTGTGTAGCCTTAATGGTTGCATGCACTACAGGTCAAAAAGAAGATTTGACGGCATCGGGCCTGAAACGGAGCCACTTTCAGACAGAAGTGAATGGAAAGAAAATAAATCTATTTATTCTGAAAAATAAGAATGGCATGGAGGTATGTGTCACTAACTTCGGAGGGCGTATCGTTTCTGTGCTGGTACCGGACAAGGAGGGTGTGATGCGTGATGTCGTATTGGGATTTGATTCTATACAGGACTATCTGAGATTTCCTTCTGACTTTGGTGCGACCATAGGGCGTTATGCTAATCGTATTAATCAGGGGCGTTTTGTTTTGGATGGCATAGAATACCAGTTGTTGCAGAATAATTACGGGCATTGCCTGCACGGTGGTCCGAGAGGTTTTCAATATCGTATTTTCAATGGTATACAAAAGAATGATAAGGAGTTGGAATTGACTTACCTGTCAAAAGATGGTGAGGAGGGATTCCCTGGTAATCTGAATTGCAAGGTGACCATGAAGCTGACAGATAACAATGCAATTAATATCAGATATGAAGCTGAGACAGATAAACCGACTATTGTTAATATGACTAACCACTCTTACTTCAATCTTGACGGCAATCCCTCTAAGAATAATTCGGATTATTTGTTAACTGTAAATGCTGATTATTATACTCCGGTGGACAGTACGTTTATGACCATTGGTGAACTGGCAATGGTGGACGGAACCCCTATGGATTTCAGGACTCCTGCAACGATTGGCAGCCGCATAAACCAGAATTTCGAACAATTGAAAAAAGGAAATGGTATCGATCATAACTGGGTGCTGAACACAAAGGGAGATATCACTCGCTCCTGCGCTACACTTGAATCTCCCGCAACGGGTATTATATTGGATGTTTATACCAACGAACCGGGTATTCAGGTTTATTGCGGAAACTTTCTGAATGGGACGCTGACCGGAAAGAAAGGCATAGTGTATAATTTCCGTGCCGCAGTTTGTCTGGAGACGGATAAATATCCCGATACTCCCAATAAACCCGAGTGGCCATCGGCTGTGTTGAGGCCGGGTGAGAAGTATAATACAGAATGTATTTATAAATTCTCCGTACGTAAATAAATTACTGTGTACATTTGATAATAAAAGAATTATGAAGAATATAAGATTTATATGTTATATTATTTTGAGCATGCTTGCAGGAGGCTATGTTGCTAAGGCACAGACTACCCGGAATGCTCCGGAAGTAGAACAGGTACTTTTTGCCGATCCTTTCATCTTCTACTACGATGGACTCTATTATGCCTATGGAACTTCTTCCTTTGATGGTATTGAGGCCCTGGTCTCTACCGATCTGGAATATTGGGAAGTTCCGGGAGGAGGTAAACGACACTTGGCTCTGCATAAAGAAGATGTTTATGGTGAGACTTGGTTCTGGGCCCCTGAAGTCTACAAGGTGAATGATAAATTCTACATGTACTATTCGGGTGACGAGCGTATTTGTGTGGCTATGTCCGATTCTCCGTTGGGACCTTTCAGGCAAGTGGAGAAAAAGCCGATGCTGGATGAGAAAGCAATAGACCATACACTTTTCATAGATGACGATGGCAAAGCTTATCTTTTCTTTGTCCGTTTTAATGATGGGTTGAATGTGTGGGTAGCTGAGCTTGAAAAAGACTTGGTAACCTTGAAAGAAAAAACACTGCATCACTGCATTAAAACTTCCCAACCTTGGGAGAATACGTGCGGAGGTGTTAACGAGGGACCTTTCGTTATCAAGCACGAGGGATGCTACTACATGACTTACTCGGCTAACAGCTTTGCATGTCAGGACTATGGAATCGGTTGTGTTACTGCTACTGACATTATGGGAAAATGGATCAAATATGATGAAAACCCCTTGTTGCAGAATGCAAAAGGTCTGGTAGGAATAGGGCATAATGCGCTTTTTACGGATAAAGATGGTAAATTGCGTATTGTTTATCATGCCCATAAGGATAAGAGAAACATTCATCCCCGAGCCATGTATATAGGTGATGTTTACTTTAAAAGAGTAAGAGGGGTAGACCGGATGAGAATAAGTAAGGAGCATATCGTGCCCAGAATATCCCGTACTAACCAGCACCGGAAGTAGAATATTTGTTTTTCCAAAATATGAATTGCACGAATTATGCGAGTCTTCTTCATGTTTTATGAAGTAAAGAGTATCTTTGCGTAATTCGTGTAATTTGTATTCAGTAACTCATGAAAGATAAGCAAAAAGCAAAAGAAATCCAGCAAGAGCTGGAGCAATACATTGACCCTGTGAAGCGGGCATATCTCCCCAATTTCTTTAAAACCGGAAAGGGGCAATACGGTGAAGGTGATAAATTCCTCGGTATTGTGGTCCCCAACACTCGTATCGTGGCAAAGCGCCATAAAGATGCGCCTTTTGAAGTGATGACTGAATTGCTGCAAAGTGAATGGCACGAGTGCCGCCTCTGTGCCTTGCTGATGTTGGTGGAGCGTTTCAAGAAGTGCGATGAAAGCGGAAAAAAAGAAATATTCGATTTCTATCTGACTCAAACCGCCCGTATCAATAACTGGGATCTTGTGGACTTGTCAGCTCCGGGCATTGTGGGCGAATATCTCAAGGATAACCCACGTGATGTTCTCTATCGTCTGGCTGATAGCGATTTGCTTTGGGACCAGCGCATTGCGGTCGTATCTACCTATACATTAATCAAAAACAACGATTTCATCGATATATTGGCTCTGTCCGAACGGTTGCTTTATCATAAGCACGATCTGATGCAAAAGGCCGTGGGCTGGATGCTACGTGAGATGGGAAAGCGGGACAAGGACTTGCTGGTACAATTCCTTGAAAAGTACTGTAAGACGATGCCCCGCACTACGTTGCGCTATGCGATAGAGAAGTTTCCGGAGGATGAACGGAAAGAGTTCATGAAACGGTAAGTGGCAGGCATACACTATTAGCTACGCTTTCGTCAGTTGCGCTGCAAAAGCCCAGGTAGGCAATCAATGTATCGCTCTTCCAGTCTTTAGGCAATTGCAGTTCGGCTTTGCTATCTGTGCGCATGGCAGCAGCTGTATTATAAACTGCCAAATTTTTCTCTCTGTTGTACACCAATAACATGGCTGCATCCGTAGCCATGGCGTTTCCCTGTCCGCTGTTGTCCAGCCAGGTGAAAAGGGCTTTGTCTTCTTCTGCTGTCACTGCTGCGTTAAAAGCTTGTGTCAGGCTTCCGTGCGATACCAATACTTTATTAGGGTCTATCACTAATCCCTGAACGCTGTCCGTCAAGGCGTTTTTCATTACATAGGACATGGCGGCGTTGAAGGCTGTCTGTCTTTCCGCAAATTCCCGGTATCCGATACGTAAAAAAGGAGTAATTGTTCTGAGGAAGTTGAGCGCTACCTGAAATTTACTGCGTTGTCCTTGTTGTTTCTCAGTACGTGGATTGGTCATGTGTGCAGGACGGGTTCTCATGTAAGGCACACCTTTCCAGGTGCAACCTACCAGATTTCCTACTTTTCCAGTGAATTCGCCGAAAGCTCCTTGTTTGATTTTTCCCATGATGGTTCAATTTTTAATTGTTAATACATTGTTGTTTGTGAAGGAGGAGAGAAGCTTTGTTGCGAGCTTTCTTATTCTTCGTGCATTGCTTTTTGAGAAGTGTTGCATCACAAAGATATAAATAAACTTTTTCTTTTCTTTTGATTTGAGAAATTAATTTTCATGAATTTGCGGGTGTACGGAGAGGGGACATTAGATGCGGTGTTTCGTCATAGATATTGCTGACTTCAGTCATGGTTGCACCTTACCTTCTCCTTGTATATAATAAGGAGTAGGTAGGGACTAAGTAAGGAGTAGGTAAGGAGTAGGTAGGGAGAAGGTAAGAAGAAGATAGTAAATAAGTCCTTGTTGCTTTAACGGAAAAAAACGGTAATCTTGATGATTTTGGAGAATAATGTGATAGATATAGCTTGTAGTGAGATTTTCCATAGTATATTTGCACTTTATTTTAATTTATTCTCTCTTGAAAGATGAATTAATCTTGTCAATAGAGATGATGTTAATATTACATGTTACGTTTTTTTTGATTATTGGTTAAGATAAAAAGGATAAAAGGTATGGTGAGGACAAAGCTACAGAAAGGCGAAATTTATGAATTTCCGGTGAAGAGGAAACAGACGGAAAATTATAAGACCTATTATATAATCGTTGCCGAAGGAAGAGAATATGCTATCAGACTCTTTGAAGTTCAGAGGGAAGAGCCTCTCCCCAAAACACTCTCTTGTGTGGTGAATGATATTCGTGACGGGGTGCCGGTGATTCAGCAAAATACCGGAGCTCTGATACATAGGCTCTATGAAGTGGGAGAAGTCTATTCGTTTTGGGTGAGAAATGATTACACCAATATGCCTTTGCCTTATTATGAATTGGCAGATTGGAACGGACTGTATTTCAGATTGATGCATTATGGAAATACCCGTCTGTCCATTCATCAAAGGGTCACTTGTGTCGTAAGGAACCTAAAAGGGCACAAACTTACCTTGGAATTGCTGCAAGATGTGGAAAAGGATATTCCGGAATTTTGGTTACCCGAAGAGTTGCTGGAAGCCATAGATGCATCCGATTACTTTGTACGCTGGGTGAAAAGACTTTTGCAGAAACTTCCGGAATTTGCCGAAACCCGTGAGGCCTTTGCCCATGGAGATAGCGAATGGTTGTTGATGGCTGTGAATGCGCTGGATGCTACCATTTTGGAGTGGCTGAAACCGGAGGGTAAACATGCCCGGATTTTGCTGGATTATTATCGGAGGGCGTGCCTCTATCTGCTTGAGGATTCTGATTATATCAGCGGATGTTCGCAGCGGCGTGAGGCTTATCAGAAACAACTGGTGCAAGCTGTTGAAAACGCTGATGTCTATAAAAAAGCGCTTGATCTCATTGCCGGAAGAGAGCATGTGATGTATATTGACAGGATACTGACAAAGATAAAGAAATCCGGTTTCCTGTATCAGGCAGAGAGTCATTTCCGCATCCTGGTCTGTCTTTTTTCGTTAGACAGGGAACTGATGCATACTAAAATTCGGACTATTCTCAATATTCTGATTGAAGGTGATCCGAAGGTATGGCAGACCGAGACATTTTGCGGGCCGCTTCTCGACTTATTGGAGCTGTACGTCAGCAAATACAAAGACATAACTCAGCGCGTTGCCTTTACCGAACAACCGGAAGCTAGGCAATACGTCAGCAATATGATTATGGCGTTGGCCTTCGAGCAATTACTGGTGACTGATAAGGCTGCTTTCGATCGTCGGTTGAATCGTGCTATGCTCTACCGTTATCTGACATTCGTCAAAGGAGGGGATTCGGCAGTTTTGTTGGAGAAAGCTTTCCGTTGTCTGACGGATGTCCGGCAGGAACAGCTGGAGTATGGATGGAGCGATGTGAGAGACATCACACTGTTGGTTCTTAAATTATCGTGTGCCGGCGGAAGGGATTCGGCAGGGGCTGTTGCTGTGAGTCAGAACTACGAAGGAAGGGATGTGCGGCTCTGCATCATGAACGATGTAGTGCAATTGATGCCTTTGCAGGGTGCGAAGAACCTTAAGAATGTATTGCTCGATCAACTTCTTCCTTGGCGCCAGTTTCGTGTGATGTTGGATAAGGGTATTTTGGGAAACTTTTGTCTGGATAAGAAAGATGTGATTGCTTATCATCAGATGTGGACGGAAATAGAATATTCGCTATTTCATAGTCCGAACGTGATGCCCTCACAGAAGAAGCGGCACAAGGTTCTGCCGGAGCCGGGTGATGAGGTCGTTATTCGCGTCTTGGAGCAGGATATTATCAATGCCGATTATTTCCATTGCCGGATAGAAGATGATACGTACAGGGGGAAGGGAACGCTGTGTTTGCGAAATGTGGTTCGATATGGGCTTCGTGTCGGGGTAGATGCTTTCTGCTCGGACAAGGGTAAGCCCTATTTGCTTAAGGCCGAGGTGCAGGGAGTGAATGAGAAAGGCGAATGTGTTTTCAGCTTGCTGGACACGTTGGCGCAATTTGTCCGTCAGGCGGTTAATGTGGGCGATGGAGTGCTCTGTAAAGTAACCGAATTCATGAACGGCAGCTATTATTGCATCAGTGATTACGGCTATTCTTTATTGGTGGGTCGCACAAAAGATATGCCCGATTTGAAGTCCGGAGATTACATCGAAGTGAAGGTTTCGGAGATAAAGGTAAACGGGACTGTGCAGGCGTATTTTGTGAAGCAGGTGATTGCCAATTTTACCGTGAGTGATGTGTTTGCCGACCTGATAGCCAGCTATGCCGGCGACTGTGTTTATGAAGAAGAAGAGGTTGACAAAGAGGATTCGAGTACGGAGGCGATGTTGGAAGATAGCTACATGATGGAACTGATATATATCATAGATAGTGTGGGCATGCTCGAAAAGGACCGGAAGGATACCTACAATTATCTGGCAATGGCACGCATCATGGCCTTACTCTCGGGACAGGATGACATGGCGGATTATTATGCAGAACATATGAAGTTTATCCGGATGCTGCAGCAATTCGCAATTAACGGCAGGCTGGATATGGAGCAACTGCAGGAACAAGAGAGTGTGGATGAGAATTTGCTGCGTAACTATCCGTTGTTGCAGACCCTGCTTGCCGAGGTCAGAGTGGTCGGTTGTCTGGACAGACCGGAAAAGAATGAATATTTGTGGAATGTCAGTCGGGCGGAGGAGTACAAGCAATTATCCGGATTGGCGCAACTGGTGCTGGCTTATAATATGCTGGAGAATTTTAATCTGAGTGCCCATCAGTCGGAGATTCGTAAGAAAATGATGGAACAGTTGCATTTGGATATTGATGTGCCGGTGGTTTACTCTTTCGGACAGGAAAGCCAGCATGTGGAGTTCAAGACGAGTATCGTTTATCCGCCTAAGAATGGCATGCGGCCCTTTCTGACGAAGCAAACGCAGGAGGTGATGCAGGTTATTTGCGGTTTTCTGAATGCCGAAGGCGGTACCCTCTATCTGGGTGTGAACAACCAGGGGGCGGCCGAAGGACTGAGCGATGATATTGCCTACTTTCAGGATAGCAAGGATAAGTTCGACCTGCATGTGCGAAACAGTATTGTGGCTTCCATGGGATTAGAAGCCAATGCCGGAATCTCAGCTTCCTATCTTCAGGCAGGAGACAGACTGGCCTATGCCCTCAACATCAAACCGTGCCCTCATCCGGTGAAGTGCAATGGCATATACTATCAACGGCAGGGAACGTCTACCTGGGTGCTGCAAGGCGATGCACTCGAAGCGTTTATCGGCAGCAGGTCCGAAGAAGAGAAGGCGGTTGTTCCGGCCGGTTTCCCCATAGCATCCCCGATAGAGCTTCCGGCTGGAACTTCCGTAGAGGAAGCTCTGGCTGAGGAGGTTGAACCCATATTTCAGATTGCTACCGATCAGTTGCGTTCCAACGTTGTGCATAGCTATGAAGAAGGGTATGGCGAAAACACAATCGTATATCTGCATTTGCTGGAAAGCAACAATTATATGATAACACACGATGAGAGTTGGCGAAGTGACATCATGTTGTCATTGGCGATACACGATGATGAGAAGGACGGTTATCTGGTGATTGTGTACGAGAGTGGCAGAGTGCTGAAAGTACTTATAAATGAATTGTTGGGCCGTATTGAGAATCACGAATATAAGCGGTTTGCCCAAGAGAAAGTGGCCTTTGCTTGTCCGGTGGCAAAGGGAACAGGGGTGTTGCTGGTGCTCAATGATATGCAAGGGAAACCGGTTTTCCGTCTCGAAGACTTGAGCTGTATAAAGGAGAGCAATATGCTTTCGAAAGGAGAGTTCACTACTCATGTTCAGTTTGCAGGTGTGCTGCAATGCGGGCTTATTCCGGCCGCGGACAGAGAGAAGTTTAAGCGTATTTCAGACCAGAAATCCACTTATCTCGGACCGAATCTGATGACGGAATGGGGTATCCCGGAACGGGAAGAATTCAGGAAGATGGGCTTCAGACTGATGTTTGAATGATCAGGCGGACGACTGAATAAGATGTATGGTGAGCTAACAATAGACTTTATTATGGTGAATTAAATAATGTTGGAGAGGGAGTGTAAGGGCAGAAGTGTTTGTGAAAAGAGTTAGCTTATAGGGATTATCTCAAAATAAATTAGTTATTTTGCAGGAGACGAATAAATAAGGATATGAGGCTCATCTGTTCGTTGAATGATGTTGATGATTGGCTGAAATAAGTTATATAATTAGTAATGGAACAAGAAGATTTTGACATACGCGACCAGCAACCGTTGACCAGTAGGGAACGCGATTTTGAGAACGCACTTCGTCCGTTGTCCTTTGAGGACTTCAGTGGACAGGACAAGGTGGTAGACAATCTGCGCATCTTTGTCAAGGCAGCTCGTCTGCGTGGCGAGGCACTGGACCATGTATTGCTGCACGGACCTCCGGGATTGGGAAAGACAACACTTTCAAATATTATTGCTAATGAACTGGGAGTAGGTTTCAAGGTTACTTCCGGTCCGGTGCTTGATAAACCGGGCGACTTGGCGGGGGTGCTTACCAGCCTGGAACCCAATGACGTGCTGTTTATTGATGAAATTCACCGTCTTTCTCCCGTGGTGGAAGAGTATCTGTACTCGGCGATGGAAGATTATCGCATTGACATCATGATAGACAAAGGCCCGTCTGCGCGGAGCATTCAGATAGACTTGAACCCGTTTACAATGGTGGGAGCCACTACCCGTAGCGGCTTGCTGACGGCTCCTTTGCGTGCCCGTTTTGGCATCAATCTGCATTTGGAATATTATGACGATGATGTGCTGAGTGGTATTATCCGCCGTTCGGCAGGGATATTGAACGTGCCTTGCTCTACGAGGGCGGCGGCGGAGATTGCCTCCCGCAGTCGCGGAACGCCGCGTATTGCGAATGCGTTGCTGCGCCGTGTGCGCGATTTTGCACAGGTGAAAGGTTCGGGCAGCATAGATACGGAGATTGCGAATTACGCTCTTGAAGCGCTGAATATAGATAAGTACGGGCTCGACGAAGTTGACAATAAGATACTTTGTACCATAATTGATAAGTTCAAGGGCGGTCCGGTAGGACTTACTACTATTGCTACGGCTTTGGGCGAGGATGCCGGAACCGTAGAAGAAGTATACGAACCGTTCCTGATAAAAGAAGGTTTCCTGAAACGTACTCCGCGCGGACGTGAAGTGACTGAGCTGGCATATAAACACCTGGGACGTAGTCTTTATAATAGTCAGCGTACGTTATTTAGTGATTAGGGCTTAGTGATAAGTGATTAGTATGGAGTACAGAAATGGAATATTGAAAGATAAAAGTAAAGCTTTTGCTATTCGTATTATAAAGCTTTATCAATATTTGTCAGAGATTAAGAAAGAATATGTGATATCTAAACAGCTATTGCGCTCTGGAACAGCTGTAGGAGCTATGCAACGTGAGGGGGAATATGCTGAAAGTAAACTTGATTTTATTCATAAATATGCTATTGCACAAAAAGAATGTAGTGAGTCGATTTACTGGTTAGAATTATTGTATGAAACCTCGTATTTAAATATAGAGGAATATAATAGTATTTATGCAAATGCAGAAGAATTAATGAAATTATTAACGACTAGCATAAAGACAGCTAAGTCTCATTGCTAATCACTTATCACTAACCGTTAATCATTAATAAAGTGGCGGGATTAAAATCTTTAGCAAAAGAAACTGCTATTTATGGGGTGAGTAGTATTGTAGGACGTTTCCTCAATTATCTGCTGGTGCCTGTTTACACGATAGCTTTGCCTGCATCGTCGGGCGGCTATGGTGTGGTTACGAATATATATGCCTGGGTGGCATTGGTGTTGGTACTGCTTACGTGCGGTATGGAGACGGGATTCTTCCGTTTTGCCAATAAGGGAGAAGATGATCCGATGAGGGTGTATTCCACAACCTTATTGAGCGTTAGCTTTGGTTCGCTAATTTTTGTTGCTTTGGGATTACTGTTCCTGGAACCTATTGCCGGATGGCTGGAATATGGTGAACATCCTTGGTATATAGGCATGATGATGATTGTGGTGGCTATGGATGCTATTCAAAGTATTCCCTTTGCCTATCTGCGTTATAAGAAGCGTCCTATTAAGTTTGCAGCACTGAAACTGCTGTTTATCTTCCTCAATATTGCACTCAATCTCTTCTACTATGTCATTCTGAAAGGGAATGATGTAGGATATGCCTTCCTGTTCAATCTGATATGTACTTCGGTTGTAATGTTGTGCATGATACCCGAACTGAGAGGCTTTACCTATGTGCTGGACCGGGAACTGCTGAAACGGATGCTTCGTTATTCTCTGCCTTTGGTCATACTGGGTGTAGCCGGTATCCTCAATCAGGTGGCTGATAAGATTATCTTTCCTTTTGTCTACCCTGACGAGGCAGAGGCCACCGTGCAACTTGGCATTTACGGGGCTGCCAGTAAGATAGCCATGATTATGGCTATGTTTACCCAGGCATTCCGCTTTGCTTACGAACCTTTTGTATTTGGTAAGAGCAAGGAAAAAGACAGTCGTGAGATGTATGCTCAGGCGATGAAGTTCTTCATTATCTTTACGCTGCTGGCTTTCCTGGCAGTGATGTTTTATATGGATATTCTGCGCCACGTCATCGGGCGCGATTACTGGGATGGGCTGAGGGTAGTGCCTATCGTGATGGCGGCGGAAATCTTCATGGGCATTTACTTTAATCTCTCCTTCTGGTACAAACTGATTGATGAAACCCGTTGGGGAGCCTACTTCTCATTGACAGGCTGCACCATCCTGATACTGATGAATATCTTCCTGATACCGAAGTACGGTTATATAGCTTGTGCCTGGGCAGGTTTCACTGGCTATGGTGTTGCTATGTTGCTTTCCTACTTTGTCGGTCAGAAAAAGTATCCGATACAGTACGATCTGAAAGCAATCGGGATGTACGTCCTTCTGGCGGCTGTGCTTTATGTGGCAGCCGAGTATGTGCCGATAGACAACATCTACCTGCGCATGGCGTACCGCACCGTACTATTGTTGCTGTTCATTGCTTATGTTGTGAAGCGTGATTTGCCACTTGGGCAGATCCCTGTCTTAAACCATTTCATCCGAAAATAATAGTGCTTATGGAAACACCTGAACAAAACCGTAATGCTTTTGCCATCAAGAAATTCTTGAATGAATATCTTGATTTACGAAAAGACAAAGACAATGAATTGGAAACTGTAGACTCCATCCGCAAAGGAGTGGAGTTCAAGGGAGCGAATCTGTGGATTCTGATATTTGCCATCTTCATGGCGTCATTAGGCTTGAATGTTAATTCTACTGCCGTGATCATTGGTGCCATGTTGATTTCTCCGCTGATGGGTCCTATCATGGGTGTGGGGCTTTCCGTTGGTTTGAACGATTTTGAGTTGATGAAGCGCTCATTGAAGAGCTTCTTGATAACGACACTGTTCAGTGTGACGACGGCTACCATTTTCTTCCTGGTGAGTCCGGTTGCCGAGGGGCAGTCGGAGTTGCTGGCGCGTACCTCACCTACGATTTATGACGTATTCATCGCACTTATGGGTGGTCTTGCCGGTGTGGTGGCCCTTTCTACCAAAGAAAAAGGGAATGTGATTCCCGGCGTTGCCATTGCCACGGCACTAATGCCGCCACTCTGTACGGCAGGTTACGGGCTGGCAACGGGAAATCTTGTTTATTTCCTTGGTGCTTTCTATCTTTATTTCATTAATTCGGTGTTTATCAGCCTTGCCACCTTTATCGGCGTGCGTGTGATGCACTTCCAGCGCAAGGAGTTTGTGGATAAGAAACGGGAGAAGAAAGTGCGCCAATACATCATACTCATTGCTGTACTGACGATGTGTCCGGCTGTTTATCTTACAGTAGGCATCATCCAGAGTACTTTCTATGAGAGTTCTGCCAACCGGTTTGTTTCGGAGCAGCTTTCTTTTGAGAATACGCAGGTGCTGGATAAGAAAATCCATTATCATGGCACTAAGGACAATGAGATACGTGTGGTTTTGATTGGTCAGGAAGTTCCCGAGGCGTCTATCGCTATTGCCCGGGGAAAGATGAAAGATTATAAGTTGGGTGAAACGAAGTTGACCGTTCTTCAAGGCATGAATAATGAGGCTGTGGATATTTCTTCTATCCGGGCTATGGTGATGGAAGATTTTTATAAGAACAGCGAAGAAAGGCTGGTGGAACAGACAAAGAAGATTTCCGTGCTGGAGCAGAGCCTTGCGAAATATAAATCTTTTGATGAACTGGGAAAGACAATCATTCCGGAGCTGAAAGTGCTGTATCCATCGGTAAAAACGGTTTCTATATCCCATGCAATAGAAATGACGGTTGACTCGATACGAACGGATACCATTACGCTTGCCGTACTGAAATTCGGTAAGCATCCCAATGCGCAGGAAAAAGAGAAGATTGCCGAATGGCTGAAGGCACGGACAGGGGCGAAACAGTTGAGGCTGATTGCAGAATAATACTATTCTAACTCTCCTCGAGGTTGTGTAAAAAGTAAGAATCAAGTGTTCTTTGACATATTGTATAAAAAGGA